>ERZ1034962.491-NODE-491-length-18336-cov-905.631475_pt1 | contig 18336 bp, 20 predicted proteins | sample MGYA00520696_ERZ1034962 | MGnify/ENA primary metagenome ERZ1034962 (study PRJEB33766, sample SAMN09781770) | gut metagenome | biome: gut microbiome | host: Homo sapiens | place: Madagascar | study: EMG produced TPA metagenomics assembly of the PRJNA485056 data...
AAAACACCTCAAAAGTTAGATTTTTTCTGTCCAACTTTTGGGGTGCGGTTCATTTTCGAGCCTTTTTTAAAAAAATATATTGGTGTCTATCCGCATGACATCAAGAAACAAACCTCTTTTATCCAACAAACGAAGCTAGATTTTTGTCTCAGCTTCGTTTGTTTTATCTAACCTTATCTTATTTACGGCGTTTTTTCTTCGCTTTTTTCATTTTATTTGCCATGCGTTTCATTGATTGTTTCATCGCAAATTCGCCGACTTTCCCTTTTAGACCGCCACCCATCATTTGGCTAAGATCCATATCTCCGCCACCAAGTGCTGAAAGGTCTGGCATGCCGTTACCACCCATCATGCCTTCAAGTGATGACATATCCATACCGTTTGGCATATTTTTGGGGAGATTATTTGGGTTGATTCCCATTTTCTTCATTGCTTTTTCCATGTCACCAGACATAACACCTTGCATCATTTGTTTTGCTTGATTGAAATCTTTGATGAATTTATTAACTTCAACAAAGCTATTTCCTGAACCTGCAGCAATGCGGCGGCGGCGGCTTGGGTTGAGCAAATCAGGATTTTCACGTTCTTCTGGTGTCATTGATGACACGATAGCACGTTTACGGGCGACAGCATTTTCATCTACTTTAAAGTTTTTAAGCGCTGGATTGTTTGCCATTCCAGGAATCATTTTAAGCAAATCTTCCATTGGTCCCATGTTTTGAACTTGATTTAATTGGTCAATGAAATCGTTGAAATCAAAGGTGTTTTCACGCATTTTTTCTGCGAGTTCCAATGATTTTTTCTCGTCATATTCTTGGCTGGCTTTTTCAATCAATGTCAGCAAATCACCCATGCCAAGGATACGGCTAGACATGCGGTCTGGGTGGAAGGTTTCGATGTCCGTAATTTTTTCACCAGTACCAGTGAATTTGATTGGTTTACCAGTAATTTCACGGATTGAAAGCGCAGCACCACCACGTGTATCACCGTCAATCTTAGTTAAAACAACCCCTGTGATATCCAATTGTTTGTTGAATTCGTCAGCGACATTGGCAGCTTCTTGACCAATCATGCTATCAACAACCAAAAGAATTTCATTTGGATTTGCTAAAGCCTTAACATCACGGAGTTCTTCCATGAGTTTTTCGTCAATTTGCAAACGACCAGCCGTATCAATGATAACGTAATCGTTGTGATTTTCTTTAGCTTGTGCCAAACCATTTGTCACGATTTCAACAGCTGAGTGGTCAGTTCCCATGTCAAAAACTGGCACATTGATTTGATTACCAAGTGTTTTTAATTGGTCGATAGCCGCTGGGCGGTAAATATCGGCAGCAATCATCAACGGACGTGCATTTTCATCTTTAATCAGCTTGTTAGCTAATTTCCCTGTAAATGTTGTTTTACCAGCACCTTGGAGGCCAACCATCATAATGATTGTTGGAATTTTAGGTGATTTTTCAAGTTCAGCTGTTTCAGAACCAAGGATTTCAGTTAATTCTTCGTTAACAATCTTAACGATTTGTTGTGTTGGGTCAAGTGTATCAATGATTTCGTGACCAACTGCACGTTCACGCACACGCTTGATGAAAGTCTTAACAACTGGCAAAGCAACGTCAGCTTCAAGCAATGCTAGACGAATTTCTTTTGTGACTTCTTGGACGTCTTTTTCAGACAACTTCTTCTTTCCGCGAATATTTTTAAACACCCCTTGCAGGCGTTCTGTCAAACTTTCAAAAGCCATAGTATCTTTTCTCCTACCTAAGTATCTCTATAATTTTACAAATGTTCTTCTGTTTGATGAATAATACGGATTAATCACGATTATCAATACTACTCAAAACGGAAATTTTCTCTTTCAAAAATTCATCATCAGGATATTTTTCTAAAATATCGTCAAAAATTTGACTACGAACAATATAGTCTGAATACATGTGCAACTTCATCTCGTAAGCTTCTAAGATTTTCTCTGTTCGTTTAATGTTATCATAGACTGCTTGACGGCTCACACCGAATTCTTCAGCAATTTCTGCCAAACTATAATCATCCGCATAATATAGCTCAATATAATTCATCTGCTTGTCCGTTAACAAAGCAGCATAGAACTCAAAAAGAGCATTCATACGATTGGTTTTTTCAATTTCCATAGCCCTTATTTTACCATAATTTAGCTGAATTTAATAGTCAGAAATGGTTAAAAATCATGATACCTCATTTTGATAAAAATAATAGTAAGAATGCTTTTTCTTGCTTTATTTAGCATAAAATGGTACAATTTATTGTACAAAATAGACAGAGGAGGAGCCAATATGGAAGCTGTTGCATATTCAAATTTTAGACAAAATTTAAAACATTATATGAAACAAGTTAACGATGACGCTGAACCACTTATTGTGACTTCTAAAAATATTGGTGATACTGTCGTAGTTCTTTCAAAACGTGACTATGATAGCATGCAAGAAACATTTCGCATTATGTCTAATAACTACCTAATGAATAAAATTAAACGCGGCGATGAACAATTCAAAGCAGCTAATTTTCAGACGCATGAATTGCTCGAGGTAGCTGATGATTAGAGCATGGTCTAACGATGCGTGGAACGACTATATATATTGGTATAATCAAGGAAATAAAGCGATAATTAAAAAAATTAATCGCCTAATCAAGGAGATTGACCGCACTCCTTTTACTGGCATTGGTAAACCTGAACCACTTAAACACGATTTATCTGGCAAATGGTCACGACGTATAACCGATGAACATCGGTTAATTTACAGTGTTGATGAGACTACTATTTACTTTTATTCTTGCAAAGACCATTATTAAAAAAACTGTCCACTGGACAGTTTTTTTATGAGCCTAAAAATTGAAAAGCGGATCATGAGTTTTGTTATTTCAAATCTTTTGTGGCTTCTTCTAGGATGTGCATTAGGAGAATGGTTTGTTCCTCTGTTACCAAAATTGGTTTGTGATTGATGAGGGGTTCATACAAGGTGTCGTAAAAGCGACCGTTATCTACTTTGACTGTCTCTACTGCTTCTTCATGGTAATGTCCATTGTCATCGTAATACGTTAACGTGCCAAAATTTTCTGGTTTATCAAAACCAAAGTCGTCATTGTCTGGCAAATAGAATTTCTTGAGATCTGCTTCTTGGCGGTCTTTTTCGTATTTAACAAACATGCCCTTGCGACCATAAACGACAAAACTTGGACGTTCTTTTACTCTGAAATAGCTTGATTTTTTAGCTTTGTTACCAAAGTTTATTTGGAAAATGAGGTCTGTTCTTGCAGAATCCGCAGTTTGGGTCACCACATCGAGACTCTAACTAACGATTGCAGTATGGGCAAAAATAAGCATCAAAGCGTTCAGAATAACATCTTTGAGCCTTGCAAAATCGGCACTTATCGTCATCAATCCACCCAGCAATTTCAACGTTATTTATCACCAACTTATCATCGTCAAATTCCTGAATAGTCAATTTCTCTAACATTTTGTCAACTTCTATTCCTTAATTATTCTCCAAATAAAATTCAAAACGGTCACCGACATATTGGCTGTGAACGTATTCAAATGGTCGTCCGTCTGTGAAATAGGATACCTGTGTCAATGTCAGCACCGCATGATTTTTAGGCACTTTAAGATAATTCGCCACACACTCGCTTGCATTTTTGGCATAAATCGTTTGCTGACTCTTGCCGATTTCATAACCATTATCCATTAATGTTTGGAAGAAATGCTCTGTGATGTCCTCTTGATTGAAAGACTGAATGAGCTTTTCTGGAATTGATGCCACTTCAAAAACCAAAGGAACGTTATCTGCAAAACGCACGCGCTCCATACGCACCACGGTATCTGTCGCTTTTAGTTGTAACTGCTGGATTTCCGTTTCATTAGCAGGCTTTCGCTGATAAGAAATCAATTGTGACGACGGCGTTTTACCCTGCGAATGCACAATTTCGGTGAAACTGGTTGTCCCACGCATTTTTTCTTGCACACGGTGGCTAGCCACATAAGTCCCGCTACCCACACGGCGCTCCAAAATCCCCTCTTCGACCAAAAGCGTAATCGCCTGACGAAGTGTCATCCGACTCACTTCATAATCATCCGCCAAACCACGCTCACTCGGCAAACGCTGACCAATCTCCCAAAAACCATCGTCAATCTTTTTCTTTAACACATCATGAATTCTAATATACGCTGGAACCATAACCTCTACTCCCATTCTGTTCTAAATAACTTAGCTCTATTTTAGCATAAAATCAAGGAAGTTTTTAGTCACGGTATTATTTCTTTTGGAAAATGGCGGAGCTGTATAGGGGGGGACGAGAGCCTAAGTTTATAAAGAGGGTTTAGGAAGGGGAAAAAATTAGCTAGCGCTGGAAGAATTGGAGAGGGAGATACTAAAAAAGTACTAAACTAGTAGTTAGTACTTTTCTTCTAAACTTAAAGCTATTGCTTCTTCTTTCAATCGTTTAACGTCCTCAACAGTTGGCTGCCAACCTTCAATCATGTTAGTACTTAAAGCATACCAAACACAATTAAAGATTTTTCTATTATCAAACGGAACACCTAAAATGGTGAGTTTTTCAGTGTTAATATTTAAACCCATAATAAGTACCTTTAAAGTAAACGACAAATTCTGTTACTTTCTTTTATTCTTTATTGGTCTAATGACAAAAATGCCATCACCTATACGATATCTAACTATGTTATCCCCGCGCTTTCTAATAGTCTCTAATTCATCAAAAGAGAATTTAGAAATAATGTGGTGAGCATTTGGAAAATTTGATACTCCAAAAATTTTAAAACCAAATATTCCGAGTACAGGATTCAAATAAGTTGCACTACTTCCAACGTACATCAATCCAATTAAGCAAAAAAGCAACACATTCATTATAACAGTCTGAGTTTCAGCTAAATTAAAAGAAATTAGAGGTGTAAAGTATGTTATCACATAATTCATTAAACTATCACTCTCTGGTGATACTTCCATATCTTTAGGAAGCGTCTCGTTTTCTGAACCACTTCCTACAAATAACTGTCTTATTTCATAAATCGAAAGGCAAACTAATATAAATAATACTCCGAAAAAAATCCAGTATTGCTTTAATCCTTTAAAAAAATCGTTATTATAATTAAAATTACTAAATATTAGCCATAAGTACAATGGTAAATAAGATGTAATAAATAACATCCATTTAGAGCAATAATCATTTTTCATATTACATTCTCGTCTCGTCTACATTTACTGTTTCGGAAAAAATTGCTTGATAAAAGGCATCTGAAATTGCATTTAACAATTGAACCTCCTCGCCTTCAGGTACAGATAGCTTTCCATCTTTGTAGACCACATCTTTCACTTTATTATGAAATTTATGATTTCTATCATTAATTATATCTTCAATTTTAGAGATGTTATCTATAGTTCCCTAGTTTTATTAAATCTATCTTCATCGCTTGTAATTTTAATTAACCGCGATGCCATCCGTTTTCCACTTTTTACTTTTTCTTTTAAAACTTCAATTGTTTCTTCGTTGAAAATAGATTTGATTTTGTCATTATTCTCTAATATTTCACCAGCCTTAGTTGAAAAAAGTGCATTCATTTTAAATAGAGAATCAAATTTAGCTTCAGCAGCGTTAATCAAAACATAATTGTCATCAACTACCAACAATTCTATTTTTTTATTAAAGCCAATTACGTTATCTTTTTCAGACAATGTAAAAGTAGAATCTTTGAGATTACCTCGATTTAAAAATTGACCAAATAAATACTTTTTACTAAGCTCAAAAACATTTGAAAACTTACTAAAAATCTTATAGTCACCTTTTGATGTTTTTAAATTGACCATATACATAGTAAATTTAGTTTCATCTAATCCTTTATATGAAAAACCTCTAAAATTTCTATACATCTATCATTTATAGAAATCGTGCGATAAGAATAAATTGTCTTAGGAGATAATAGTTGACGATCATTAGGTACACTTCCATGACAATTCAAAGTATGGTGTACATTTAACAACTTATTTTCTACGTCTACATTTTTCCACCTCAACGCAAGAGCTTCACCTATCCGCAATCCTGTCAAAAATAAAAATTCAAATAATAATCCTTTTTTCGTATGTATATCATATTGAGAAATATAATTAAGTAAAGTTTTCATTTCTTCTCGAGTCAAAAATTTATTTTGCTTTCTTTGAACTTCTTCCAATTTAACTCTGCTTCTAGGTAAATTAACTTGACTTACTGGGTTTTCTTTTATATAACCTACTCCTACTGCATATTCAAAAAATAATTTATAGTAAGATTTACGTAAACTTCTTGTAGAACTTGAAAATCCTGAATTCAAAAGAAAATATTGAATTGTTTGTGAGGTTATTTCCGAAATATTACTATTTCCAAACTTTCTTATGAATTTTTTAAAAGCACTTTCTTCAACATGCTGAGTAGATACTTTTATTTCTTCATTTCTAAACTTTCGCCATTCTAAAAATATTTCATTAACTGTTACTTTCGAATTCTCCCGCTCATTTTTTAATAAACATTCTTCTATTTTATTTCCCAACCTCTTCTTAGCTTCTGATTGAGCAACTCTACTTTTTGAGTTCATTGTAACTGTGACTTGTCGCCACTTTCCTTGATTTTCATCAAAATATTTTTCAAAAAAACGGTATTTCCCATTATCTAATTTTTTATAAAACATTTTTTTCTCCTTGCTCCCAAGCAAGAAAATGTGTGTATATCAATTATAACATTTTCTTGTTTTGTTCTTCTTTGTATTTCATAAATTGATAATATCCAAACAAACTAATACGCCTTAAATCTCTACTTGGTTCTAAAATATATTTTGAATATTCCGTTCTAGACATTTCAGTTAAGTGTTTTTCTACTGTCTTCACAGACCATTGAAAAATAGCTGCGAGTTGGTATTTTGTCTGTGAATTAAATCTGTTAACATTTCTCCTCCCTTATACAAAAAAATAGGGACAAGATTTCTCTTGTCCTCTATTTACAACTAACGACTTAGACTTCCAATTTCATTTGGTAAGATTTACCATTAATCCAATGCATCGCACCGAGTTGCTTCGCTTTACTTATAGTTTCAGTAATTGATAAGCCATTTTTTTCTAAATCCTCTGAATAACTTCTGACATATCGCATACAATTATCTAAAAAATTGAGAAAAACATAAAAGCGTTGATCATATTTATCCTCTAAATTCACTAAGAAACAAACGTACTCTGACAAAATAGATAATGCTCTTTGGTCTTCTGCATAACTCTCTAAAACCTTCTTTTCTAATTTTTCCCAACCTTCTTGAGACAAGGTCAATGTAGATTGGCGCATCAACTCCAATTTTTGTTCGTAATATATGAGCTTTTCACACCATCTAATAACATCAGACAATCTGGCATAAGGTGTTAAGAGCAGTTCCTGTTCTATTTCTCTTAACCGTTTATCAAAAGCAAGATATTTCATATTCCAACGACTTTCCGAATCTTTTATTTGGTTACGGAGTTGTGTTAAATCCATAAAACGCTCCCTAATTCTATTGTGGATATTGCTTTTGCAACTCTAATAAATCTTCTGGATACCACTCAAACCATTCTGCATAATCGATACCGTCCATAGCTTGCGCTTCTGCTTCATTAACTGGGTCAATCCCATACTTGGGTGTTCCAATAGGTCGAGCATAAATTCCTACCCAATTCCATCCACCTTCCCACATACTATCTGGAATATATCGTTTATTTTTTAAATCAATCAATGCCAATCGACGCATTTCTTTTACTTCCATATTTTTATCCTCCCTCAAAAGTTTTGTCTAATATCCAATAATTGGAGCTATACTATAAAAGTGGACACAAAATAGTGTGCTATAATCTGTCTCATAAGACACAAAAACGAAAGGACTTTTATGTCAGGATTTAAACGTTACGACGAGGAATTTAAACAATCTCTCGTTAATCTCTACCAAACAGGTAAAACTCAATCTGAACTCTGTAAAGATTATGGAGTTTCCGCTTCCGCACTTGCAAAATGGATTAAGCAGTATTCTCAAGTTCGACTTGAAGATAATACAGTATTAACTGCTAAACAGATTCAAGAATTACAAAAGCGTAATGCTCAATTAGAAGAGGAAAATCTTATCTTAAAAAAAGCAAGTGCCATATTCATGCAAAACTCCAAGTAAGATTAAAAGCTATCTATCGCCTACGTTTTGAACACACGACAGTTATGCTCTGTCGTGTTTTACATGTCAATCGGTCAACTTACTATAATTTCATCAACAAGAAGCCTTCAAAGAGAGAAATAGAGAATCAACGCTTGAGAAAGCTCCTTCTTGAAATTTATATGAAAGCTAAGAAAAGAATTGGAACAAGAGCTTTTAAAATCATTCTTCTGCGTGATTATGGCGTCAATATTTCTGAAGGGCGTATTTTGCGACTTCTCAAGTCTATGACGCTCCCTAAAATGTCAACCAGCAAACCTCGCTTTAAATCAAAGAAAGCTCCTATGTTTTCTTCTGATAATCTGCTTAAACAAGAATTTAATCCGAAGGCACCAAATCAAGTTTGGACAACCGACTTTACTTATATTTCTATCGGTTCTAAACGTCACGTTTATCTCTGCGCTATTCTTGATCTCTACTCTAGGAAATGTATCGCTTGGAAAGTAAGTGATAAGATTGATGCTCAACTCGCCTGTGACACTCTTAAATTAGCTTTGCACAAGAGAAAACCTAAGACACCAATAATTTTTCATTCTGACCAAGGGAGCCAATTTAAATCAGCTTCTTTCAGGAAATTATTAGATGACCATCAGTTGCTTGCTTCTTATTCCAAACCTGGCTATCCTTATGATAATGCCGTGACTGAGGTCTTTTTCAAGTACCTCAAACAACGAGAAATTAATCGAAGAACTTTTCACTCGATTCAAGAAGTGCAACTCTCTTGTTTTGAATACATCGAACATTTTTATAACAACTATAATCCTCATTCGGCAAACAATGGTTTAACTCCAAACCAGAAGGAAGAAAACTATTTTAAAAAAATATAGCTCATTTTCTGTCTAATTATTTGACATTAGTCCAAAATTAAGAAAGGAAGTCCTATGAGCTTCTACGAACGTTTAAACCAACTCATTAAAGAATCTGGGAAATCAATGAATCAAGTTGAACTTAAATTTCCCTAGAAACACAATTCAAAGCTATAAAAGATCAAACCCATCATCAAAAAGACTTAAAGAGATTGCCAAATATTTTGATGTCTCTACCGATTATTTACTTGGAAATACTACCGCAAGAGATTACGACTCTGCGAGACTTGATCAAAGTATTGAAAATTCAAAAAGCTTTGATGGTAGTCCACTTGATCCTGAAGATAAACAAATCATCCATAATTTAATAAAAGAATACCTCGAAAATAAAGGAAAATAAAGCTTTGTTACATGAAGTAAAGCAATTTTGTAATAATGAAAATGTTATCCTACTTTACGACTATACTGGAACTTTAAAATCTAAAGGAAAATATATCTACGATAATGGCAATCACTACATTATCGTAAGAGCAGGTCTCTCTGAATTAGAAGAAACTAAAGTAATTTTGCATGAATTAGAACACAAAAGAAATGGAGATATTCATTTTTGTAACGCTCTACAGACCCTGAAAATAGAAGCTTCTGCTAACAAAGGGAGTATTGAAGACTTAATCTCCTTGCTTGCGACAGAAGAAATTCCTCAACCTAATTATGTCAAAATTGCGGAATATCTTGGAGTAGATCCTGAGTACTATAAACACACTATTTGTCAAGCACTACAAAAATATCAATCAGAATACTGAAATATAAAATAAAAAAACTGCTGATTATTCAACAGTTTTTTGTTTCTCATTCAAAAATATTGTACTCACATTTGTGAGTGCAGTAGTATAAATTGAAAATACGTATCCTTACTATACCATAAACTCTCGTTCTTATCTATTAAAAATCATGGTAAATTGCAAATGCAAGTTACCTTTGATAGTGTAAAATAAGTTGCGTAAACACAAAAAGGAATAAATCCGTTATAGTAGAGTTGCGAAACATTACTAGAAAGAGATTTATTCCTATGACTCAGTTTACCACAGAACTCCTTAACTTCCTAGCCCAAAAACAAGATATTGATGAATTTTTCCGTCTATCAGATGATAAGTTGGAAGAATTTGCAAAGGGAGCATAGAACAAATCATCCAGTAAGAGTACTGAAATCAGTATCTCAATGCGCTGTATAAAAACACAGCACCTAGAAAAGGGATATTTTCTGAATATAATAAAAGATGTAAAAAAGCTAGTTTATTCATCTAGCTTTTTTTACATCTTTTTAAATTTTTCTTGTCGCGCTAACTTTTGAGAAACAAAATAAGTTAAAGAAAGAACAATAATAATGGTAAAGCCAACAGCCAAGACCTGAATTGTAAAGCTAAAGAGAAGTACAAGAGAGAAAAGCACTGTACCGAGCCCCACAAAGATAAATTTTTTCTTTATATTTGCGAAACCAGTGGAGAGATACTGTATAAAGCTCATAAAGACGGTCAATCCAGAAAGGAATAAATAGTTACCACTGAGATAAAGTAGAATAGCTCCCAAAAATGTCAAAGCAACAGCGACACCAGGTGCACCAAAGCGATTATTTTGGGCCATTCGCATGGGAATATCTTCATGATTTTTGGCTAAACTGACTAAAATAGTTGGAGTATTAAAAGTTGCGGCTACAGTGACGCCAAAAATAGATATACAGATAGCAAAAATGATTAAGGGTACACCAATGGCACCTACTACATGACTAAAGGCAGTGGCTGCTGGGACAAGACTATCTGGGAGAGATGTGCCCAAGGCTCCAATGGTAATAGCTTGAATCAAAAGGTAAATAAAAGTACAGGTTAAAATGACCCAAGTAAGCATCTTAGGGAGGGTTTTAGAAGGATTCTTAATCTTGTCCGCATTAATAGGAAGAAAAGAAAAACCTGTATAAAAGAAGAAAACTGTACCGTAAGCACTGAGAAAGCCTTGTAAGGGATTGGAAGAGAGGGGTGTAGGATGAACAAAGAAATTAGCACCTCGAATGAGCCATATACAGACGCCAGAAAAAATAATTACGACCAATATTTTTACCAATGAGGTCAGATTATCTAATTTATTTAAGAGGGAGGCACCCAAAAAACTGACGAGGGCTAAAAGAGAAAGAACAATAAAACCAACCATCTTAACATTAAGATGAGGCCAGATCATACGCAGTGCGGTCGTTAAAGCAGAAACTTCTGTAGCTAGATTGACCACGCCGAGCATCCAAGTTAACATCCCAATAATAAATCCCGCAAAAGGACCAAATGTACTTTTGGCATAGACAAAAGCCCCTCCACTTTGAGGATAGAGTTTACTCATATTTGCATAAGAGAAGGCAATAACTAAGACGGAGAGCCCAGCTGCTAGAATGGCAAGTAAACTATAAATCCCAGCATTGCTATAAATATGTCCTGAGAGCAAAAATATGCCCGAACCAATAATACTGTTGATCCCTAAGAGAAAAACAGCAAATGGAGAAAGTAGTTTTTCTTTTTTCATAATTTGATTATATCAAAATAATGGTAAATTGCAATATAAAATTCACAAAGTAAAAAGCTACTCTTTAGCAGCTCTTTATTTTATAAATTTTATTACACACATTTTCTTGCTTGGTTAGTTTTTTGGTTAATTCTAATTTTATAGTCCTATAATCGCTTATTTACTAAGTCTCTTAAGGCTTTAAATTCATTATCCATTATATCACGATTCTTAAAGGTACTTTTGTCTAATTCTTCTTTTAGAGAAGAAAATAAAAGCTCTTTTGTTTTATCGTCAGCCTCTAACTTATAAAAGTATTTTGAACATAGTTTCCTTCGTCGCCAAAAGAAATAATATCTGAAATTATATTAACAAGATTAAATTCATTCATCTCCTACTCCATCTCTTTCACTTTGCTTTCGATAAATTGGATTTCTTCTTCTGAAAGTCCGTATTTTTTGTATAGTTGCTGGTCAATCTCAGCTATTGATTGTGACCAATCAATGTCAGAGGTTGACGTAAAGTTTTGCATTGGCACATTTTTCCAAACTTCTTTAGTTTTATTATTTTGTGTAATTTTCAAAGTTCCGAGCATAGCTCTTGCAAATTTAGTTTTTATATATTTTAAAAGATTTTCTGCTTCTTCTTTGTTATCAAATGCTCCAAAAGAAATAAACGTTTGGGTATACCCGATTAGGGGTGTAGATAAAACCTCACCCAAGGCACCGCTTCCATTAGCTCCAGGTACAAAAATTTTAGGGAACTATATACCAGTTTACACTAGACACAATATATAGTGCTTACGAGAATATCAAAAATACAATATGTTGTTGGTGGTGTAAACTGGTATATAGTTCCCAAATTTTATATTTATTTAAATTTGGATGACTGGAAATATATTCTCTTTTAATCCACTGATAAGTACGTTCATTATTCTTTCGTCCATATATTTGAATATCGTCATCGTTTTGTTTCGCATCAAAGAAAATTTCTGAAAAACGTTCAAAAACATTTGAACCAACAGAAAATCTTTCAGCTCTAGAAACTCTTTCCTCGAATTCAGGGAAATCTTCATAAACTTTTTTAGTGAGTTTATAAGTACTATTTCCAAAGTGAATATTACTTATTGGTTGAAAATCTTCTCTATTCACAACTTTATGAAGGATACCATTTAACTCAGGAATACTTATAAATTGACCTATAGCACCAAACTTCTCCTCACTATTATAGTAGGTTACAACTATTCCGCCCTTAATATCAGTATTGGGGAAAATTTCTGAACTCTTTTGTTCATAATATATTACTTTTAGATGTTCATCTGCCAACATCTTTTCATTCCAACTTTTTGGAGTCTGTCCTGCCTTAAACAAGAATCGACCAGGTGTTATTAGAACTACTTTATCAGCTACAGCATATGACAATTCCATGAAATGATGATAAATTGGAGTATCTCGGTTATTATCAGTATCTTCCTGATACGGAGGGTTTCCGATTACGACGTCAAATTTCACTTGGTTGAATGCCTCCTCTACTTTTTGTTTGCCTTCTTCGATATCATTTTTAAGGGTATCTGTAAGGTCTTCGATGTATTTTACGTTAGTTTTATAATCACGATATCCTGTCAATGTGCGTTCGGCAATTGTTTTTGCCATTGGTGTTTTTGCAACAGCATAAACATTATTAGCTAAGATATCTTGATAGACTTTATCTGCTTCAAAGTGATTATCATCGTTTGCCACGACTTTTTGATAGTACAAGCTAATAGCTGCATGGAGCGGATAGAGTCCTGTTTTTGAATTAATATCTAAGATTTTAGTTCCTGGATGATAAATCTCACTTGTGATATCTTTTTCTACCCAATGAAGGTTGGAAGTAGCTCCGTTGGTTGTTGATGTAAAGTCATCATCGTAGAAATTAAGACCACCAACACTTTTTACTGTCTGCATATTGACCACGCGCCACGGTGTCAAAACTGTTTCTTTATCAGGATTTTTAAATGACCCAAATAGCTCTGAAACTCTCTCTGCACGCTCGATAAAGTCTAGTGAGTCAAATGATTTAGCACGCTGACGAATGATACGTCCTGCCTCGATAAAGACTTCAGCATCGTAGTACTTAGTGATTTCACTAAACATTTCTTTGGTGAATCCTTTTGGCATGAATTCTTTCCAAGATTCATCATCGACTTTATTAACGAAATCTTTAATAGTGATATCTTTATCAAAATCAACTTTCATTCCGTAAATCATCATCGGAATACGGATCGACACCCCACGAAGAATAGAAATCAGTTTTTGTCTATCTTTTTTAGCTTCTTTAATCTTTTCAATAAGCGCTTTTTCTTCTTCGTTACGTTTGCGAGCTGGTTTTTTCTTAGCTTTTTCACCTGCTTCATACTCTTCATCAGTCAAGCCGTTTTCATTAATAGTGACAGTATTTTGAACTTTTTGTTTTTGTGTTTTTCCAACGATAGCATTCAATTTATTAAACATGCTAGCATCTTCAGCAGTTAAAGTTAGTAGATTATCATTATACAAACTATCATCTTCAAAACCTGAACGTACTGCTTTTTCGGCATAAACCTTTTTAAGCTGTGTCAGCATGCTATCAACGTTGTAATCTTTCATGCCTGTTTCCGAACTTCCAAGAATTGGCAAAAAGTTCAGAAGATTAGTCATGGCTTGCTTTTGGTCCGAAGTATTTTTCTTACCAACACCTGTATTGATTTGAGCACTTTCTGTCATAACTGTCAAAGCACGGTCTGGCGCAAAGTCAAAGATATAACAACGCTCTTTTTTACCTAATTTCTCATGTGAATAAGGTGTTTGGGCACGGAAAGCTGCTTGAAGATAATTCATAGCGCTATTAGTATTAGACAAGAACATAACCGCTGTCCATTGAGGGACGTTAACACCTGTTGTTAATTTACGAACAGTTAGTGTAATAGTTTTAGTTGCTGTTGGGTCATCTGTGATAGCATTTCTAACTTTTTCAATATCAGCTTCGTTTGTCTCACCGTTATCCGTAGTGCTTCCTCGAACGACATTGACAATCTTATACTCTTTACCAAAGATAGGATGTTCTTTCAGCAACTCTTCAAAAGCATTGGCTTCTTTGATACCTGGCATAATCCAGAGTGTGTGGCGAAGCTCATTGCGATATGTAGGGGTTGAAAATGGATAGTTTGCTTTGCTGTCTTTATTTGTAATGTTATCTAGAAACGCATTGACTTCTTTTTTATAGACGAGCTGCTCATTTTCATCTGTTCTGAAGAACTCTCTAAAGTTAAAGGATTTGCTTTCATCCATAAACTTCGCTTTATTCATCATTTCAAAAGTATACATGAGCACTTTTGGCAAAGAATCATATGGATTTGGTTGGTCAGGGTGTTCGTATTTCCATTTTGTCTTAGCCTGTTGTTCCATGGTATAGTCCCATGTATACACTTGATCTTCATCAAATTGATCTAGTAGATTAAACGGAGTACCAGAAAGCTCTAGGACTTTAGTATTTTCCTTAATAAGCTGCTTAAGGACAATATCGCTAAGTTCTGTTTGCGTACCTTCATGGGCTTCATCGATAATAATCAAGTCCCAATTTATATCTGCAAAATCTTTTAGATTTGTTTCACCGTTATTATAACGTAGCAACTGAATCGAAGCAAAGTAGATAAATGGTTTGTCACCTTTTTTCAAAGAAGTGATGTGAGCACCTTTGTTAACAGAACCATACTCATATCCTGCTTCGTCCATTTTTAATTTACGATAATCCTCAAACCAAGAATCTGATACAACAGGACGGTGTGTCATGATAAGTACTTTTTGGAACTGTTCTTCCTTAATCAATTGTAAAGAAGTCATTGTTTTACCAAAACGCATTTTGGCATTCCAAAGCATTTTATCTTTCTTTTCAAAGACTTTTTGTGTTTTAGCAACGGCTTCTTTTTGTTCAGGACGAAGTTCAATTTTGGTTTCAGCTTCTGGTGTTTCTTCGACAATATTTTGAAGGTATTCACGTCCTTCTTTTACTGCTTTAATAGCTGCTTTTGCAGTTTCTAAATCCGTTTCAAACCATTCGTTTCCTTCAAGATATTTAGAATGGTTAATTCCAGAACGTGTTAAAACCCTATGAACATCTTTATCATGGAACCAAGTTTGAGTTGATTTCTTGTAAGCAAGTTCTACCCACCCAAGTGTATAAGGAAGACCAGAAGTTGTCATATACTGCTTAATACGCTTTGGAGCCGCTTCTCGTAAAAAGTCACTATTCGGTGACCAGTCTGCCTCTAAGTCATCTTCTGAAATAGAACCTTCTCCGATTTTTTGGCTACCATCGTAGGCATTAAACAGTTCATTTTCATTTTTTACGGTTTGGATATAAATGAATTTACGTTCTGCAGTACTATACATTTCTAGAGCGCGTGGTTCTAAGAATTGACCAATATCTTCTCGCTTAACATCAGGGTCAATATACTTAGTCACAAACCAAACTAAAATGTAAAAGATATTCTGTAAAGAATCTAATGCATTTTCTTTCGTCGCCTCTTTAGGATTGATATTATGTGCAGAATCATTCCCAAGCTGTTTTATTTTATAAAAATAATCAACAACATTGTCATGGTCAATATATCTTCTGACATTTCTCAATACACCGTTGAAGTTAGTTTTTTCCGGAATATCTATATATTCTCGGTCAGCAATTAACCACGCTGTGTTTTCAGCGATTTTTCTAATCTTAAACAAAGTAGTTTCATAATCTTTCTGAGTATAACTCTTCTCAGCCATATTAGCAGTTGTAAAAAGTTCTGCAGTATCCAAATCAATCATTAAAAACTCAAAATTTGATTCCACATTCATAAACCTAATCTCCTAACATATAAACTTTCTGGATGTTTATTTCTTTAATCTCTTCTTTAGATTCATCATCTTCGTCATAAAAATCAAACAAACTCAGTTGTCCTTCGACAACTCCACTATCATGTTCAAATTTTTCACCAAATAACTCAGCAAATGCAAATGGAATTTTTCTCACCGTACTCGGGTGTCCTTTAACAATTTGCCATTCATTAAACATTATTGGTTCACCCGTTATAGGGTGTTTTTTAGCGAGAGTATTACCTCTAATAATATTTTTATGAATTAAATAGTGTGCCGATTGATAAACGTCACTTCTGCTGTTTAACCTTGTTCCAAAGTATCTTTCGTACCAATCAAGATAATATAAAAACATTCTTGACCGAGCTACTTCTAAATTATCTTCTAAAAACTCAATCCCATAGATTGACGATAAAGCAATCAAAGATTTCGTTTTCCAATTTCGCTCGTTGTATTGGTCAATAACAGCTTGTAATTTTCTTTCTAATATTGCAAGCAGGAAATTACCGTCGCCTGCTGCAGGTTCTAAAAAAGTTACCGAAACATTTTCACAAGCTTCTTTCACTCCAGGTGTATCCAACATTTTTTGTACCATCCACGCTGGAGTGAACACTTCACCGTGCTTTTGCACCCTATGTTTTGACTTTATTAATTTCTCTTCCAAAACTTCCTCCTGAAAACGTTTCGTTACCTCTATTATATCATTTAAATTCAAAAAAATAATATCTTGGTGCAGTAAAAAAACTTATCCAGCGCTTTATTAGCACTTTTGATAAATCTAATATCTATGATTTATTATATTTTACAACGTTTTGGTTCTTTTTCATGACGGGGGTTCGTATAAGTGAGTTACAAGCGATTGAGTGGGCGAAAATTGATTTTGATAGCGGAACAGTATTAATAGATTGTTCTATGTATTATAAAAATCAAAAAGAATAGTACATTACAGATACAAAATCTACCTCAGGTATTAGATTATTATATCTTGATGACGATACTTTAAAATATTTGAAAGATTGGAAACAAATACAATCTCAAATAGGAAAATGTCGGTTTGTATTTTCTATTGCAGATTACCCACTTGTAAAGTCAACACTAAAACGTGTACTACAATCTCATAGCGAATTTGTAGGTATAAAGGCTATTCGGATTCATGATTTAAGGCACTCTCATGCTAGTTTTATGTTATCGCTTGGTATGAATGATTTAGAAATGCAGAATCGTTTAGGACATGCTGACATTAAAACAACACTTGGTACGTATTCTCATCTACGACCTAATGCAATGAAAGATATTGCTAGTCGTATGACAGGTCAAATAGTCGTTGCTGAAAATAATATTAGACAGAGTACGTTTAAAGGCAACCAACATACTATCAATTTGGATAGTAAAATTTGACAATTACCTCAAATTATGTGATAATAATCATGCAAGAACTGTAACGAAGTCTTGGCAAAAACAAAAATACCAGAGCTCCACCTCTGGTATTTTCTTTTGTCTGATATGCAAGTTATCAAACTCAGGTTATTTATCTTTGTCGCCTTTTTCTAGCCACTTTCTGACTATCCACTCAGAAATGACATTACCTATAATTGTGATAAGTAAAGGTGCTAGAATAACTGTAACGAAGATTAGCAAAAACTCACCTCCAAACTAAGTTCGTTAGTGGAGTTGCGACAAGCGTTATTATACCATAACATTTAACTATTTACACTCCTTTTTGAAGTTTAACTAGCGTAGTCTGTTGAATTTCAAAAAGGGGTTCTCAACGTAGTTGATAAAAAATAATCTGTTTTTGTTGTCAAATTGTTGTTAGAACCAAATAAACATACTAAGATTAGTAGTGAGGAAATCTCCGACGGGAGAAAGTACTCACTAC
>ERZ1034962.492-NODE-492-length-18336-cov-6.498550_pt1 | contig 18336 bp, 14 predicted proteins | sample MGYA00520696_ERZ1034962 | MGnify/ENA primary metagenome ERZ1034962 (study PRJEB33766, sample SAMN09781770) | gut metagenome | biome: gut microbiome | host: Homo sapiens | place: Madagascar | study: EMG produced TPA metagenomics assembly of the PRJNA485056 data set...
GAAGTGGGTCAACCCCGGCCCGACGATGGGCATCGAGTACCGCTGCGGCTAGCATTTGCCTGAGATACCCCCTGGAAACAGAGGAGCATAAGAGAGGGAGGACCTGTGGGTCCTCCCTCTCTTTGCGTTTGGCGGCTGCGTTTCGTTGCCGGTGGTGTGAGTGGGCTTTCCGCGGCTATTTGCGGCAACAGTGGGAAAGGGCGCTTAGACGGACTCTAGCGGCCCCAGAAGGAACATCGTGAAGGTGCTTTCGGCCACCAATTTGCCTTCTGTTGTTTTGATATCCACGTGGCACACCGTGGTGGTGCGGCCCTTGTGCGTGGTGTGCGCGCTTACGGTGAGAAGCTGCGGTTTGACGGCGCGGATGAAGTTCGTGGCGCAGCTGATAGCCACATTGTTCATGCCATAAGCATAGGTTGCCATGCCTGCGCCGGCTTCCAGCATGCAGTTGACGAACCCGCCGAAGATGGTGCCATGGTAGTTGCTTTGGTCTTGCGGCACCTCGATCTGATAGACGACGCTGCCGGGATCGGAGCTTACGATGGTTACCGCTCGGCGGAAATCCGGTTGCGGCGGTACATTGTTCATCAGGCCTTCGATAAGCTGCGGAGTGAGTTCTGTCATAGCGATTCCTCCTAGACGATTCGCGTTCCACTACCAAGCTTACCCTGCATGAAAACTTATGAAGATGGTCGGTATACTAAAACTGTGTAAAACGGGGCCGATTCGAAGCATGGTGATTCGGTACCAGCAGTCTTGGTGTGCCCTCGTATAAAATCACCCCGATTATCAGGTATAATACAAATTTGAGTACGCGTGTTATGAATAGATACACCATATGCCGTGTTCAAATATATTGATTCCGTTAATCAAATTCGGTGTAAACGTAATGAAATGCCCTATCGATTTTCGTATAATCAAATGAGGTCGGGCCGTAAGGGCCATGTTGGAGTGGGGCGCAGATCCTCATGGGGAACAAGCTGTTCGCAAGGAGCGGAGTTTACCGATGAACCTGTCTCAGCTGTATTATTTTTCAAAGCTCTCCGAGTTGGAGCATTTCTCTAAAGCCGCTAAAGAACTCTACATTACCCAACCTTCTTTGTCTCATGCAATCAAGTCGCTTGAGACCGAGCTAGGCGTGCAACTCTTCGAGCGTGAAGGTCGTCGTATGCGGCTTACGCCTTTCGGCAAGGAATTCGCCACGTACGTCAAACGCGGTCTTCGCGAGATCGACAAGGGCGTCGAGCTTGCCCAGGAGTTCAACGGTAAGTTGGGCGGCACGGTCAATGTCGGCGCGGTGCTCACCGTGCAAGGCGACTATCTTCCGCCATTGTTCCACGACTTCTCCGAGAACTATGGGCAGGAAGTCAAGCTCAACATGTTCCAAGGCTTCAGCGTTCCCCTTGTCGAGGGCCTGGAGAACGATAAGTACGATGTGGTGTTCGCTGCGGCAGGGGAACGCAAGCCTAACCTTTGCTATGAGCACGTGCTTTCGCATGAGCTGGTGCTGGTGGTGAATAAGGATAATCCGCTTGCTCAGCGCGAATCTATCAGCATCCCCGAGCTTTCCGGGCATGAGCTCCATACGTATCGCCTGGGTACGCCTATCGGCGAAGAGGTCAACGATCTGCTCACAGAGTACAGTCTTTCGGCAAAGCACGATTGCGAAGATGAGGTCTCCCTTGGCGGCATCATCTCGTCTATGCCCAACGATGTAGCGCTCGCTACGCTCACCATTAGCCTGAAGGCTTTCGATCATCTTCGTTTCCTCCGCATAGAGGATGTGCCGCAAGATTTCCATCCCATCTACCTTATTTATAAGAGGGATGCGTATCGCAGCTGCGCGGCGGAGCGATTCATCCAGTTCTCGCAGGATTGGGTGCCCCCTAAGTCCGCGATTCCCAGCATCGATGCCATAGAGGGCAATGCCTGATTCAAATCAGCTGCCCTGAAGCCCCACAACGCAAAGCGGACGCCCGATGCTGGGCTTTCGCTTTGCGTTGTGGGGCTTCTATTAAAAGACGTTCTCGGCATCTTGAGAGCAAAAAAAGAACCGCTCTGTAAGCAGAGCGGTTCTTTTGCAAGTGAATTTGTTCTTGCGATCAAATCCCTTTGAGCTGTTACAGCTGGTACTCGACCTTGCCGCCGAACTTCTGGCAGTTGCGGGCAATGGTGATGCGCTGGACGTTCGGGGCGCCCTCCTCGAGCCACATGGCGCGGGCGTCGCGGTACAGGCGCTCGGTCGGGCCGTAGGGGGAGTCCTCGAAGTAGCCGTCGCCGCCGAAGATCTCCAGCATGCCGTCGGAGACGATGCGGGTGGAGTAGATGGAGAACAGCTTGCACATGGCGGCCTTCTCCTCGATGTACTTGCCGTTGGGGTCGGCGTCGTACTCGCGGCCGAAGTCGTAGACCATGCAGCGCAGCGCGTGGGTGTACATCTGCATCTCGGCGATCTCGCGCTTGATCATCTGGCGGGAAGCGATCGGCTTGCCGAAGGTGATGCGGTCGTTGGCGCGGGCCAGGGAGATCTCCAGCATGCGCTGGCACATGCCCAGGTTGGAGGCGGCGATGTGGGCGCGGGAGACGGACAGGGAGTGGATGGCGATCTCCATGCCCTGGCCCTCTTCGCCGAGCAGGTACTTCTTGTCCAGCTTCATGTCGGTGAACTTAAGGCCGGTGTGGGCAGCGCCGCGGGCGCCCATCATGTGGGGCATCGGGGTGACCTCGTAGCCGGGGGTGTCGACGGGCACGAAGAAGGCGGACAGGCGCTCGTCGCCGGACTTGGACTCGTCGGTGACGGCGATGACGTAGGCGAACTCGCAGCAGTCGGTGTGGGAGATCAGCCACTTCTCGCCGTTGAGGACGTAGTCGCCGTTCTCGTCCTTGACCGCGGTGGTGTGGATGTCGGCGCCGGTGCCGCCGGACTGCTCGGTCAGGGCGAAGCAGGTGAAGATGGTCTTGTCCTGGAACTTGTCCATGTACTGGGCCTTCAGCTCATCCGAGCCGTAGTCGTCCAGGATGCGCCAGTTCAGGTCGGCTGCGTAGTGCAGGTGCATGCGCATGCCGCCCGGGCCGCGGGAGAACTGCTCCTGCACGCGCAGGATGTCGAGCTCGGACAGGTCCCAGCCGCCGTACTGGGCCGGCAGGGCGAAGCGGTACAGGTCGTTCTCCTTGGCCAGCTCGTAGAACTTCTCCGGGAAGACGTTCGTGACCTCGATCTCGGGCTGCATCTCCTCGAACGGGCCCTCGGCCAGGTTCTTGATCTGCTCGAGGTAGGCCTCGAACTGCTCCTTGGACAATTTGCTCATGTGAACCCTCCTTAAGGTTACCTAAGCGCTTACCTTGTTGAACTGCGGTTTGTCTGCTTTCGCTTCCTCGCTGCAGCTCAGCTTGTGCTTTCATTTTGCGCCGCGCCCCGGGTTGCGTCTAATGCAATCGATATCCCCAAAACTGGCTGATTCATAACCTCTATCTATACATACTGAACAAACTGGGGAGATGGTATGTAGGTTCAAGGGATTGGTTTTGCTCAATTCGTCAAAATTGACTATTTAGAAGCGATTTGAATACCCAAAACTCAAGACCTGTGTCATCGGCTTATAGCTAGCGTCTTGCATGTGATGCAAACCGATAGACAGCCTCTATGAACGATTCGACAAATAGCATTGACAAGCCTTGTCATTGGTCGATTTCGTTTCTTGCGCAATCGATTCCCTGTTCCGGCATAGTGTGATTTTGGCGAAATATTAGGACAAAATCGAAATACTGTGGTGTTGCGTTGCGGTTTTGGGCTGGGTTTGCGGTTCCTGGGTCGGTATCATTGTCTTAGCAATATGCAGATGGCGGAACTTTTGTAAGGGGGTTTACATGGATTTCCGTCTTAGCGAAGCCGACCGCGTGCTCATCGAGAATGTCCGCGAATTCGGCGTTAAGTATTTCAATCAAGATACGGTTGCGCAGTGGCGCGCCGATATGGGTTTGCCCGATGAGGTGGTTCGTGATTTCGTGAACCTCGATTTCAACGGATTCGGCGTCATCCACCGCCGCGATCATGTGCGCTATGACATGCTCGCTCAGGTTCTCGTGCTTGAGGAGCTCTCCCGCATCTCCGGCACCACGCTGCCGTTTCAGAACGATTTCCTTCAGCTGCAGATCCTCGAAGCGTTCGCCAGCCCGGCGCAAACCGACCCCATCCGCATGGAGTATCAGCATACGGGGCGTTTGGCGTTCGCATTCGCGGTATCAGAGCCTTCTGCCGGCTCGGACACCATGAGCATGAGCACGCGCGTTCGCACAGTTGACAGCCAGCTGACTATGAACGGTGAGAAGCTGTTCGTCAACAACGGCGAATACGCTCCCGCGTTGCTCGTTGCCGCCATCGATGAAGATGCGCCCAAAACAGGTGGGCATGCGGCGCTGTCCATGTGGATGATCCCTTGCTCCGCTCCCGGCATCACGGCAGTGCCGGAGGATAAGATCGGCCAGGAGATGCTTCCGTTCGCGCACATTCAATTCGACAACGTGCGGCTGGATGAAAGCTGGCGGCTGTCCGGGCCTGCCCGGGGCTTCTCTCAGTTGCTCGCCTTTTTCGAATATGGCCGTGTTTTCGCTTGTGCGACGGCGTTGGGTTTGGCCCAAGCTGCCATGGATGATGCGGTCAAGTGGGCAGGGGAGCGCAAGGCCTTCGGGAAGAGCGTGTCCGAGTTCCAGCAGGTGCAGGAGATGCTCACCGATATGGAGGTGAAGCTCGCCAACATGCGCCATATGGTATATAAGGCTGCATGGGAATTCGATCACGGGTGCCACGAGCGCCTGACCGTTGCCCTTATGAAGCGCTATGTTCCTCGCGCCGCCACCGAGGTTGCCAGCGATGCGATGCAGATCCTCGGTGGGCGAGGGTACACCACCCATGAGCGCATTAGCTCGATTTGGCAGGATTGCCGAGGGTTTCAGATCGCCGAGGGAACCGATCAGATCATGGTATACATCGCCGCTCCGCTCATCATGGCGAAATACGCTTCAGAAATCGACGGTTAACGGTTTGCGGCATACATATGTTTAGCAGTAAGGAGCGGGCGTTTGCCCGCTCCTTGTTTGTGTAAGCGCCCAACCGTTCGCCGGCAGATTTTGCTCGATAGCGATTTTCCGACGCTTCTCGCTCGTGGCTGTGTGCACTGATTCCCATTTTTATGGATTGCAACCCGTAATCTATAGAAATGAGCGAAAAACCTATGCAAAACACCCGCATGAAACAGCAAACGATAGACAGTATCTATAGTCCGATGGACAAATCTACAATACTGACCGTAACCTTATATGCAGATTCGGCGGATTATACTTAGCGAATTTGTTCTTGGATCGGCAACGTTTTATGGAGTTAATCCAAGACGCTTACCGCTTTGAGGGAATTCTGGCCCCCTCGAAGCGGGAGCGATCGTCTTGCTTTTCAACTAAGGAGGAAGAAAGTGGGCGAAACCGCTAAGTACACGGATAAGATGAGCGTGCGTCACATTCTCATCGTTATCTCGGGCATCATGATCACGTTCGGATGCTCGGCTCTGGTCTTCTCGACTTGGAGCGCATTCCAGGCAGTCGTGCCTGAGCAGTTGGGCGTCGACACGGCTACGTGGGCGCTCTACATCACCGTTCTGTATCTTGCCGAGGCTTTCTCGGCGCCGTTCATCGGCAAGCTGCTGGCCAAGACCGACATCCGCATCGTGCTGTCCGTCTCCGCACTGCTCGTCGGCCTCGGCTTCATCCTGATCTCCATCGTGAAGACCCTTTGGATCTTCTACGTTGCCGGCCTTATGATGGGCCTTGGCGAAGTCGGTCTGCTGTGGCTGGCCGTCCCGACGCTGTGCAACAAGTGGTTCAACAAGAACTCCGGCACCATCATCGGCGCCTGCATGGCCTTCACCGGCATCGGCGGCGCGATCTGGCTGCAGGTGTTCAATGCCCTGAACGCTTCCGGCATGGACATCTGGACCATTTACATGATCTGGGGTATCGCTGCTCTGGTCACCTCTCTTCCGTTCACCCTGCTGTGCATCCGCTCCACTCCCGAGGAGTGCGGCTGCCTGCCCTACGGCGCTCCGCAGACCGCTTCCGGCAAGCCTGCCGGCCTGGATGCCGGTAAGGCCATGAAGTCCGTCGCCTTCTACGCCGTGTTCCTGCTGGCCGGCATCATCAACCTGCTGACCATCGTCGCTCAGCAGTTCCCGAAGTACACCAAGTCCCTCGATGACGGCACCGGCACCATGCTGGCCGTGGGCGTCACCATGGCAACCGTCATGATGGCTTCCCAGGCTATCTGCAAGCTTGCCCTGGGTGTGTGCGCTGACAAGAACTCCAAGGTCAGCTTCCTGGCTGCTTGCGCAACCGGCATCATCGGTGTTCTGCTGGTGTGGTTCGGCACCGGTTCCACCATGGTCCTGTACGCCGGCGCCGCGGTCTACGGTTTCTTCTTCGCCAGCTGCGTCGTGCTCGTGCCCATCCTGGTCCGTCAGCTGTTCGGCCAGCGCGAGTACCCCGAGATCTACTCCCGTGTATCCATGTTCGTCAACATCGTCGGCGCTATCGGTGCTCCGTTCTGGGCCCTGTTCGGCAAGAACTACCCGATGCTGTTCACCGTCGCCATCGTTCTGCTCGTCGTCGTCCTGCTGCTCGGCATCTTCTGCTTCGGCAAGATGAAGGGTCTGCAGGAGCAGTGGACCGAGTAATCGGCGTTCGCTCAAATCGTCACAGGCTTCGGCAAAGCCCGTTGCCTACAGAAAAGCCGCCCCGTGTGGGGCGGCTTTTTCAGTGTTTGGAATCCCATTCGAAGCTTCGGGTGAACTCGATGAAGTTCTCGACCGCCCGCGTTTTGTAAGATGCCGTTTTAAATGTCAGGCAAACGGTGTGGAAGTCGTCATCGATTTGGGTCAGCTTCTTGGTGATAAGCTCGCGAAAAGGGGAGAGTCCGATCGTGTTGAGGGCCAAACCCACGGTCCCCGTGGTGCTGTCCACCATCGAACCCAAGGTGATCTCATCGTTGGCGCTTGTGTGATAGGGCGTGATGCCGTGGGTTTTCATGAGCTGGGCCACCTCGGCGCCGATGGGCGTGTTAGGCGGGTAGGTGATCACCTCGCGCCCGCGCAGATCCTCAAGCTTGAGGTTCTTGCTCCATGCAAGCTTATCGCTTCGATGCACCACGGCTACGAGCTGCTGCGTGAGCACAGGGACGAAGGTGAGGCTGGGCTTGTCGGGCACATAGGCGGTGAAGGCAAGCTCGTAACGATCGTTCTCCAGGTCTTCGATCAAGGGAAGCGTCAAGCCCTGGAAGACGTTGACTTGAGCGCTTCTGCCATATGTCTCACGGTAAGCCTTGATAAGCGCAGGGAGATAGTCGCTCTGGATGGTGTAGATGGCCCCGATATCGATGCTTCCCGTCGGCGAGCCCGCATGCTCCTTTGCCAGGGCAATGCCCTTCTCAAGGGCGTTGAGCGCCTCTGTCGCGTATTCGTAGAATTCGGCCCCATAGCGGGTCAGTTTGATGGTTCGCCCCTCGCGCTTGAACAAGGGGATGCCAAGCTCCTTTTCCAGCTGCGAGATCGAATTCGAGAGCGTTGGCTGCGAGATGAACAGCTCTTCGGCAGCATGGGTGTAGTGCTTAACCTCGGCTAGCTTGCGAAAATAGTACAGCTTTGACAGGTTCATAGGCGCCTCCGGCTTGTAATGCTCGCGTGTGAGCTTATGTATACACTCTAGCGCAATCTGGGTGCCCTACGTTGTCGAATCGCTGCGATGCGGGGTTTGCTCGCAGCGTGCGAGAGCGACATCGTCTCGTTCTCATACGGAAATGCCTGATTTCGCTTGTTCTGCAGATGGTTGGCCAGGTCCCCGGCTTTTCCTGCATATAGCGAAAAGCCGCCCCGAAGGACGGCTTCTCGCACAAGCTGAAGGCAAGCGCTTAGGCTTGAAACCTGGAACCGGCCCAAAGGAGTTGCCGGTTTCAGGAGGGTATGGCTTAGTCGAAGGTGTACTCGATCTTGCCGCCGTGGTTCTGGCACTCGCGGGCAATGGTGATGCGCTGCACGCAGGGAGCGCCTTCCTCAAGCCACATGGCGCGGCAGTCGCGATACAGACGCTCGGTGGGGCCGTAGGGGCAATCCTCGAAGTAGCCGTCGCCGCCGAAGATCTCGAGCATCTCGTCGGACACCAGCTTGACGGTGTCGATGGAGAACAGCTTGCAGATAGCGGCCTTCTCGGTGACGTACTCGTTGTGCGGGTCCTTGTTGAAGTCGCGCGCGAAATCGTAGATGGCGCAACGCAGGACATGGATCATCTTCTGCATGTCGGCGATCTTGGCCTTGATCATCTGACGGGAAGCGATCGGCTTGCCGAAGGTGATGCGGTCGTTAGCGCGCTTGAGGGAGATCTCGAGCATACGCTGGGCCATACCAAGGTTGGACATGGCGATGTGCACGCGGGAAACGGACAGGGAGTGGATGGCGATCTCCATGCCCTGGCCCTCCTTGCCGAGCAGGTACTTCGGCTCGAGCACCAGGTTGGTGAATTTCAGGCCCGCATGGCCGGCGCCGCGGCAGCCCATCATGTGGGGCATGGGGACGATCTCGAAGCCCGGAGCGTTGTTGGGCACCAGGAAGCCGGACAGGCGGGTGTCCTTGTCGTCATCGGGGTTGGTCACGGCGATGACGTAGGTGTAATCGGAGCAGTCGGTGTGGCTGATCAGCCACTTCTCGCCGTTCAGGACGTAGTTGCCGTCGGCGTTCTTGATGGCGGTGGTGTGCAGGTCGGCGCCCGTGCCGCCGGTCTGCTCGGTGATGGCGAAGTTGCAGTACACGGTCTTGTCCTGGAACTTGTCCATCAGCTCGGCCTTGACCTCGTCGGTGCCATAGTCGTCAAGGATGCGCCAGTTCATGTCGGCAGCGTGATGCAGGTGCATGCGCATGCCGCCCGGGCCGCGGGAGAACTCTTCCTGGACGCGCAGGATCTCAAGCTCGTCGAGATCCCATCCGCCGTACTCGCTGGGCAGGTAGAAGCGATACAGGTCGTTTTTCTTGGCCAGCTCGTAGAACTCCTCGGGGAAGGTGTTGGTGACCTCGACCTCCTTCTGAATCTCCTCGAACGGACCTTCGGCAAGCTCGCGGATCTGCTTCAGATACGCTTCGAACTGCTCGTCGGTGATCTTTGCATTGGGATTCATGTGAACCTCCTTTGACTGTGCCCGCCTAGTCGCTATCTTCGTCGTCGCGATAGGCTGTATCGGCTTTCGACACCATCGATTATGCGACCCCGTTCTCGCGAAATCCAATTCAGCGTCCCAAACGATTCGGGCGAAATCATTTGCAAAACGAATAATGGCGGATACGCTGGCGAAATCGCTTCCGAAATACTCGATATCCCCAGGTGAATGGCTAAATATCGACCAAAAGAACAGCGCACCCGCAGCCTTTTCGGAGGCTGCGGGTGCGCAAGATGGCAGGTGTTGTCGTAACGCTATTTGATTTTGTCCAGGTTCAGCATGGAGATGCGGTCCATGGACCTTTTCACGATGCCGATGCCTTCGATCAGCGCATAGAGCTCGAAACCGCTCTTGCAGCGGAATGCGCATTCCTCGCAGGGAATCTTGTTGCAATAGGCGAATGCATCTTCAGCGGCCAGCGCAAACACCAGGGGAGGGAATTTCTTGGGCATGATGTACTTCAGCTGCATGCCCGTGAACGTTTTGAGGGCGACCCAGCGGATGCGATAACGCGATGCATCCTGGATCTTCCACGTGACGATGACGGCATTGTTGTTGAAGCCGCCGTCGATGTGGTAGTCGAACACGACGCCCTCGGGCAGCTCGTCGGCATCCACGAACGTCATGTGCTCGTTTTCGGTGCCGGCGTCGTCGTTGAGGCACGTGTACGGAGGTTGGCCCACCAGCGTGCGTCCGGTGCCCGTGTAGGAGGCCTCTGCGTCGCCGTTGAGCGCGACCAGCACGTTTCCGGCCTTATCCTTCACGAAGGGAAGGTCGTCGGCCGCAACGCGCGGTTTCCAGGTTGCGCGCGTGCGGGTGATGCTGTATTGCTGTTCGATCATTGCTAATCCTCGATACCCATACGTTTCTTGATTTCCTTTGCCAGCACGAAGCGCTGCACCTTGCCGGTGGCGGTGCGGGGGATTTTGTCGATAACCTCAAGGCGTTCGGGCCATAGACGTTTAGCGATCCCCTTGCCATCCATATATTCTAGCAAGTCGTGCAGGCACAGCTCTTCTCCACTCGGGTCGGCCGGCACGGCGAACAGGCAAATCCTCTCGCCTAGGCGCTCGTCGGGCATGCCGATCGTCGCATGATCGACGATCTGATCCCATCCCATGACGTCGTCGTCGACCTCGCGAGCCGAGATGTTCTCGCCGCCGCGGATGATGATCTCTTTTTTGCGGCCGTTGATCTTCACGCGGCCCTGCTCATCGATTGTGCATAGATCGCCGCTGTAGAACCAGCCGTCATCGTCCAGCGCCTCGTCGGTGCGTTCCGGATCGTTCAGGTAGCCCACGAACATATGCGGCCCGCGGCTTGCTTCCTCTCCCTGGACGCCCGGCGCCACCTCTTGACGGTGTTCGTCGACGGCCTTCACTTCGATCCCAGGATACGGGACTCCCGAGAAACGACCGTTCCACTCAACGCATTTCTCGCGGGGAACGCGCAGGTGGGGGCAGCTTTCGGTTGAGCCGTACAGCTCGCAGAGCAAAAACCCATGGCGGTTCGCCATCTCGATGAGGCTTCCCGGCACGGGCGCCCCTCCGCATAGGAAGTACTTGAGGGAGGGGATGGCCTTGCCTGATTCCTCGAGGTACTTCAGAAGGTCGTGCACGAACGGCGTAGCGCCGCAGGACCAGCTTACGTTCTCCCGGTTAATCAGCTCGACCGCCTCATCGGCCTTGAAGCGAAGCTGCAGCACGCAACGTCCGCCCGTGAGCATCGGCGAGATCAGGCCATGGAAAAACCCCGTTGCATGGTTGAGCGGGGAAGGCATCCATACGGTGTCGTCCGGACCCAGCTCGAGGTCACCTGAGAACACCCGCTCCGAATACAACAGGTTGTTATGCGTGAACAAGGCGGCTTTCGGTTTTCCGGTCGTGCCCGATGTCGACAAGATGCAGGCAACATCGTCGGAATGCGCCGGGCAAGGGCCGGTGAAGGGCGCAACGGATTCCAAGACCTTTGAAAGCGTTGCGGCGTTCTCGTCGTGCGCAGGTTGGACTTTGTCCAAGAGCAGCAATGCGCGCAACGAGGGGATTCGATCTCTGAACTTTTGGAATTCCAGCTCGTAGTCCGTCTTATACGAGAATGTGGGGCAGATATATGCCGTCGTGCCCACCTGATTGAAGATGTACTCCAAATCTGCGGCGTTCATGGCGGTTGCAACGGGATGCATGGCGGCGCCGATTTTGACGCACGCCACGTAAATCATGCAGAATTCCGCCCATTTGGGAACCTGAAAGGAGACGACATCGCCGTTTCGCACGCCTTTTTCCGTGAGCCAGGCGGCGATTCGGCTTGCTCCCTCGTCTACCTCGCGATACGTGAGCGAACAACCAAGGTCGTCCTGAACGTAAACGCGATCGGCGAATCGAGTGCTGCGGTCCTGCCAGACGTCTGCGATGGTGTCGGTTCCCCAGGCGCCGCTTTCGTAAAAGCGCCGCTTTTCAGCTTCGTTGATTTTGACGTCGGTGATCATAGGACCCCTCCATATGATATGGGGAAGGGGCGATCGGCGTCGCCCCTTCCCAAGCAACTCTGTCGCTATGCAAGAAAGCCTTTGGGTAAGGATAGATTACTTGCCCTGAAGCACTGCCAGGTCGACGGGGCCGCAAACGGCGCCCTCGGCCTCGGCGGCCTTGATCTCATCCTCGCTGTAGCCGAGCTCCTTCATGACGTCCTCGGTGGCAGAACCCAGCTTGCCGCCCGGAATCAGGTCCTCGGTCTCGCCAAGCTCGAACTGGACGGGAGCGGTGGGGCACCAACGCGGGCCGGCGGGGTACTGAACCGGCTTGATGTACTCGTTGATCAGCGCGTTCTGGTCCTCATAGATGTCGGTCGGCGTCTGGGCCGGTTCGCAGGGCATGTCGTTCTCGGAGAACATCTTCAGCAGCTCCTCGCGCGTGAACTGCGCGAAGCCATCGTCGAGGATCTTGACGACCTCGGGGGCCAGGCCCTTGTCGTTGACGGTCTGGCAGCAGCTGTAGTCCGGATGCTCGGCAAGCTCGTCGCGGCCGATGAGGTGCATGACGCGCGGCCAATCGCGGTCGTACTCGGGGAGGCACAGGACGACCCACTTCTGGTCCTTGGAGCGGAACACGTTGTTCAGCGGGTTGTTGACCTCAAGACGGCTCTTCGGATAGGGGTTGCCGTACTGGGCGGAGATCATGCCCGTAGCCAGGGTGTAGATGCCGGCGTGCTGCAGCGCGCAGGTGACGTAATCGCCCTCGCCGGTCTTCTCGCGGCCCTGCAGCGCGGCCAGGATGCCTGCCACCAGGAACACGGAGCACTGGTAATCGCCGTAGCCGTTGGTCGGGATCATGGGGGAGTCGCCCTTGTTGACGGTGGTGCCGAAGACGCCGCCGCGGCCCATGTAGCAGGTCACGTCAAAGCCGGCGGCATCCTTCTCAGGACCCTTCTTGCCGTAGCCCAGGCCATGGCCCATGATCAGGCGCGGGAACTTCGCATGCAGGCTCTCCCAGTCCAGGCCCATCTTTGCCAGGGACTTGGTGCGGGTGTTGGTGATGAAGACGTCGGCATCCTCGAGCAGCTTCATCATGACCTCGCTGCCCTTCTCGGACTTGAGGTTCAGCGCGACGAAGCGCTTATGGAAGTTGGCCACGTCGAATGCGAGGTTCTCCTCGTCGCTGGAGGGCATGCCGAACACGACTGCCTGGTTCGTACGGCACGGATCGCCCTTGAACGCCTCGACCTTGATGACGTCGGCACCCCACTCGCCGAGGATACGGCCGGTGGTCGGGGTTGCCAAGAACGTGGTGAGGTCGACGACCTTCAGACCCTTCAAAGGTTGCATACTAAAATCCTCCTTGCTTAGATGCGTTCCCGGTTATCCGGGGTTCGAGCGATTCAGCGTTCTGGCTCGCTGGCGGCTCGATAGCGTTTCGCTGGTAAGGAAAAGAGGGCCATCCACGCAATGGCAGACGACCCTCCTCTCGAAGTGAATTTGTTCCTGCGATCGACGCCGATCAAAGGGTGATTACAGCTGGTACTCGACCTTGCCGCCGAACTTCTGGCAGTTGCGGGCAATGGTGATGCGCTGGACGTTCGGGGCGCCCTCCTCGAGCCACATGGCGCGGGCGTCGCGGTACAGGCGCTCGGTCGGGCCGTAGGGGGAGTCCTCGAAGTAGCCGTCGCCGCCGAAGATCTCCAGCATGCCGTCGGAGACGATGCGGGTGGAGTAGATGGAGAACAGCTTGCACATGGCGGCCTTCTCCTCGATGTACTTGCCGTTGGGGTCGGCGTCGTACTCGCGGCCGAAGTCGTAGACCATGCAGCGCAGCGCGTGGGTGTACATCTGCATCTCGGCGATCTCGCGCTTGATCATCTGGCGGGAAGCGATCGGCTTGCCGAAGGTGATGCGGTCGTTGGCGCGGGCCAGGGAGATCTCCAGCATGCGCTGGCACATGCCCAGGTTGGAGGCGGCGATGTGGGCGCGGGAGACGGACAGGGAGTGGATGGCGATCTCCATGCCCTGGCCCTCTTCGCCGAGCAGGTACTTCTTGTCCAGCTTCATGTCGGTGAACTTAAGGCCGGTGTGGGCAGCGCCGCGGGCGCCCATCATGTGGGGCATCGGGGTGACCTCGTAGCCGGGGGTGTCGACGGGCACGAAGAAGGCGGACAGGCGCTCGTCGCCGGACTTGGACTCGTCGGTGACGGCGATGACGTAGGCGAACTCGCAGCAGTCGGTGTGGGAGATCAGCCACTTCTCGCCGTTGAGGACGTAGTCGCCGTTCTCGTCCTTGACCGCGGTGGTGTGGATGTCGGCGCCGGTGCCGCCGGACTGCTCGGTCAGGGCGAAGCAGGTGAAGATGGTCTTGTCCTGGAACTTGTCCATGTACTGGGCCTTCAGCTCATCCGAGCCGTAGTCGTCCAGGATGCGCCAGTTCAGGTCGGCTGCGTAGTGCAGGTGCATGCGCATGCCGCCCGGGCCGCGGGAGAACTGCTCCTGCACGCGCAGGATGTCGAGCTCGGACAGGTCCCAGCCGCCGTACTGGGCCGGCAGGGCGAAGCGGTACAGGTCGTTCTCCTTGGCCAGCTCGTAGAACTTCTCCGGGAAGACGTTCGTGACCTCGATCTCGGGCTGCATCTCCTCGAACGGGCCCTCGGCCAGGTTCTTGATCTGCTCGAGGTAGGCCTCGAACTGCTCCTTGGACAATTTGCTCATCAAATCCTCCTTTGGGAATTTGGGTTCGGTTCCTTCAACCGAATCCCTTTGACGCCACTCATTTTGCGCACTTTCGATGCTTTGGTCTAATGCATGAAATCTAGCGGTTCCTCGGGCAAATCATAGAAGCGATGCATAGTAACCCATGCATGCCGCATATAATCCCAGGTGAGCATGAGTAAGGGGGATGGGGAAGATATGTTGGATATATGAATCAACCGATGTTGTTATATGGGACAGCTGAAGTAAAGTGTCTAAATCGGTGATTCTAGAGGACTGATTGCTACTGCACTACCATCATTTTCACCTCTTGACATATGGCAGATGCTAGGTGGCGTCGAATTCTGGTTTAAAGGTCGATTTCAAGCAGTTTGCAGCGAATATTTGCACGAGTACAATATTATGTAGCTCTAATGGTCTACGAGTTCTAACTCATTATTTATGATCCGGATCAGAATCCTAGAAGGTGGGGAGAGTTGCTATGAATGAACGGTTTGCTGTATCTTTTCCGGCCGCCCTGTCCTATTATGCTGCGCTCTCACCTGTTTCCGGGTTCCAGGGTCGTTGTGCTATGAGCATCCCCGCGGATATCGAGGGCAAGCGGGTCCTTGATGTCTGTTGCCGTAAAGGCAAGGGGGCCTTCGCATTGGCAGATGCCGTCGGGACCTCGGGGTTCGTCGTCGGCGTGGACCCTGATGCGGGCAATGTTGCTGCTGCATGTGCTGCGGCGCCTAAAAACCACTGGGCTGGTGCGTCTTGGGATCGTCACCTTCGTTTCTTTCCTGCGATTCCCGAAAACCTTTCCCAAGCTTGCATAGAAGATGGATCTTTCGACCTGGTGTACATCAACAGCGTTGTGAACCTTGCGTGGTCGTTGCCCGTCGCGTTGGCCGAATTCGCCCGGGTGTTGACGCCCGGTGGAAGGCTCTGGATTGCGCAAGGCGTGTTCGCTGAGGATGGCTTTGGCGCGCAAGGGGACATAGTAGGCGAATCGGGCCCGATCGATGTCTTTTCCCAAGCGCGTTCGTGCGCCGCGCTCGAGCGGATGTGCTTGGAGGCAGGTTTTTCCTCTGTTTCTTTCTCGTCCATATCGCCGCTTGTCGGCGAAAGTCTGAGCGATGGGGGGTGTTCTGACGGTGAATCGTTTTACCTGGCTGATGCGTGCGCAACCATATAGCGTGGTTGATTCGCTTCGCATGAGCGCATATTGCGTTTTATGGTGAACTTGCGTCTGAGGACGCCGGTGCTGGTAAATCAATCTTGCGTATGGTATAAAAGTTTTTGCATTGCAGCAAGCGCGCGACGGCGCGCACCATACTTTCGCAGACGGAAAGTGGGTTTTTACCCGCTTTTTTGTATGTTAGGGCACAGAAAGGAGCTTATGAGCGTGCTCAGCAAGAAGGAAACCGAGCTGCTTGACGCGCTGGAGCCCCGTGCGGCGTCCGAAGGCGTTGAGATCGTGACCGTGCAGGTCGTAGGCGCCAAGAAGGCGCCTACTATTCGCGTGTTCATAGACACGCCCGAGGGCGTGAGCTTCGATGAGCTGGCGAAAGCGCAGGCATGGATCAACGACATCATGGATGCGCTCGACCCGTTCCCCGGAGCCTACACCCTTGAGGTGTCCTCGCCGGGCATCGACCGTCCGTTGCGCACGGAGCAGCATTTCGCGCGTTACGTCGGTCAGCAGGCCGTGGTGAAGCTCGCCCATCCCATCGACGGGCGCAGCAACTTCACCGGCACGATCGTTTCGGCCGATGATGGCAACGTCGTCATGGACGTCGACGGCCAGCAGGCCGTCCTGCCGATCGATCAGATGAAACGCGCCCACCTGAAGGGCATCGTGGATTTCAGCTCCTAGCCGGGGCTGTTTGGAGAAAGGAAGCTAAAACGTGGCAAGTTCTGAGTTGATCGAGGCTTTGCAGGCCTTGGCCCATGAGCGCAAGATCGACGAGTTCTATCTGATCGACCGCTTGGAAGCCTCCCTGGCCAAAAGCTATCAGCATATCCTCGACCTCGAGTGGGACGCTCGAGTGACCATCGACCGCCAGACGGGCAAAATCTACGTCTACGAGCTGGTTCCGGTTGGCGAGCCCGACGAGGAGACTGGCGAGTACTCCGAGTTCGAGGAGCGCGACGTCACCCCGGCCGATGTCAGCCGCATCGCCGCGCAGAACGCCAAGAGCGTCATCAGCTCCATCGTTCGCGAGGCCGGCCGCCAGTCCATCTACGAGGAGTTCGCCGGCCGTGTCGGCGACCTGGTCACCGGCACCGTGCTGCAGGGCACGCCCGATTTCACCATCATCAAGATCCGCGACGGCGTCGAGGCTGAGCTGCCGCATTACGACGTGAAACGCTACCCCGGCGAGCGCAACGAGCGCCCCGCCGGCGAGCACTATCGCCACAATCAGCGCCTGAAGGTGCTCATCATCGAGGTCCGCGATCCCGGTTCGGACGCCCCGCGCATGCGCGGCGAGCAGGCCCGTCCGGCTATCGTCGTGTCCCGCACGCACCCCGACCTTATCCGCCGCCTGTTCGAGATCGAGGTTCCCGAGATCTACGACGGCCTGGTGGAGATCAAGTCCATCGCCCGCGAGCCCGGCGCCCGCTCCAAGGTCGCCGTCACCTCCCGCGAGCATAACCTCGATCCCGTGGGCGCCTGCGTCGGCCCCAAGGGCAGCCGCGTGCGCATGGTCGTCGAGGAGCTGCGCAACGAGCGCGTCGACGTCATCCAGTGGGATGAGGACCCTGCCCGCTATGTGGCAAACGCCCTTTCCCCGGCTAAGGTCGATCGCGTCCTGGTCGACGAGGAGAACAACTACGCAACCGTCATCGTGCCCGACGACCAGCTGTCGCTGGCCATCGGCAAGGAGGGCCAGAACGCCCGCCTGGCCGCGCGTCTGACCGGCTGGCACATCGACATCAAGTCCGCCAGCTTCACCGGCGCCCCGCTTCCGAAGACCGAGAACATGCTCATCGACGAGGATGACCTCGAGGACGAGGAGGAGCTGTGCGCTTACGTTGACGAAAACGGCGTCCGCTGCCGCAACCATGCCCGTCCCGACAGCTGCTTCTGCGGCATTCACGACGGCCTGGACGAGGAATAGGCGTCACATATGGCAACGGCAACCAACACGGGCAAACGACAACGCAGCTGCATCGCCTGCGGCGCGCAGGCCGATAAAACGGGCCTGCTGCGCATCGTACGCACCCCTGAGGGGGCCGTTGCGTTCGATGCCACCGGCCGCGCACCGGGTAGGGGCGCCTATGTGTGCTCCGCGGAATGCTTCGCAGCCGCGTGCAAGAGGAACAAGCTCGACCGAGCGCTTAAGGCGACGCTCGGCAGCGATGATTACGACCGGATCGCCGCCGATATCGCCGCGCACGCGCGCGATGCGAGGGAAATGTAGAGGAGTGGTATATGGCCAGCATGCGAGTACATGAGTTGGCGAAGGAGTTCAACATGTCCAGCAAGGACATGCTCGATAAGCTCCACGAAATGAAGATCACCGCGAAAAGCCATGCCAGCATGCTGGCTGAGTCCGATGTGGAGAAGGTTCGCCAGAACCTGTCCCCTGAGATCAAGGAGCGCGCGGGCGAGCTTCCGGCCGAAGAGGCCAAGCAGCTCGCCGAGGAGCGCGCCGAGGCCAAGCGCCAGCAGGCCGAGGCAGAGCGCGCCCGCCGCGAGGCCGTCGAGCAGGAGCGCGCGGCCCGCGAGGCAGAGCGCGCCAAGCGCGCTGAAGAGGGCGGTTCTGCGTCCAGGCCTGCTGCCGCCAAGCCGCAGGCCAAGAAGGTGACCAATAATCCCTTCGAGAGCCTTGCAAGCCAGATCGAATCCGAGAAGGAGCGCGTGGCCCGCGAGCGCATGGAGATGGAGGCCATCGAGCGCGGCCTCGATCCGAGC
>ERZ1034962.498-NODE-498-length-18025-cov-24.451697_pt1 | contig 18025 bp, 15 predicted proteins | sample MGYA00520696_ERZ1034962 | MGnify/ENA primary metagenome ERZ1034962 (study PRJEB33766, sample SAMN09781770) | gut metagenome | biome: gut microbiome | host: Homo sapiens | place: Madagascar | study: EMG produced TPA metagenomics assembly of the PRJNA485056 data...
GCAAAGAGCGTTTTGTCTGCGATGCCCGCCTTGCCGAAAGAGCATCGCTGGTGCAGCCAAGCAGAGAACGGCAGACCAACAGCCTGAACATTGCTGCGCACATTTTGGACATGGATCATATTCCGGAGCTTTCCCGGTATGACCGCTGCCGAATCTCTGTGCCGCGGTCCTGCCCGCGAGATTGTTTCATGCGTTTGGATTGCCGCTATCAGCAATATCTGCGAGATTCCATGAAGCCCGATATCCAAATTTGCAACCACAATTACCTGTTGGCCGATGCTGCACACCGCATGGAAAATCAGCCACTTTTGCTTCGAAGTTATCAGGCGTTGGTGGTGGATGAAGCGCACAAGCTGCCCGATGCTGCCCGCCAAATGTACACAGAAAAGCTGTCTGAAGCAGATATGGACGACCTGTGTTTGCAGTTGCAGCAGGCACACTATTTGCATCTGGAACAGCGCTTGCGGTCGACCTTTCTTGCGTTCTCCATTTCTTGCGGGCAAAATCTCAGCAGACTGAGAAGAAAAGACAGCGTATCGTTTACGCTTACGCCGTTTCGCCGCGAAGCGTTGGCCGATTGCATCGCCATTTTGCAGTATGCAGGCGCGATTCTGGGGATGCCGCGCTATCTGCGGCACAGGCTGGGAGAAGCAGAAAGTTTCTTCCGTCTTTTTTTGTTGGAGGTTCCAACACGCATCCTCTACATCGACTACGATGCCGATGGCAAACCTACGTTCTGCGCCGCCAGCAGCCGCGTACCGCAGCTGCTCCGCAGCGCCCTATGGAACACCCGCGAACCTGCGATTTTGACCTCCGGCACCTTGGCGGCGGCCGGTGATTTCAGCTACACCGAACAGCTTTTGGGGCTGACAACTTACCGGCCACTGCGCCACTTCCGCGCGGATTCTCCGTTTAATTACAAGGAAAAATGTCTGTTATACCTCCCACCACGCATAATGGCGCGGGTAGATAACCGCCGAATGGCCGAAGAAATCGTTCAGCTGGTCGATGCTTGCCACGGCCATGCTCTGGTGCTGTTCACGTCTTACCGCCAAATGGCAGAAGTCCGCGCATTGACGGACGGCCAGTGGCCGTACCCAACCTATCAGGCGTGGCGCAACGGCGGCAAAATTATCCGGCAGTTCAAGCAATCCGGCAACGGTGTGCTGTTCGCAGCCGGTTCCTGCTGGGAGGGCATTGACTTTCCCGGCGATATGGTGTCTCTGCTGATTATCGCCAAACTGCCGTTCCCGATACCCGACCCGGTCAGCGACTATGAGCGCCAGCAGTACCCGAACCTGCGCGACTACATAAACGCCGAAGTCATCCCCGAAATGCAGAAGAATCTGCGGCAAGGCTTTGGTCGTGCCATCCGCACCGAGCAGGACTCTTGTGTGGTCGCTATTCTGGACGAGCGCGCAGGTATCGGCGGCAAGTACCATGACGCCGCGCTGGCAGCACTGCCGACCTGCCCAACCACCGAGAAAATCGAAGATGTGCAGCAATTCATCCGGGAGCAGAAGCGCCCGGATTACTTTTTGTGAAAAGAGGAACCTGAGATGTACCTTATGCGAAACCACGATGTCTGGATTTATGTGCGCTGCGCCAACAGCGATCCGCGCATTGCCTTTGACCGGCTGTATGACCTTATCGACGAAGCCGCCGGACACGGTTTTCTTGTGCGCGGCACATCTTTTGACCATTGCAGCGGAAACACCTTGAAAGACCGCATCGGTCTGCGCTCTATGTTGGACGCAGTAGAGAACGGTCGGATTGAAGCCGTGATGGTGCGCGATTTGGAGCAAATCAGCCGCAACAGCTACATACTGGTGGGAGTTATTGAAATTCTGCGTCAGAATGATGTCTACCTTATTACCACTGAATGTGACCTGAACGCCGAACTCATCAACAGCGGTCTGGAACGCTTTGTCGGCGACCACTTCACGCGGGCCTCCTTTGGCAAGCCGCGCTTTGATGTCCGTCTGCCGCTGATGGACCAGTTTTGAGGTGTCGCTATGGCAGAATACAAAGTATGGGCGTTCGCCCGCAGTGCCGCACCGAGCCTGCCCGCATTGGAAGAACAGCTTGCTGATGTCATGCGCGAGGCAGACCGGCGCGGCTACATCATCGTCAACTCCTGCATGGAGCAGAAGTACGGAACCGAATTTTGGCGACCTGATTTGTTCGCCATGCTCGCCGCTGTGCAGCAGGGGCGTGTCAACGCCGTCATGGTGCAGAGCCTTGACCGTTTGAGCCACGACATTGCAACCTTATACCGCATCCTGCGATTTCTGCAAAATTACGGTGCAGTGCTGATTACGACCGAAACCAATCTACGATATGAACTCTTTCTGACGGGGCTGGACGCACGCTTGCTGCGCCGCCACAACCGAAAGCCAATTTACTATGTGGAGTGTGAAGAACGATGAAAGAACCTGTGCAAATGCCGCCGCAGGCGTCCGCCTGCGAAATTGAAAAAATCACCCTGCCGCAGATTGTCAGCATCAAACAGGCCAGCGAGATTATGAACCTGCCGCCGTACTATCTGCGGCGTGTCTGCCGCGAAAACCCGGATTTGGCATTTCAGTCCGGTGTTAAGTGGTACATTAACCTTGGCAAGCTGGCGGCCTACTACAACAATAAAACGGAGCAATCGGAATAATGGCGTCGGCAAAACTTATGATACCCAAACGTAGCGCCCCCTATTATGTACTGACCGCTAATGTGACCGTACATGGAAAAAGGGTGCGGCGATATGGGCGCTTTGACTTTGACCCCACTGTACTGAAAACCCACCGCCAGCGTGAAAACGCTGCCATTGAAGCCGCACTCGTTTTTGAACGCGCAGAGCAACAGAAAGCCGACGATGAAAAAGATGGCAAAAACACGCCCTTCCGAGATGCAGCAAGAGCATACATTGATTCCAAAAAATCGATGCTTGACCCCTCCGTTCGTCTGAAAGGCGACTACGAACAGCACAAGAATAAAGCCAACACCACAGCAGGTAAGGAAACCATGCTGCGCCGAATCTGCGAAATCAGCCCGGCATTTGCAGAAATGCCGATTTCAAAGGTAAATAAGCGCGAATGCGAGAAGTTTCTGGATCTGCTGGGTGAGGCCGATGTGCGCAGCGTGAAAGGGTATGCAGTGCTGAAATCCAACGCAAAGCAATATAAGAAACTGTCCTGTCCTCAAATTGCAGCGCAATGTTCCATACAAACAAAATCTGTAGAGCGAGTGTTCCGCGGAGAGCGTACCACACTAAAAACAGCGCAGGAAATTGCAGCAGCTCTCAAATGCAAGCCCGAAAAGCTGTTTCATATTGAACTGGATCACCGTCCTATTGCACGAAAAACCATCAAGGAGTATGCCATTTTTCTGCGGCTCGTAATGCAATATGCCGAACGCGAGTACGGCATAGACAACGATACCCAAACACTCGCGGTTAAAGGTACGCGCAGCCGCCCGGTAGACTGCCTGCACCCGGAAGAAGTAGAGGCTCTTTTTAAGGTGCTGCCGCGCTGTTCCACACTGGAGCAGGTCATCATCATGGGGCTGCTGAATACCGGAATGCGGCGCGGTGAGTTAGCCGGGCTGACATGGGAAGATATTGACTTCGACCACTGCACCGTCCATGTGGATAAGTCACTGCTCATAGTGAACAAAGGCTATCACCTGACGACCACGAAAGAGGACAACGTCCGTGACATAGATGTAGCACCCGAATTTATGGAATATCTGAAAACCTACCGTGACCAATGGCTTGCACAAAAGCACCGTATGGGCAGTGCTTGGCAGACCTGCATGGACGGAAAGTGGGAATCGTACCGGGAATCCCTGCAAAAGCTGCGCGGGAAAAATTTTATCGTTATCAATGATTTTGGCTGGCCCATCAGCCCCGACCACTATGGCAAAATTGTTGACCGCGTGGCCGAGAAAGCGGGCATCCGCAAAATCCACCCGCATATGTTTCGCCACACCTTTGTCAGTATCCTGCTCTCCAACCCAGACATCGGTGTCGCTACAGTGGCGGCCGAGGCGGGCCATGCCCAACCCAGCACGACACTGGCAATTTATACGCAGGTCTACCACAAGCGGCAGGATTCCATCCGCAGCCAGATGAGCGAGACGCTCTACAAGAGAAAAACTCCCGAAAGATGAAAAGAGACGTGCAAACTTTACGCTTGCACGTCTCTTTTTGGTGGAGCATTGTCCACAGCACTCGAACCCAACACCTCTTCACGGGAGATGGTTTTGGAATCGTCCGTGAAGTTGAAATTGAGCACGACCCGGTCGTCAAAAACGTAGACCGAGTTGACAAAGGTATCAATGATCTGCCGCTGGTGTTCCATGTCCCTCATGTCACCCTTGCGGAATTTCTCAAACCAGAACCGCATCCATTCGCGGGTCAGGACTGGCTTTTTCAGCTCTTCTTCCAGAATGCTGGTGTTCAGGGCTTCCTTCCGGGCTTCCAGTTCGTCCAACCGCTGCTTGGTGGTCGGGGTCAGGATGCCCTGTTCAATGGCTTCCAGAAGGTTTGCCAGCCGCTTCTCTGTGTCCCTGAGCTGGTCTTTCAGGACAGGCAGCCGGGTGTTCTCCTTCTGCTGGGCTTCCATGACCAAATCTATCAGCTGTTCGATGATTTCATCGCTGAAAATCACCTTAATGGCAGTGTCCACCACGAACCGCTCCAGAGGCTCCTTGCGGATGGCTTTCAGGTCGCAGTGCGCCTTGCCGTGGCGTTTGGCGTTGCCGCACTTGTAGTAATAGTAGGTGTTTCCCATGTGGCTGGTGCCGCTTTCGCCACCCATCAGGGTGCCGCACTTGCCACAGAACAGCTTGGTGGTCAGCAGATAGCTCACATCCTCTTTTGCAGGCCGACCGTGGGCGATCTTGTTCTGCTCAAAACGCTGCTGTACCCGGTTGAACAAATCCTCGTCCACGATGGCGGGAATGCCGCCCGGTGTCACGATGTCTTTATAGCGGTACTCGCCTATGTAGCGGCGGTTCCGGAAGATCTGGAAGAAGCTGTTCTTCACGAACGGCTTCCCGGTGCGGGTACGCAGACCGCGCTCGTTCAGGGATGCTGCGATCTTCTCGGCCGGTTCGCCGTCGGCATACCGGCTGAAGATTTCCTGCACGATGGGAGCCGTCTCCGGATCGATATGGTACAGCCTGTCCTCCTTGCCAATGGTGAAACCCAGCGGAACGATACCGACGTTGTACTTGCACTGGAGGGCATTTTCGCGCTCACCGCGCGCTACTTTCAGGGCAAGTTCGGCGGAATAGTATTCCGCCATGCCGATAAGCATACTCTCCACCATAATGCCTTCAGGCCCCTGCGAAATGGGTTCCATAGCGGACACCAGATGAACACCGTTCTTTTCCAGCTGATACTTGTAGTTCACGGCATCGAACCGATTCCGGGCAAAGCGGTCGAGTTTCCAGACCAGAACCACATCGAAAATTTTCTTTGCGCTGTCCTTTATCATCCGCTGGAAGTCCGGACGGTCATCCGTTTTGGCAGAGTAGGCACGGTCGATGTAGGTGCCGACCACGGTGATACCGTTCTTCTCGGCGTAGTCCTTGCAGTCGCGCAGCTGTCCTTCAATGGACGCTTCGCGCTGGCTGTCGGAAGAATAGCGGGCGTAGATTACAGCGGTCATGGCAAGCACCTCACTTTACACATCATTAAACGGCGAACGGTTCTTTCAAAATGTGGTTTCGTATAATGTATATACCATATTTTGCAACGGTTTGCAATGGGAAAATCAGTGAACAGCATTTAATTCTTTTCGTAAATCAGATGCCCACCGACCTATGGTTTTCGCCATAAGCTGGTGGGCATCTGTTGTTCTGGTTTATAATTCACTGATGGTTGCAGTAATGGGCTGCATGAGGATTCGCCTGACCGGGTTATATACTGCCAGCACCACAGCCGCCAGCACGACTACGACAATCACGGCAAGACAGCCCCACGGCACCTGCCACGCTGCACCGAAATAATGGGTGATGAGCAGGATATACAGCTTCCGATTCAGCACAAGACCCAGCGCAATGCCCACCACAAGACCGGACACCGCATAGGTGCCAGCTTCGGCAGAGATCATGCGTTTCAGCTGTGCATCATCCATCCCGATGGCACGCAGGATGCCATACTGCTTCATTCGTGCCGACACGCTCATGGAAATGCTGTTGATGATGTTCAGAATGGTGATTCCTGCAATCACGATGAGAAACGCATAGACCACCAGATGGAACGCCCAGTAGGTGCTTTGTATCATCCGATTTCCTTCGATTCGGTTGGAAAAAATAACCTGCTTGTTTAACGTGTCGCTCAGTAGGGTGTGTATTTGAGCAATGACTGCATCTGCTGTGGTATCTTCTAGTTGAATATCGATCACCGCATAGCGGTTCTGCCCGGTCAGCTGATGGAAGGTTTCTTCGGTACAGATAACAATCGGGGAATCGGTGCTGCTGAACGGGCTGTCGTTCAATACACCCACGACTGTGAGCTTTGCATCCTCCAGCTGAATGGTATCCCCCACGGTCAGGGAGTTGCTTTTGTCGAATACCGTCAGCACAGGGTATGTGCCATCCTCCGGCTCCTGCGGAAGGGTTCCGCTGATCAGGTCTTTTTTCGCCCAGCCAAACTGTATAGTATCGTATGAAATCAGGTCGATGGACCCCTGTTTTCCCTGATATTCCGCCGGGAGCGGGCAATACATCCGCCCGAATGCGTATTTGACTTCCGGCAGAGCTTCCAGCTGCTCCACCAACACCGGGTCAAGGACATTTTGCCCGGATGTTTCACCCACCGATAAGTCCGGCGCGTAGGGCTGCAACGGATTCAGCGCAAATCCAACCCATCGAAGCAAAACCGAAAAGCTCAAAAACAGGAGAATGCTCAACGCAAAGGAACCTGTCATCAAAAGCAGATTCTTTTTGGACGAGGTTGCATGGCTCACGCCCAAAGAAAGCTCTGCACGACTTCCAAACAACCGAGCATGACACGGAGAAGCCGCTGCATTTTCCACCGCATTCCCGGTTGCTGCTGTGATTGGAGAGGCTTTTGCCGCCCGCCGTGCCGGAGAAGATGCCGCGAACCAAACCGTGACTAGTCCCAATACCATTCCGCAAACAATGCCGACCGGGCTTATTCCGAACACCGGCAAAGAGCTGAACTCATCGCCGACAAATCCACGCAAAAAGGCACACAATCCCCATGTGGAAACGATTCCCAGCACACACCCTGCTGGAACAGCAGTTTTACACCAGAAAAGAGCTTCCAGCCGGACAAGCATCCGAACCTGATTTTTTCCTGCCCCAAGACAACGCAGCATTCCATAATAGCTGGTACGCTGAGCTACATTGCTGTTGATGCTGCCTGTGATCATAAAAATTCCGGCAAGGACGACCATGCCAGCCAACACAGCCGCTACCGCATATAAGCCTACAATATAATCGTTGTTGCTGCTTGCGTTCAACGCCATCAGGTAAGTATTTTCAGAGATTTTTTCTTCTGAAATTCCATACTTGTTTTCGATGTTCACAATGGACTGCCGCAAATTGGTACGCGGCCTGAACTGGATGAAATACTGTGTTTCAAAGGATTCTTCTACCTGTGCGGCAATCTGAGAAAATGTACTGCGGTTCATCATCAGCACAACAGCATCATACTGGTTCGCATCGGAGGTATCCTCATTGAAACCTGCGACAGTAAGTGAAATGGTCTGTCCATCCGGGAGCGTCAGCGGAATCGCTGTACCGACCGTAACATCCAGCCAATCCCGGATGTTTGCTGTCACGAGCACTTCGCCATCCGCCGGGGCAGTGCTACACTGCATTCCCGGAAAGATTTGAAGGATTGCGTCATCTGCTCCTACCAGTGCGGCACGTTTATCTCCGGCAAAGTAGTTTTCCGTAAGGGAAGCGTTGATGTCGCTATACGCCGAAAATGCAGCAACATCCTCCTGTGCGGCAAGCTCTGCGGCTGTTTCAGGGGAAATGTCCTTTACCATGATATGCCAGTTTCCGTTTTTGTTCAGCTGGTTTGAGGTTTCCATCCGAATCGCCATATCTGCCATACTGAACACCACCGTAACCAGAAACACCGCAAGGACGATGCACAAAATCGTCATGCTGTTCTGCCGTCTGCGTACCTTGGCAGAAATCGGGATCAGGCTCAGATAGCTTTTCATTTCTGTGCTGCTCATTCCCGGCACCTCCCAAAGTCGGTCAGGCAGCCGTCCGATACCTGCAGCACCCGGTCTGCCGTCTGCGCAATGCTGCGGTTGTGGGTGATCATCAGGATGGTCTGCTCGTATTTACGGGATGTTTCTTTTAGCAGGGCAATGACCTCGCTGGTGTTCTGGGTGTCCAGATTGCCGGTCGGCTCATCCGCCAAAATCAGTGAAGGGCGGGTCATCAGGGCGCGGCCAATGGCTACCCGTTGCTGCTGCCCACCGGAAAGCTGGCTTGGCAGATGCTTCCGACGGTCTTTCAGATTCAGCACGGTCAGCAGTTCTTCCAGATATGCCCTGTCCGGCTTTTGGTAGTCCAGCAGCACCGGGAACAGGATGTTCTGTTCTACGGTCAGTTCCGGGATGAGGTTGAATGCCTGAAAGATAAAACCGATATTGCGGCGGCGGAAGATCGTCAGCTTCCGGTCTTTCATGGCAAAGACATCCTTGCCATCAATCAGCACCTTGCCGGAAGTCGGCGTATCCAGTCCACCAATCAGGTTGAGCAGGGTGCTTTTGCCGGAGCCGGATTCGCCAACGACCGCCACATATTCGCCTTTCGGCACTGAAAAGCTAACATCTTTCAGCGCATGGACAGCGGTTTCTCCGCTGCCGTAGGTCTTGCAGAGATGGTTGACTTCTAATAGTTCCATAGTGTATCCCTCACTTTGCAGGTTCCTTCGATTCAGACGGATTATCTCTGTCTGTGCAGAAAAGGATAACATGTCAACCTTACTGCAAGCCTACACTCAGCCTACAATTTTGTAGGAATCGGAAAATTCAGAGTAAAGGTCGTGCCCTTTCCCAGCTCGCTGTCTACTTCAATGGTGCCGTGATGGGCTTCCACAACGGCTTTTGCCAGCGGCAGGCCCAGCCCGATGCCCTGTGTATCCTGTGAAAAGCGGCTGCGATAAAACCGTTTGAAGATATGGTACAAATCTTCCGGGTGGATGCCGCTGCCGTTGTCGCGCACTTTGATCTGAACCATGGACGGCAGTGCATTCCACTCTACCTGAATCGTATCTCCGCTCTTTGTGTGGTCAAGGGCATTCTTTACAAGATTGTCCACAGCTTCCTGCATCCAGTCACGGTCGCACCAAAGTGTAACCGCCTCTGAGCCGGACAGAACAAGCTTTTTCTGTTCCTGTTCTGCACGATAGTTATACTGCCGCGCAATGTCCTGCACCATTTCAGCAACATTTTCGTTTTTCTTCTCCAAGACGACCGAACCGGCATCCAGCCGGGTGATTTTGAGCAGATTCTGCACCAGCGTTTCGATGCGGTCCAACTCCTGTTCGGACAGGTCTGCAAACTCTTTGACCTCCGACGGCGAAACAGCTTCGTCCTGAAGCAGACCGTTGTAGATATTCAACGCCGCCAGCGGTGTTTTGAGCTGGTGCGAAATATCTGCAATGGTATTTTTCAAAAAACGCTTCTCCCGTTGCTCATTGTCTGCGTGTGCGCTCAGAACTGCCGCCAATGCATTAACGGAGTGAAACAGACGGTAAAGTTCTCCCTCCCGGTCGCAGTCCAGTCGTGCATCCGAGTTGCCATCCAGACAGCTTTGGATTTGCTGGACTGCCTGTTCCAGAAGCGCGCTCTGCCTTTGGAAATAGCGAAAAAGCACGCCCCAGAGACAGCTGCCCAGAAGCAGAAAAACCAATAGTAACCCAAAAGAAAATACATGCGTCGTATGCCATACGATGCCCTGCGTGAGAGCCAATGCCACCGCCCAGACCGCCAGCACTGTCCGGAACAAAATCCGGATCTCCCGGTTTGCGAATACTTTCATACGGCACCTTTACCCATTCCATTTATAGCCCATGCCGCGGACAGTCAGCAGCATTTGCGGTTTGCCGGGGTCGTCCTCGATCTTCATCCGCAGCCGTCGGATGTACACTGTTAAGGCACTGCTGTCAATGTAATCCCCATCACAGTCCCACAGTGCATCCAGAATTTGTTCCTTGGATAGCACGGCATTCGGATGCTGCATAAAGAAGCAGAGCAGCTTGTACTCTGCGCCGGTCAGTTCCAGCAAGATTCCGTTTTTGTACGCCTGTCTCTGCAACAGCCGGACGGTGATGCTGCCCGATTCCAGTACGGGTTCTCCTGCGCTGGACGCATTTGCACGGCGAAGCAGTGCATTGACCCGCGATAACAGGACACCCAGCTTGAACGGCTTGGTCAGGTAATCATCCCCGCCCATATCCAGTCCCATGATGATATTCATTTCCTCATCCGAAGCAGTCAGGAACAGAATCGGCACGTTGGATGTGCGCCGCACCTTCTGGCAGAAATCGAAGCCAGAGCCATCCGGCAGGGAAACATCCAGCACCAGCAGGTCATATTTTCTGTCTGACCACAGCACCTCGGCTTCTGCCAGCGTCCGGGCTGTATCCAGTGCAAAGCCCTGTTTCTTGAATGCAAAGGTCAGCCCACTGATCAGACTCAGATCATCTTCCAAAAGGAACAGTTTTCTCATGATTCCCTCTCTTTTCCGCGTTTTGTGTGTCCTACAGGTTCAAAAGCATTATAAGTTTTTTCTGCGAACATTACAATGTGCGAAACGGAAATTGTTTCTTGCCGTGTGTTAAATATAAGTCCTACTATCACCGCTTTACTGCAATAAAATTTGCAAAACCATCTTGACGCTCGCTGCAATCCGTGATACCCTTTATCGCAAATCCCACCGAGCTTGTCGGGGTAAAGCCCCTCCATCTTGCTGCGCAAGACCGCTCTGCCGCTTAAAAGCCCCACTGGGGCTTTCATTGCTACGCAAACGCGGTCTTGTAGAAAAGTACAGAACGGCGAGGATTTATTCCCCATGAAGACTTTTACCGCCCCGCAACACACCCGATCTATTTTGCCGCTTACTTCATCCGACAAAATCATCGCTGCGCTGCGTGGGCGGTATTTTTCTTTTTCACAAATAAAATCTTATGTAGTTGTTCAATCTTCCAAAATTTGTTTTTAGTTGTTGACTGCACAACCGCAAAGTGTTATTCTTGTGCTTGAAAGAAGCAGGTTGTAGTGTCCGCACTGCGTCCGGCTTTCTTCATACTGTACCTTGAATCTTACATAAGCCGTCCGAACGAGATACTGCGCCATGACCTCACACTTTCTGTGGGCGAGCCGGACAACGCCGCTGCAAAACAGGGGTAGGAACTTCGTTCGGAGCAAACGGTGCCCCCATTACATGAGCAGCACAACCTCTACTTGTTTTTTGCGTCTTAACAATTCGGAAACAATTACACAGAAACGGTTTTGAGCGCAGCGGTAGAGGGCAAGAACCGTCCCGTGGCCACAAATTTTCAATTCTTGAAAATGTTGTGCTCCACTGGGACTTCACTTCTGCAATGCGTCTGCATTTCCGAAGTGATCTTGTTGGGGCGTGCCTGCCTCAACCCCTGCTCATGGTTCGCACCTGACGGTGCGAACAGCAACGGCGTGTCGTGCTTTACATAACTTCACCGAGGAGTTATCGAACAGACAGGAGGTACAATGACCAAAACGAAGCCGTGGACAGCTTAGCTATCTACCCTCTGGCAGAACGAAGTTCATCCGGGCAAAAAAGCTCGGCGACAAGTTCGATAAGGCGGCAGTGCTTGCCACGTTGCAGGCAAACGCCGAACGCAAGCCCAAGGCGCAGTTCAAGCAGGATACCATCGGGAAACTGATCGACATCCAGTCGAGAATGACCGAGGGCAAGGGCATCGGCTATAAGCGTTGGCTCACGAAACACAATCTCAAAGTTATGGCACAGACCGTGAAGTTTTTGCAGGAAAAGGGCTTGACCGACGAGGACGCCCTGAACCAGCGCATCACCGAACTGGAAACCAAGTATCACGACGCACTGGCAGTGGTGAAAGACCTCGAAGGCCGCATGAAAGCCAACAATGAGCTGCGCTATCGCATCGCAGCCTACGCCAGCACCAAGGGTATCGTACAGCAGTTCAATACTGCCAAGCGACCCGCAGCCTTTGAGAACCAGCACCGTGCAGAGCTGACAGCGTACCGGGTGGCAGCAGCCTATTTCAAGGCCAATAACATCACCAAGCTGCCCAGCCTGAAAAAATTAGAAGCCAAGTATGAGCAACTGGCATCCGAAAGGGCAAGGTTCTATGAGCAGTACAAGGAAGCTAAAACCGAACTGCTCAAACTGCAAACCGCAAAACAGAATGTTGTGTCTTATTTCCGGGAGGAAAAACAGACACAGCAGGAGAGATAAAGGAGTGCGTGCGCGTATGATCAATTTGAAAATTGACCCGGAGTTTCAGTCCCAGATTCCGCCGCTGACGGACGATGAATTTCGGCAGCTTGAAGAAAATATTCTCAAGGAAGGCAAGCTGCTCTCTCCTTTGATTGTGTGGAACAACACTTTTGTTGACGGTCACAATCGTTATGCAATTCTTCAGAAGCACCCCGAAATCTGCTTTTCTACCATGCCGCTCCGCTTTGCGAACCGTGAGGAAGCCCTCGCTTGGATCTGCAAGAATCAGCTGGGGCGGCGCAATCTTTCCCCCGAACAGAAACGTTACCTGCTGGGGAAGCAGTACGAATCTGAAAAGAAAGCCGAGAAAATCTTTCACGGCAATCAGTACACTTTAGCAAAGAAAAGTGGTGGGTCTCACGATGATACCCACCACTCCGGCAAAAATACCTGCGATCGTATCGCAGAGGAAAACGGCGTCAGTCGTGCATCGGTTCTTCGTGCGCGGCACTACACCAAGGGCGTTGACATTGCCGATACTCTTTCTCCCGGCATTAAGAAAAAGGTCTTTTCCGGTGAGGTGAAATTCACCAACGATGAAATGATCAAACTCGTGCAGAGCAGTCCCGACAAGCGGCAAGACGTGTTCGCCGAGATCATGCACCCGGAGATCACGAAAGCGATGGAAGCTGCTGACGCAGAACCCAACGCTGACAATCCGGTTCCGATGCCCACAGCCGACCCGGAACAGTTCAAGACTTATCAAGTCCCGGACGAGTTCATGCGGGTCTACAAAACCTTGAGCACCGTCACTGAAGTGATGAAGAACACATGGAAGCGAGTGCTCAAGAACAATCAGAGCTATCTCTCCGACCCGGAAAAGCAGAAAGTTCTCCGTTTTGCGATGCAGCGTCCTGCCCTCTATCTGAATGAGCTGGAAGCCTGCATGGAACAGATTCTCGCTGAAACCCTTGAAGAAGCTGAAAAGACCGCATAACGACAGGCACTTGTAAGCCATCAACGAGCCACCAGCCGCAAGAGCAGGGCGGAAAGCATCCGCGCCCTTGCGCCTGATAAAAATTGGAACTTTGATTTTCTCGCCCGAATTTGCCACGGTGGGACGATCAAAGGAGCGTGCGTTTGAACAAAAAGAAAAAGTCCACAAACACTTTCCCCTACCCCGATGAAGTCATCGACCGTCTGGCACGGGCATTCTATCCGGCGATCCTTGCCTGCTGGAACAGCGAGGAAGGGCAACTGGAGTTTGCCGCGTGGCAGGCGGAACAGGCTCATCATATCCCCAGTAAAGAGAAACAGAGCGTTCCCGACGGGGAACGCCCTGTTGTACATATCGTTATCGTCTGTGGCTTTTGGCAGAGTGCGTCCGGGTGGCGCACCCTGTTTTTGTTTTGGGAGAACGAAAGATATTTGCTCATGTTCCCTTGCAGGGGCTTTGCCAGTAAGATGCCCTTCTAGGGCTTACTCAAACCACCGGTTTAGCTGGTGGTTATGACTACAAATAAATCTTGGAGATTTTTATCGTCACTCAGCTGAGAACTATAAATCAGCTCTTGTTTAGAAACACAAAAAGAATGATTACAATCAGAAATACCGCAATTCTAAATTGTTTTGGATGATGTTTTATTTCCCAAACAATAAAGGAGATAAAACATACACTCATGATAAGGATTCCGGTTCCCCATCCCAAAGCACGAATCATAATGTCAACTAGATGTTTTAACATAGCTTATTTCTCTCCTTTTTACTTAAGTAGGGCTATTACCCGCCCTCTAAGGAGAGTATATCAAAATTTTCTCAATGAGGTAACCCTGGACATTGATAACCGCTTTACTGGAATTTAATCATAGTTTTGGTAACAACCGACTTGTCACATGATCTGCAGAAGACCTTAGAATTTTCTCGATTTTTATAGTATCGACTCATCAAATTAAGCGTTTTTGTGCTCTTTCGCTAAAATCAGGCTGCAAGGCACTATTGATTTTTGCTCAAGATAGTGTATTCTATTCTTAGACAGAATGTTTGATTGTAAATCCACAGAGGAGGTAAAACATATGACTTTTAGCATTGCTGATTTTTTCAGCATTTTAACGTCTTCTGATCCACACTCAAGTGTTCTTCCGGAAGATTCTGTTTTAAAGAAAAATCTACTCCATGTAAATAGTAACGCTAAACGACTTCATCTAGTTATTCCTGAGAGTTTTTTTAATGAGCATTCTGTCTTGAAACCAAACAAGACACTAGAAAGTGTACTTCTTACTACTCATTACAAAAACACCGGTGGAAAAGGACTTCGCATTGATATTGCCGAGAAATTTTCTTATGAGAGCAACAAACATTATCTTTCAGACGGCTACAATATAATTACAACCTTTTTTTCTGATGCGGATCGAAAAGATTTCACTTTGGACATCTTTCCCAATATAAAAAAATCTATTGATTCGTTTCCTTCGGCATCGAGACATGATGCTTATGCGTTTTACAGGTATCTTCAGTATCTCTCAGCTTATCATTATGCTGATGAACTGTTATATTGGATTTTGCTGTTTTGCTTTTTTCAAGAAGACATTATTTGTTTGTATAAAGCTGAATTCACACCACATCCACTATCTACTACACAATATCATTATATTAATAATTTTTTGGCTGCAACGATGCGAGATCGCATTTTTCAATTCGAAACAAGTCAATGTCTCGAAATCAACGATTCGCTTTTTTGGCAATTAAGAGATAACTTGATAGCTTCTGCAAAAGGACATCTCTACATTGCGGGTCCTACACTCATGGATGCCTTTAGTATGAGTAGTGATCATTCCATCATCAACACTCTAAGTAAATTGTTACGATCTCCATCGCCACTCACAGATGTATCAGTTTTCTTGATTGATCCAATTCTTTTTGATAAATATGAATGTTGTAATGCTTTAACGAATACGGTGAATTCCACTATTTCAACATTGGAAGATCATCTGTATGCTCTATTTGAAAACGCGCATGTGAATTTGCATATTTATTTTCTTCCGCTTTTACAGATTGATCACGCCGTAATCACTGATGAATTTATGGCTTTTCGAAGCACAAAATTGTGGACGCAAGATCGCGGATACAAAGGCGGATTTTTCTTATATTTGTCGGATATATATACAGAGAAGGGGCTTCAGACTCAATCTGAATATCATGCTCACAAGGCTTATCTTGATACAGTAATTCAAAATTGCACTAAAATTTATCCTGCTTCTGACATAAATGAAAAGGCATTATCCGAACGCGATGCCCGTGGACAACATATGCATTGGCGTCAGAGACTCCGCATTCGAGGATGTAAACACATTTTCTTATATAAGTTATATGAAAATCAGCTGCAAAACTATGTTTCCAGTACATGGGGTGGACCAGAACTGTCTGGAATGTTTACCTCTAATAGCACAGTTCTCAAGTACGAATCTTTATTTGATGCTCAAAATCTTTTGAATGATCACACTCAATCTGTGCTGCTTCCCTACATTAAGGAAACAAATAAGCTGTTTAATGAAGCGATTCGAAAGCACGATAGTACCGGTTATTCTAGAATTTTTCCATCACTTGATTTGGGATACCCTAATAATATCCAACGGCTTGCAGGGGGATTTGCCACAGGAATGTTAATTACTTGGAAATGTGGCATTGATATGGTTCCTATTGATGCGACAGTTAATGTATGTACTAGTAGTGTATTTAAACTTAGTCAATTTGATCCCTCTTTGATTCAGAATTCTGAAAAACTTTATGAAAGGCTTGAATCCTATATGAGGATCGCTTCGGATGAAAAAGGATACTCGTTTAGTTTTACGTCTGGAAATCATTTTTTGATAATTGCAAAAGAAGAGAACACAGACAATTACTATCTAGTACTTCACTCATCTGCTAATGAACTAAAAAATTCTTATATGGGACTATATCCCGTGGAAGGAAATTGGTATTCTGATCGATATAAAATTCAGCCCGGAGAAAATGGTCGATATTTTCGGTATTTAAAAGATGCTGATGCCTCGAATTTTATTGCGATGGCGCACAACTTTGAACGATATAACGAGCAAATACACCGATGGCTTGCGCTTCAAATCAATAATCAGCGGGAGTTTTCTTCAGCCGAATCCATTATAAAGCATCATTATTATATGCCAACTGATTCTTCAATTGCCATTGGCTCTTTTGCCGAACCAAGTGGTACGATTGTTCCCATTTTCTCAAGATATAAAAAGCCAATTTATCTATTTCAGATTGGTGATGACAACTGGAAAGTCAATCTTGGCGAGAAGAAAGGCAATGTTTGTGTGATTCCTCATGGATGGGGACAAAAAATTGATACAGTTGATTCTATTTTGATCAAGGGCAAAAACTTAGTTTTTACAATGAATGATGGAACTCTTTGGGAAAAGGAAATCACCTCTAGAAATCGTATCGATTGTATTGATAAAGAGGTGCGTGACTTTCATGATGGGAACGAGTTTTTAAAAATTGGTTCGAGAATGGTTCGAGGATCAATTGTAAAACGGCTAATCCCTGTATTTGAATATTCAAAAAATACAATACGGGGAAAAAATTCATGAATATCTATGTGCTGCGACACTTACAGACCCCCTATAACCAAACAGGTACCATTAGTGGTCGGAGTTTAAATCTTCCAATTTCAACGGCCAGCCCAATTTATCACACGGCTTTTTTTGATGCCATATTTTGTTCCTCTGCACTTCGTTGCATTCAAACTGTTGAACTGCTTTCGCCACCTGCGACCTTAAGTACAATCCAGTATTGTGATGAATTGCAAGAGCGTGATTTGGGAATTCTCGAAGGAATAAAAAAAGAATCGGCGATTAAGAACTATCCTCAAATTTTTTCTAACGGCCGTTTTGACGTGTTTGCCACACCTCCAAAAGGAGAGTCTTATGACGCTTTCTATCAACGAGTCAGCCGCATTTCACAACGGTTATTTGAGTTGCCCTACCACACTGTTCTGATTTGTTCTCACAATCAATTTTTAAAAATGCTATACTTTAATATAAATCAGTTTCCGGTTACTTCTTCAGGCTGGAACTCACTTGATTATGCTTCTGGCGTAATCACAAAAATATATTAAAATCGCCGCACAGAGTAAATTGTATAATTGCTCTGTGCGGCGATTTTAAGCTATAAGGAAAATGTATCTCATTTTACCGCTCTGCGTACTCTTTCCGCAAAACCTCCGATAAACAAAAAACGTACCCGAACCCTTTTTCGTAAAGAATCGGGTTCGAGTACGAACTGTATGGTGGGCCATGCAGGATTCGAACCTGCGATAACTCGGTTATGAGCCGAGAGTTCTAACCGCTGAACTAATGGCCCTTATGAAACAACCCAAACAAGCAGTTGCGAACCGCCCGTAGATGGGTTGTAGATGAAAGCAGAAAAATCAACTATGAAAATCGCAAATTTTACGATTTATCGGATTTTTACGAAGAGAAAAATCCTAACATCCAATGTTTATGAGCCGCCGGCTTTAACCGTTAAGCTAACGGCCCTCACAGATGTATAGAAT
>ERZ1034962.502-NODE-502-length-17963-cov-5.007650_pt1 | contig 17963 bp, 11 predicted proteins | sample MGYA00520696_ERZ1034962 | MGnify/ENA primary metagenome ERZ1034962 (study PRJEB33766, sample SAMN09781770) | gut metagenome | biome: gut microbiome | host: Homo sapiens | place: Madagascar | study: EMG produced TPA metagenomics assembly of the PRJNA485056 data set...
GGCTTCGTCCGGGCGGTGGCGCGCGGCGTGACCGTGCCGTTGACCGTCACACGCCCGGTCCTCAGGAGCCCCTGCACGCGGGCACGGGAAAAGTCCGGGCACTGTTCGGTCAACCAGACGTCAAGCCGTTCGATTCCCGTTTCGGGAATCGTGAACGTCCGGATCTCGTCGTGTTCGGCCATGTGGGGGAAATGGGGGCGGATCGGTTTTACCAGAACGCCCACTTGCCGCAGGCGACGACGTAGAGGGCGAGAAGGAGATTGGTCGTCACGTGGGCGGTGAGGGCGGAGAGGAGACCGCAGCGGATGAAGAGAAGGCCGTAGACGAGTCCGCAGAGGGCGGCGGCGAGCGGACGGTCGTGTTCAAGCGTGAAGAGGAGGATGGTCCAGAGGAGGGCGGAGAGGTCGAAGCGCGTGGAGGGTACGGCGACGAAGTCGTGGCGCTGGAGCCAACGGTAGAGGAACGAGCGGAAGAAGACCTCCTCGACGGGGGCGATCACGAACGCGCTGCCCACGAGCTTGGCGAGCGTGAGGGGCCAGCCGCAGACGGCGGGGGAATAGGGCGAGGGGGCGGCGGCTTCCGCAGGGAGGGAGCCGAGCGGCCAGACGAACCAGGTGCGGTAGAAGACGCTGGCCTCGGGAAGGGTCCAGAGGGCGAGGACGAGGAGGCCGCCGAGGAGGCCCCAGGCGACTTGGGCGAGACCCGCGCGGGGTACCGGCGCCGAGCGGACAGATGCGGCGGAGACGCGGCAGGACGGCCAGCAGCACGCCGAACGTGGCCACCGTGCGCACGGCGTACGCCCCGGCCGTCGCGGGCAGCAGGGTCTGGAGCGCAATCCACGTCGCGAACGGGGCGACGGCGGCGAGGATGTTCAGGTTTTCACGGGTCACGCGGGATATTGTACCACATCGACGACCGCTTCGCGGACCGAAATGGCCGTTCTGTCCAGATGTTATTTATGCTATACTGCCAACCATGAACATAATAAAGCATCTCATTGCCGTGGCCGCCGGCGTGGTGGTCGCCGTGTGCGGGGCGGGCTCGCCGCTCGCGCCGTACTTCAGCAACCTGCCCGAGGGCACGGACCCCGGGACGGTCTCGCGGAGGGTGACGGACCAGTTCCTCTCCACGCGCCCCGAGAACTACCGCCCGAAGGGCTACCACGGCAACGAGGGCTACGGCTGGAACCGCTCCGTGCAGTATTCCGTCGTCTCCCTCTGGGTGAACGCGCTCGCCTGCGCGCGCCTTGACGGCGACCGGGCCCGCGAGGCGAAGCTCATCCGCCTCTTCGACGACTTCCTGCCGGGGCGGCCCAAGAACCGCTGCTGCTCGCGCCCCTACCACGTGGACGACACGATCTTCGGCGCGCTGCCCTACGAGATCTACCTCGCGAACAAGGATCCGCGCTGCCTGGAGATGGGCAGCTTCTATGCGGACACGCAGTGGACGCCGCCCTGCGAGGGGACGATCAAGGAGCGCCACGCGCCGCCGAAGGAGGTGCAGGAGGCCTACTGGGCAAAGGGCTACACGCCGCAGACGCGCCTCTGGATCGACGACATGTACATGATCACCGTCCTCCAGAGCCAGGCGTTCCGCGCGACGGGCAGGCGCGCCTACATCGACCGCGCGGCGCGCGAGATGTGCCTCTACCTCGACGAGCTGCAGCTGAAGGACGGCCCGGCGAAGGGCCTCTTCTACCACGCGCCCGACGTGAAGTACGTGTGGGGGCGCGGCGACGGCTGGATGGCCGCCGGCATGGCGCTCGTCCTCGACCGGCTGCCGGAGGACAGCGAACACCGCCCGCGCATCCTCGAAGGCTACCGCGCGATGATGGCGACGCTCCTGAAGTACCAGCGCCCGGACGGCCTCTGGAGCCAGCTCGTGGACATGCCGGCGGACCCGCGCAACTGGGGCGAGACGTCCTGCACGGCGATGTTCACGTATGCGTTCGCGACGGGCGTCGCGCGCGGCTGGCTCGACCCGGCGCAGTACGGCCCGGCGGCGCGCCGGGCCTGGCTTGCGCTCTGCGCGCGGCTCGACGCCTTCGCGAACATCTCCGACGTGTGCGTGGGGACCGGCAAGAAGGACGACCTCCAGTACTACTTCGACCGGCCGCGCGTGAACGGCGACCCCCACGGCCAGGCGCCGATGCTCTGGATCGCCTCCGTGCTGCTGGAGACGGGCGCGGGGCGGCTGGAGGGGCTGCGCACGCCGGCGACCTCGAAGCACTTCGAGAAGCGCATCGACCCCGTCTCGGGCGTCGTCTCGTATGCGCTTTCGCTCGGCGTCGAACGGAACGTCCAGTCCCTCTACTTCACCGCGAAGTCGATGACGGCCGACGGGCGCTTCCTCCTCGTGGACGTCTCGCGCAACGAGCGCCTCAACGACTTCGACGCGCAGGGGCGGCCGCTCAAGAAGGCCCCCGCGAACCGCAAGCACAAGGCCCTCGTCGACTTCCTGAAGGACGAGCTGGTCGAGCTCCCCGAGGTGGACGGGCAGATCCCGTTCGTCGACGTGAAGGACGACTACATGGTCTACTTCCGCAACCAGGCGTTCTACCGGCGCGACTTCCGCGCGCCGGTGGCCGAGACGAAGCTCTGCGACTACCCCGCCGAGCTTCTGACGGAGGGAACGCGCATCCGCTACCCCTTCACGCACCTCACCCTCACGGCGGACCGCACGAAGGCGTTTCTCGACTCGTGCCTCATCCGCCCCGGCTACGTGACGAACTACGTGCAGGGCGTCCTGGAGCTCGCGACGGGCCGCTACACGCGCTGGGGCGAGACGCCGTTCTACGCGAACCACGGCCAGATCAACCCGGCGCGGGACGATCTCGCGATGTGCGCGTGGGAACGGGCGGCGTACACGCCGGACGCCCGCGCCTACCGCAAGAAGACGGGCTGGTACCCGCGCATGTGGCTCGTGCGTCCCGACGGCTCGCGCGAGATGGTGCCGGCGCGCAAGAAGAACTACGCCTCGCACGAGATCTGGGACGACGACGGGCAGGGCTTCAGCTGGTGCGGCGGCGGCGTCTACCACCAGGCCCTCGCCGACCTCGCCGCGGGCCGCCAGGAGTGCTTCTGCCCGGACCGCCAGGCGCGCCACAACATGCTCTCGGCCGACAAGAAGTACGTCGTCTACGACGTCGCGCCGGCGAAGTGGTGGCGCGGCTGCACGTGGAACGTGAAGTTCTACAACCGCGCGACGCAGCGCACGGTGGAGGTCTACGCGACGCGCCCCGCGCTCATGCCCGAATCGCACGAGAGCCGCCTCCACCCCGACCCGCACCCGCACTTCAGCGGCGACGGGCGCTGGGTCATCTCGACGGCGAACAACGCGCGCGGCAACATGGAGGTGTACCTCACCGCCGTCGACCAGCTCGTCGCGCGTACGACGATGTCGCCGCCGGCGGGCGGGAAGACCGTCGTGGTGGAGAACCCGCTCGACGTGGCGCGCCCGGCGGAGACGGTGAGCGTGAAGTGGGCGGACCTCGGCCTCCGGCCCGGCGACACGTCGGTGCGCGTGTGGGACGTCGCCGCGTGCGTGCCCGTCGCCTTCCAGGATGACGCGAAGAGGGGTGCGCTCCTCTTCTCGACGGCGCTTGCCGCAAAGGAGACGCGCACATTCCGCATCCTCTCGGACGCCTCGCTGCCCCAGGCCGACCTCTCGATTGTCTGCTGGAGCCAGTACCTGCCCGAGCGCATGGACGACTTCGCGTGGGAGAACGACCGTTTCGGCGCGCGCGCCTACGGGCCCGTCATCATGCAGCCCGCGCCCGCCGGGCAGAAGCTCGTCTCGAGCGGCATCGACATCATCAACAAGTGCGTCCCCTACCCGGTCCTGCACCGCTGGTTCGTGGAGCGCACGGGCGAGGGCTCGTACCACAGGGACCACGGCGAGGGCATGGACAACTACAAGGTCGGTCCGAGCCGGGGCTGCGGCGGCCTCGGCGCGCGCGGCGCGGACGGCTGGGCGTTCTCGGTCAACTGGTCGAAGGCGAAGATGATCCAGTGCGGCCCCGTGCGCACGGAGTTCGAGCTGACCTATCCCGCGTGGGGCGGCTTCGGCGAGGAGACGCGCCGCGTGACGCTCGACCGGGGGCAGTTCTTCGCGCACTACCGTCCGCGCTTCCGGGGCCAGGCGCCCGCAGGCGTGCAGGTGGGGCCCGGCCTCGACTGCGGCGCGGCGCGCCAGCACGATGGCCAGATCGCGCGCGACCTCGCGGCGGGCTGGATCGCGAACTGGGAGCCGGACGGCGTGGATGGCGCGGACACGGGCTCGATCGCGACGGCCGTCCTCCTCGACCCCGCCGACGCTCCGGCGGCGACGGCGACGGACGCGCTCGGCTGCGAATACCTCTTCCCGTCCGCCGGGCGCACGTCGCTCGGCTACTGGGCGGGCGCGACCTGGAGTGGCGCGGGCGCCGTGAAGGACGCAAAGGCATGGCACGCCCTCGTGCGCGACTTCGCGACCGCATTGCGGAACCCCATCAAGGTCTCGATCCGCTGACAAGGTAGGCGCGCGCCGTACCCGCGCCGCCCTCGGCGCGCGGCGTGCGAACGGGCGATCCTGCGGCGCTAAGCGATGAAAGAGAAAATGGCCCGGCGAACCGGGCCGCAGTCTCAAAACGACTTCGGCATATAGCCTTGTTGTGATAAGATGCGGCATAATGATAACCAATCCGCCATACGGCGTCAAGGGGGTAACGATGAGAAAAACGCTTGGACTTGACTTGGGGTCGAACTCGCTCGGTTGGGCCGTGCTCGACGACGTGACGGGCGACGTCCTCGACAAGGGGGTCGTCGTCTTCCCAGAGGGCATTGACGCGGCGAACGACACGCTGGAGACGCCCGCCGCCATGCGGCGCGCGGCGCGGATGGCACGTCGCCTGAAGTTCCGCCGGAAAGTCCGCAAGTGGCAGCTTCTGAAGGTGCTGATTGCGCACGGCATGTGCCCCTTGACGCAGGAAGAGCTTGATGCCTGGAAAAAGAACGGGTCCTATCCGCTGGACAACAAGGCATTTCTATCGTGGCTCAGGGCGACAGACACCTCGAACCCCTACTGTGACCGCGCGGCGGCGGCCGACGGCATGGTCGCGCCGTTCACGCTTGGACGCGCGCTCTACCACATCGCCCAGCGACGCGGCTTCAGGAGTTCGCGCAAGGATGCTCCATCCGAAGTGGACGGAGAAGACGAGAAGAAGGTGCCCGACAAGAAGCTTGGCGCCGTCAAGGCGGACATCACGCGGCTGACGGAAGAGATCGCGGCGTCGGGCGCCAAGACCCTCGGGCAGCATTTCCATCGCCTGCTGGAGGCCGAGAAAGGCCGGCCCGCGAAGACGCGCGTCCGCTGCCGCTACACGGGACGGCTGGAGCATTACGAAAAGGAGTTCGCCGTCATCATGGACGCGCAGGGAATACAGGAGGGGAATCCCCTGCGGGCGGAAATCCATGCGGCGATCTTCACCCAACGTCCCCTGCGCTCGCAGAAGCACCTGGTTGGCAATTGTCCGCTGGAGCCGGCCTGTCCGCGCGCGCAGATCGGGCATCCGCTCTTCGAGGAATACCGCATGCTCGCGTTCGTCAACAACCTCTCCTTCGACGATGCGAACGGGAACCGGCGCGAACTGACGGCGGAGGATCGCGCGCTCGTCTGCCGGGCGTTCATGAAGGCGTCGCCGACGTTCAAGTTCGGCGACATCGCCAAGCTGTTCAAGAAAGATCCGCGCTTCAAAAGCGAGGGCTACACGTTCCACTACTATCGGGATGACGAGTCGATCGCATCCTGCCAGACGCTCCATAAGCTGCGCTTGACATTCGGCGAGACGCCGTTCGACACGCAGAAGGCCTTCGATGCGTTGACATTCTTCGATGACGACGAGAAACTGCGGGGATGGGTGCGCAAACATTATCCGTCCCTTGACGAGAAAGCCGCCGCCAAATTCGCCGCGATCCGTCCGAAGGAGGGGAACGCCCAGTATTCGCTGAAAGCCATCCGCCTCATGCTGCGTTTCTTGCGTCAGGGCTTTGAGCTTTCGCAGGCGCGGTTCTACGCGAAGTTGCCGCAGGTCATCCCGGATTTCGACGCGCACGAGACGGAAATCATCGACAACCTCAAGGCTCTGCTCTTCGAGTACCGGCGCGACCGCGCCGAACTCGCCGACGAGCGGTTCCGGCGCGACCACAAGGTGACGCCGCTCTTCGACCGCTACCGCGCCTACCTCCTTGAACACTGGAACGTGGACGACGTGGCGTGGAAGAAACTCTATCTGCGCGGCGACGCCGCCTACCAGGCTTCGGAGACGGGACGGCTCCCCAAGGTCGAGATGGGCATGATCCGCAATCCGCTCGTCCAGCGGTCGCTGACGACCCTGCGCCGTCTTGTCAATTATCTGCACGACCACGGGAAGATCGACGCGGAAACAACGGTGCGCATTGAGCTTGCGCGAAACGTGAACGACTACGCGACGCGCAAGGCATGGCAGAACTGGCAGAAGAAACGCCAGGAGCTGCGCGAGACGGCCCGGACGGAACTTGCGAGACTGGGCGTCGCGGCGACGGACGATGCGCTTGAACGCTACGTTCTCTGGGAGGAACAGGGGCGGGTCTGTCTCTACACGGGGAAGACCATCAGCCTGACGGATCTTGTTGGTGGAAATGCCTTTGACATCGAGCATACGCTTCCGCGTTCGCTTTCCGGCGACGATTCGCTTGCCAACAAGACGGTCTGCGACGCCGCCTACAACCGCCAGGTCAAGAAGGGATGCGTGCCGCGCGACTGCCCGAACTGGAATGAAATCGACGTGCGTCTGCGGCCTTGGCGCGAGAACCTGGAGCGTCTGGAGAAGGATGTGCGCTCCCAAATGCGCGCGGCGAAGAACGCCGTCGACCCCGTGGCGCGGAGCAACGCCCGCATCAAGGCGCTGACAACGCGGTTCGAGCGCGACTACTGGCGCGACAAGCTGCGCCGCTTCGAGATGTCCGCCGACAAACTGGCTGTCAAGGCGGGCGAGCTGGGCGGGTTCAAGCGGCGGCAGCTCGTCGACACGGGCATCATGTGTTCGCACGCCGTGGACCTTCTGCGGAGCGTCTACCCCGCGACGTTCTCCGTCAACGGCACGGCGACGGCCTTTGCGCGGCGCGCGTGGGGCATTCAGGCGGACGAGGCGAAGGACCGCACGGATCACACGCACCACGCGAAGGACGCGATGGTCATTGCCGCGCTCACGCCCGCGCGCTTCACGGCGATCTGCACGGCGCTGAAGGACGACGGCGGCGCATCCTACCGCCGTCCCTGCGACGTCTGCCCGCCTCCCTACGCGGGTTTCGCCGAGAAGGTTCAGCGGGCCTGCGGGGAGATCCTCGTCAAGCACGTCCTGCGGCAGACGACGTTGCGGCAGAGTTCGAAGCGGAATGTCCTCGCCCACGCCCATCACCTTAAGGGCGATCCGAACGGGCCGCTTGTCAGCAAGGTCCTGTCGCGTGGCGACACGGTGCGCGGGCCGCTGCACAAGGACACGTTCTACGGCTGCATCTGCGACCCGGCGTCTGGAACGCTCAAGAAGGTCGTCCGCAAGCCGCTCGTCGGACCGCTCAAGAACGCCGAGGCCCTCCTCGACAAGATCGTCGATCCGACGATCCGCGCCTACGTGACGGAGGCCCTTGCCGCGCTCAAGGCGGCGGGCGTCAAGAATGTCGAACCTGGAACGGTCAAGATGCCCTCGGGCGTGCCGATCAACAAGGTACGGATCTTTACGCCGAACGCGACGAACGCGCAGACGCTGCGCGCGCATCCGATTCCGTCGGCGAAGGACTACAAGACGCCCTACTACGTCGTCTCGGCCGAAGGGTCGAATTTCCGGCTCGCGCTCTTCCGCGTGGACGGTAAGGCGTTCGTCGAACCCGACAACGCCCTTGTCTGGGCGCAGAATCACAAGAAGCCGGACTACGTGCCGTTCGACCGCAAGCCGGGCTTCCTCGGCTACATCAGGCCCGGCACAATGGCGCTGGCTTATCACGAGGGACATCCTGAAGAGCTGGAGGCGCTTTCGCAGGGTGCGTTGCGCCAGCGGCTTTACAAGGTGGTGAAGTTTGCTGGGGATGGACAAGTGACCATGCGCTTCCACACCGAGGCACGGGCGGCCACGGTTCTGGAGGCGAGCCTTGTGGCGAGCGGATTCCACAAGAAGGGCGAATCGAAGCTGAATCTTGACGATCCGTTTCGGCTTCTGCGTGTCAGTCCCAAGGTCTACCTTGGGCAGATGCTCTTCGAGGGCATCCATTTCCGCATGGCGCTTGACGGCTCGATCACCTTCATGAAGGAGTAGAACCCCATGATAGCCCGCACGCTTTCCTTCTCGTCGCCCGGCAAGCTGTTTGCCAAGGACGCGCAACTGGTCTACGAGGGGGAGGATGGCGTGCGGCGGTCGTTCCCGATCGAGGATCTCGGCTTTGTCATTCTCGAAACGGGTCTGATGACGGTTTCGTCCCACTGCATCCGGCAGCTGGCCGACGCCAATGTGGCGCTTGTCGTCTGTGACGCGACGCATACGCCATCCGCGCAGATGCTGCCGTTCGCCGCCCACACGACGACGCAGGAGACGGTTGCGGCGCAGCTGGGCGCGACGGCGGCCGTGCAGGGACGCCTCTGGCGGCAGGTCGTCCGCGCGAAGATCCTCAACCAGTCCGAACTACTGCGCCGCCTGGGATTTGACGCGAGCCGTCGCCTGCGAGCGATGGCCGACGAGGTGAAGAACTACGATGCGGAGAATGTCGAGGCCCAGGCGGCGCGCATCTATTTCCGTACGCTGTCGCCCGATCCCGGATTCGTTCGTGCGCGCGAGGGAACATGGCCGAACCCGGCACTCAACTACGGCTATGGCGTCTTGCGGGCGGCCGTCGCCCGTGCGCTTGTCGGCTCCGGGCTCACCTGCTTTCGCGGAGTCCATCACCACAACCGCTACAACGCCTTCTGCCTCGCGGACGACATGATGGAGCCCTACCGGCCTTTTGTTGATCAGTACGTCTTCGGGCATGTTCCGCCTTTCGATGTCCAGGCAACTGAACTGACGCACGAGATGAAGGCGCGGCTTCTGCAGATGCTGACGTGTGACGTGAAGACGGGTGACCTCAAACGCCCGCTGATGGTCGCCTTGACCTACACGACGGCCTCGCTTGCCAAGTACTATCTGGGCAAGACCGACCACCTTGTCCTCCCGTCCTTCCTGTGACGCTCTGTACGCAGACGGCCCTCAACGGATATGCGATTGTGTGGCTCTACGTGATGTTCGACCTGCCCGTGGAGACCAAGGCGCAGCGCCGCCTGGCGACGCGCTTTCGCAAGGATCTCCTCAAGGATGGCTTTGCCATGCACCAGTATTCCGTCTACATCCGGCATTGCGCGAGCCATGAGGCCGCAACCGTCCACATCGGACGGATCAAGAGCCTGGTGCCGGACGAGGGGCTTGTCTCCATCCTCAAGGTGACGGACCGCCAGTTCGGCGACACTGTCCAGTTTGTGGGCCGGAAACGGAAGCCGCCTCCGCCGACACCGCTTCAGCTCGAACTTTTTTAGGAAAGTTTTTAGGAAAGCAGCCAACAGATGGTTCAAAGCACCATTCTGGAGGAAATTCCCAGAATCAAAATCCTTGATTTTGCCTTGTCAGTAAAGGGCGATGTTGCTCCAATACTGAAAAACAATTTCAAAGAGCATCAAATCACAACTAACCCCGGGCGGACGAACCTGCCCCGGGAACTGAAAAACAATTTCAAAGAGCATCAAATCACAACCCGCCCACCACTGGCGGGACATCGTGCGCAACTGAAAAACAATTTCAAAGAGCATCAAATCACAACCATGCCATTTACCTCCACTTGTGCCTTCAACTGAAAAACAATTTCAAAGAGCATCAAATCACAACCAGAGCCCATTTTGCTGACGTCAGCAAAAACTGAAAAACAATTTCAAAGAGCATCAAATCACAACATGGCTTGGATTCCGCCGAATGGCGGTAAGACTGAAAAACAATTTCAAAGAGCATCAAATCACAACTGATTTGTGCGAACGGTATGACCCGGACCTACTGAAAAACAATTTCAAAGAGCATCAAATCACAACCGAAGGTTATGCCATTTACAATGTGAATGACTGAAAAACAATTTCAAAGAGCATCAAATCACAACTAGAGTTCGAATGCAATTGTTCGTCAAATAACTGAAAAACAATTTCAAAGAGCATCAAATCACAACTAGTCTACCATATGTTAGCGGCCCGCGAAACTGAAAAACAAACTGGACTATCCCCAAACGGTAAAACGGCTGGCGAGGCGACCCCGCGCCGAGCGGTCGCGGATGTGCCTGTCCACGCTGGCGTCGCCGCCCGTCGGTGTTTTCGGGCGTGGCGGCTACAGCGCCAGGATCATCTGGCACGGTTCTTCCGGCTCCCTGTCCGGTCCGTCGAGGCCGTTCCACCTGCCATGGCGCGAGAAGAGCGTCCTGAGGCCGTCCGCGATGGCGTAGAAGAAGAAGTCCGGCATGTCGAACATCCGCTTTGAGACGCGCTTGACGTGGTCCGCAAGCACCGCGAGCTTGTCGCCGAGGCCCAGCCACGCCATGGCGAAGTACGCCGTCGCCAGGACGATGGCGACCATGGCCTTGAGGCGGCCGAACCTGAGAAGCCGCACGTCCTCGACCTCGTAGGCCTGCTTCACGAAGCGGATCGTCTCCTCCACGCGCCAGCGCGTGAGATACCCCTCGACGGCCTGCCGGAGGCTTTTGCGGGACCGGGCCGCGCGCAGCGTGGTCAGCAGCATCATCGGCTTCTCGCAGCGCGGCCATTTCACGACGACCAGGCGAAGCCCGGCTGCGGGATGCTCCGGCAGTCGGGCCGGGATCGATCCGTACTCGATCGGCACCTCCAGCTCCCTGCCGTGGCTCCTGAACGCCACGCGGTCGCGGCACTTCATCTCGCACGTCCCGGCGAGGTCTGCGGCGGGCCGCCTGCCGTTCCAGTGCAGGAGATGGCGGTCGCCGACAAGCCTGACGATGAAGTCCAGCCCCTCCTTGACGAAGAAGTCGAAGAGCCAGTTCCCGTCCCCGCCCCTGTCGTACACGTATATGCCGCGCCCTTCGCACGCCCTGGCGATCTTCCCTATCACCTCCAGCACCTTGTCGTTCTCGCTCGTGAACCCCTCCTCCTTCGCGGACCACATCGCCATGTGGAGCGGCACGATCCTCCGGCTCATGCCCGGCGAGGCCGTGGCGAAGCACAGGTTGTATCCGAGGTTGTCGCCCACGCGGCCCCTGCTGCCGTCCCACACCTTCGCGAGGAGCGGCATCCCGCCGTCCCGTGCGTACGGCTTCTGGATGTCGGAGGGGTCTATCGACACGATGGTGTCGTCGTGCACGCATGCGGCTCCCTGCGCCAGCACCGCGTCCTGCACCGTGGCGTCCAGCCCCTCGGCGAGAAGATGGCGCGACAGCCTCTCCTCCGTCTTCTTCAGCAGGATGTCCTCCTCGAGCGCGCGGGCGATCCGGCTGAGGACCGTCGTCTGCCCCGCCTGTATCCCGAAAAACATCTGCCCGAGGAACTCTTTCTGCGTTTTTGGGACATGGGGGAAAACTATCCCCACGAATCTCTTGAGTTGTTCTCGCAATCGGTACGCGGCTGTGCTATCATTCACGGCGGCTTCCTTTCCTTGGCTTTTGTCACCCCGCATTATACGGGATTCATCGAGGGGAAGCCACTTCTTTTCCTGAAAGCGCATATTTCACGGCACTCGCGCAATCGTGCGTGATTCTGCCCGACATGGCGCATGGCGCCTGACGGTGTCCCATGCGAATTTCGCGGATTCCTGCGGAAGCTGGCAAAGCCCTCGAACCACGACGAGACGGCAAAACAGCGCATAACCTCCAGCAACCACGCTATTTGGCGATTATCTCACGGCGACTCGCGCCCCTCAATGAAAAATGGGGAAAGTCCAGAAAAACAAAGAGCATGAACACCAGATTACGTCCGTTCAAACTGAGTTGAATCGGTGGCAGCATGGTGTTCCGCATGTTGCATAATAGAGAGAGAGAGACCAAATGGCTCCTGGACACCATAAGAGAAACGTTCCGAAGTGAAATCCCGCTCATCCAAGGACTCACGGCGGGCTTGTGGCAGGATCATGTAACGTAACGCACAGGGGCATTTCGTTCAGTGCCACGCATCGGGGACGGCGTGCCGGACTAGGTGCGCACATGGCGTGCGTTGACGGACGTGGCGCGGTGCGTGGTAGGGGCCGACGCCCCCGGCGGCCCGCGTGCCCGTGGGCGTCTGCGATGGCGTCCCGATGTCGTCCCGTGGGCAACGGCGCGCCGAGGACGTCGCGCCCTACCAGGTGCGCGCATGGCGTGCGTGTGCGGACATGGCGCGGTGCGTGGTAGGGGCCGACGCCCTCGGCGGCCCGCGCGCCCGTGGGCGTCCCCGATGGCGTTCTCGTGGGCAACGGCGCGCCGAGGACGTCGCGCCCTACCATGGGGGTGTGGTGTGGAACGTGGTAGGGGCCGACGTCCCCGGCGGCCCGCGTACACGTGGGCGTCCCCGATGTCGTCCCGTGGGCGCGGCGCGCCGAGGACGTCGCGCCCTACCAGGTGCGTGCATGGCGTGCGTGTGCGGACGTGACGTGCGTGTGCGGCGCGCGATGTGCGTGTGCGGATGTGGCGCGGTGCGTGGTAGGGGCCGACGTCCCCGGCGGCCCGCGTACCCGTGGGCGTTCCGTGGGCGCGGCGCGCCGAGGACGTCGCGCCCTACCAGGTGCGCGCATGGCGTGCGTGTGCGGACATGGCGCGGTGCGTGGTAGGGGCCGACGTCTCGGCGGCCCGCGTGCCCGTGGCGTCCCCGATGTCGTCCCGATGTCGTCCCGTGGGGAAAAGTGGATGGGTGCAGTGCGGTTTCGTTTCAGGAAGCGGGGGAGATTTGCTATCATGGAATCCGATCAGGAGACCCAGTGGGCATGACCGACCCCAAATACCGGACGCTCGTCGAGGCGCTGAAGCGCGGCATCCTCGACGGGAAGTACGGCATCGATGCGCCGTTCCCGAGCGAACGGGCGCTGATCCGCCGTTTCGGCCTCTCCCGCAACACCGTGCAGCATGCCCTCGCGGAGCTGGAACGGGCGGGATTCGTTTCCCGCCAGCAGGGGCGCGGCACGTTCGTCACGAAGCGCGGGGCGTCGCGCAAGCTGGGGCTGATCGTCCACGGCTCCGGGTACTGCGAGATCTTCTCGCCCATCGCGCGCGCCATTTCCCACCTCTGCCAGACGCACGACTACACGCTCCTCTTCGCCGACGTGGGCGGGACCGACGACCGCGCGCGGGTCGAACAGGTCATCCGCCAGGCGCGCGAATTCGCCTGGGGCGGCGTGGACGGCGTCATCTTCCAGCCCGTCGAGCTTGTGCGGGAGGCGGGGGATGTCAACCGCGAGATCGCCTCCCTCTTCGATGCGGCGGGCGTGCCGCTCGTCCTCCTCGACAGCGACATCGTCAACGCCCCGGAGCGGAGCGGCTACGACCTCGTCGCCGTCAACCACTTCGACGCCGGCCGCCGCCTCGGGGCCCATCTGCGCGCGACGGGGGCGAAGCGCATCGCCTACCTCATGCAGGCGGACCGCGCGCCCTGCGTCCAGGAACGCTACCTCGGCGTGCGGACCGCCTGCGAAGGGCTGGCCCTCGCGGGGCAGGCCCTCCTCGCCGAGCCCGACGACGCGGCCGCCGTCCGGCGCTTCCTGCGCCGGTACCGTCCGGACGCCCTCGCCTGCTACAACGACCGCCAGGCCGTGCTCCTGATGAAGACCCTTGCGGCGCTCGGCGTGCGCGTGCCGGACGACGTGGCGGTGGCGGGGTTCGACGACGTGAACTACGCCGCGCTCGCGACGCCGCGCCTCACCACGATGCACCAGCCCTGCGAGGAGCTGGCCGCCCTCGCCTTCGAGACGCTCCTCTTCCGCATGGCCCATCCCGATGCGCCCGCGCGCGAATCGTTCCTCAACGCGCCGCTCGTCGTGCGCGAAAGCACGCGGCCCCTTCCGGCGGTGCGGCGGAAAAGTGGATGGGTGCAGCGTCCTTTCTCCTTCCCCCGCGAGGGGGGCGTGTGCTATCCTCTTGAAGGTTAAAGACAGGAAGGGACGGCACATGAAGACGAAGGCGAAAATGGCCGCGGCGGGCCTTGCCCTGCTCGCGGGCGCGTGGGCGCGGGCGGCGACCCTGCACGTGGAGGCGGAAAGCTTCGCGACGCTCGGCGGGTGGACGGTCGAGACGCAGTCCATCCGCCAGGAAGGGTCGAGCTATCTGATGGCCCACGGGTACGGCGTGCCCGTGGCGGACGCCGAGACGACGGTGCAGATCCCGTCGGACGGCACCTACGCCGTCTGGGCGCGGACGCGCAACTGGAACGCGCCCTGGACGGGCGGCGCGGCCGGCCGCTTCCAGGTCGTCCTGCGCGGGACGGGGACTCCCGCGTGGACGAGCGCGGAGCTGGGGACGGAGGGGGCGGACTGGCACTGGCAGCGCGCCGGCGAGGCGGCGCTCAAGGCGGGGACCTGCCGCGTCGTCCTCCACGACCGCACGGGCTTCAACGGCCGCTGCGATGCGCTCTTCTTCGCCTCCGCCGGGGAGCGGCCGCCCGCGCGCACGCCGCCGGGCGTCGTCCGCGACGACCCGAAGGAATGGGGCCTCGTCGTCGTGGGCGGCGGCTTCGCGGGGTGCTGCACGGCGCTCGCCGCCGCGCGCGAGGGCGTGCCGACCCTCCTGCTGCAGGACCGCGAGGTGCTGGGCGGCTGCAATTCGAGCGAGGTGCGCGTGGGCCTCGGCGGACGCATCCACGCCGGGCCCTACCCGAAGCTCGGCGAGGTCGTCGCCGAGATCCAGCCGCTCTTCGGCGGGGGGCGTCCGCTCGACAAGCGCTTCTACGAGGACGACCGCAAGGACACGGCCTTCCTCATCCCCACGCTCTGGCGCGGCGTCGCCGGCGTCGCCCCCGCGCGCCGCTACCGCCAGCATGTCTTCGCCGTCGAGATGGACCCCGTGCAGACGAACCGCATCGCCGCCGTCCTCGCCCGCGACACGCGCTCGGGCGCGGTGACGCGCGTCAGGGCGCGCCTCTTCTGCGACGCGACGGGCGACGCCATCGTCTCGCGCCTCGCCGGCTGCGAGACGATGTACGGGCGCGAGGCGCGGGCGCGCTTCAACGAGATCAGCGCCCCCGTCGCCGCCGACCGCCGCGTGATGGGCATGAGCGTGCAGTGGCTGACCGAATGGCGGAAGGAGAAGGCGCCGTTCCCGGACATCTCGGAATGGACGCTGCCGATCGACGAGACGACGGGCTACTACCAGACGTCCGGCTCGTGGGAACAGGAGTCCGGCTTCTATCATGACATGGCGGACGAGACGGAACGCATCCGCGACTACGCGCTTCTCGCGATCTTCTCGAACTGGCACTGGCTCAAGAACCGTTCCGCCCGCCGCGCGAACTACGCCAACGTCGCGTTCTCGTGGATCTCCCCCATCGGCGGCAAGCGCGAGAGCCACCGCACCGTGGGCGCGTACGTCCTCAACCAGAACGACCTCGAAAACCACGTCGCCCACCCCGACGGCACGGCGGCGGTGACGTGGGACATCGACCTCCATTTCCCCGACCCGGAGAACGCGCGGAAGTTCAAGGAGCCGTTCCGCAGCGCGGCCTACCATCGCGGCTTCGGCGCGGACTACCCGGTGCCCTACCGCTGTCTCTACGCGCGCGACTGCCGGAACCTCTTCCTCGCCGGGCGCGACATCAGCTGCTCGCACGTCGCGTTCGCCGCCGTGCGCGTCCAGCGGACGCTCGGGATGCTGGGCGAGGTCGTGGGTCTCGCGGCGGGCATCTGCCACCGCCGCGCGTGCCTGCCGGCGGACGTCTCCGCGACGGGGCTCGACGAGCTGAAGGCCGCGATGGCGCGCGGCGTCACGCCGCTCCCGCAGTTCCACGGCTACCACAACGGCATGGGCGAGAAGTACGACTTCAACCGGCGCGGATGGGCGCACGTCTATCCCCAGGGGCGCACGAACAACCTGCCGGACGCCCTCGCGGCGGACATCCGGGGGCTCGGCTTCGTCCACCGCAACGAACACCCCGCGCTCGCGGACCGCCGCCGCCGCCTCGTCCTCGTGGACGAATCGCGCGCGCGCCTCCACTCCTACGATTCAGCCGATCCGTCCGCCGGCTTCGCCGTCCCGATCCGCAAGCCCGGCTGGGACCTGAAGGCCGTGGGCGGCACGCGCTACCGCACCGTCTGCCGGGGCGGCTTCCAGATTACGGACCTCGCGGCGCGGAAGGTCGTGGACACCTTCGACTTCCCGATCTTCCACTCCGCCGAACCGACCGCCTGCTGCGACCTCCCGGACGGCGGGTTCGTGTTCTCGGTCAACCCCGTCGGCCCCGACAAGGGGAAGGCCATCCACTTCTGCGTCTTCTCGCCGGACCGCACGATGACCCGCATCATCCGCCTGCGTGGGTTCGTGAACGCGCGCTCCTTCGCGCCCGGACGGGACGGCGAATGGCTCGTCGCGCACGAACACGGCTTCGCGCGCGTGCGCTTCCCGGACGAGGGACGGGACGTCGCGGCGGTCCTCGTGAAGGACTACCCGCAGCCGGCCGGCCGCAACTCCTTCGACGTGCGCCCCGCCGCGAACGGGGCGGGCTTCTGGACGACGACGGGCTACGGCGCGGAGCTGCTGCGCGTCGCGGCGGACGGGACGGTCGTCCGGCGCATCCGCGCCGAACAGGGCGGGAAGGCGAACGTCTTCTACGCCCAGCTCACGGAGCGCGCGGACGGCAATGTCTACGTGGCGAACTGGACGGGGCACGGGGCGCAGGACTCGTATCGTGGCTGGCAGGTCGTCGAGTTCGCGCCGTCCGGCGAGGTCGTCTGGCGGCTTGATTCGCCGGAGCGGTATGGATCCATCTCGGGCGTCCTGGAAATCGAGTGAGGGAACGAGGCATGAAGAACATGATGCGGCGGGCCGTTCTGGCCCTGGGCGTCTGCGTGGCGGGCGCGGCGGCGGGAGAGGCGACGAATCTCGTCGGGCAGGTGCGCGACTGGGTGGCCGTGAGCGCCTTCGCGGACGTGGAGAGCGCCTACTGGGCGCGCGGCAAGATCGTGGACGCGCGGCCCTACTCGGCCCAGTTCGCGGACGTCGACCTCAAGCTCGGCGCGTTCGGGCGCGTGGGCGCGCAGGCGTGGAGCGTCAGCTCGCTTTCGACGGGCGGGCAGTCCGCCCGGCGCCGGAACGCCTACAACGAGGTGGACTGGAACCTCCACTACGAATACGAGTGGGCGTTCGCGGAGGACTGGTCGCTCTGGAACCGCGTGGCGCGGCAGTGGGTCACGTTGCCGGGCTACTTCCCGGACTGCAAGACGACGCTCGAATGGCACGTCGCCCAGGCGCTCCGCAACCCCTACCTGACGCCCTACTACCTGCTGCGCCACGCCACGGCGCCCGAACGGTGGAACTACTGGGAGATCGGGGCCTACCGCACGTTCGCCCTCGCGAAGGACCTGTCGCTCACGGCCAAGCTCTTCGGCGACTGCGGCGACGCGGACCACTTCCGCTCGCAGTACGGTCCGCGCGTCGGCCGCCCGAACGCGCGCTACCACGGCGGCCTGATGGCGCTGAACCTCGTCCTGCGCCTCGACTACGCGCTCACGGAGAACTGGAGCCTCTTCACCTACGTGCAGCAGTTCGACATCGTGGACGCCGACGCCCGCGAGGCCGTCAAGGCGTCTCCGGCCCCCGAGGCGAAGCGCGACCTCACGCTCTTCGGCGTGGGCATGGCGCTCGCGTTCTGACGCGCCCGGGCAAAGAGGGGAAAACGAAGGAGAAAGGAAAGAAGGATGGTGCGCCAAGCGAAGCTCGGCAGAACTAACAGAATGAAAGGAGTCTGTACGG
>ERZ1034962.504-NODE-504-length-17829-cov-12.016316_pt1 | contig 17829 bp, 16 predicted proteins | sample MGYA00520696_ERZ1034962 | MGnify/ENA primary metagenome ERZ1034962 (study PRJEB33766, sample SAMN09781770) | gut metagenome | biome: gut microbiome | host: Homo sapiens | place: Madagascar | study: EMG produced TPA metagenomics assembly of the PRJNA485056 data...
ATATTAAATATTTTAATATATATTATAGCTCTCTTTTTCGCCCCGAAAACCTTAATGACCGAAAATGACCGGGCATTAATGACCGGATTCTGAGGCTTTAATGAATACTCTTTTAATGCTAGTACTGTACTTGTAATTTGTTCTGCATTAATGGTTTATAATAAGTCATTATATATTTTTTATCTGTGTGTAAATGTATAGAAATAAGCTACATAAGTCAGCGTCCTTTCCTACAATATCGTTGCTTCTTTACCCCACTTTTCGCCTTCCCTTCACTCTCATTTCTGCCATAAATGCCCTTTCTTTGGAGCATGAATTGATGTGAGGAAGAGCATTTTTGCGTTTTTCCCTTTGGAAATCTATAAAACCACTTTGATATCAGTTCTTTTGCTTCTTTATATAGAAGAGTAAAAATATCGAACACAGCTATCCTAAGTATGTTTTATATCATTATCCTTTGCATAGTTTCTTCCTTTACTATTGCTCTGTTTGGGGCGGTAAGCATTATTTACATAATCAGCTTTTATACTCATTTCCTTGTATGTTAATATTTATAATAAAATGTAGATGTTTCGCAATTATTTTGTACCTTTGAAGGCAATTCTGCTATAAAAAGCAGGCTATAAATATAAAATTTAATATATAAGGAAATGACAGAACAGCAAAAACAAGCAATTATAGAAAGTGGAAAGCAATATTTCCGTTCTATTATCATTCCTAATCATTTGAAGAATCTGAATAAGCTTCATCTGAGTAGCTTTGATATAAATCCGTTTCTAATCAACTATCTTGCAGCATTCTTATGTGGCAATACTCAACCAACTAGTTTGGCAAAAGCTCTAGTTTATCCACGTATTCTTGGAACAAGCCTCAATACTAGTTTCGGACAAAATGTCCAGGTGTTTATTTCCCAGCTTCAGGAAGTTGTTGGTGGAGCTTCTGGTATTGATGGTATAGATATTGAATTTATTGATGCAATCGATGGACGCCGCAAATACTGTCAGTGTAAGGCGGGTCCTAAGACGATCAACAAGGATGATATTACTACCATTCTAAGTCACTTCAAATACCTCATGAACAAGTCTAGACTAGATAGAATGGGATTGCAGTTTGATGATCTTGTTGTAGGCGTTTTGTATGGTGCAAAAGAAAACTTATCAGCTTTTTACAAGGCAATAGATACACATTATCCTGTTTTGTGTGGTTCTGAATTTTGGATGCATCTTACTGGTGATAAAGACTTTTATCATCGATTAGCAAAGGCTTTTGGTGAGGTTGTGGACGAAGATGGAATTGATGGAAGTGCTCTTATCCTTGCCAAAGTAGAAGAAATTGCAGAAGAAATTAGACAGAAAGGTAGTTTATAACAATGGCATTTATATCAGAGAATAATTTAGCAGCCCTTATTGGAACCTCCAATCGTACGGTTCAAACATGGGGTAAAAATGGACTTTATCCGCTTCATCAACAAAATGGTGCTTGGGGATTTGACATGGAAGAACTCAAGTCAATTCCTGAAGTAAAAGCCATGCTCCAAAGTAATTGGGAGGCAGAATCTGCTGTGACACCAGTACGCCAATTCAATTCTATTGAACTTTTTGCTGGTGGAGGCGGACTGGCTTTGGGAATGTCGTTGGCTGGTTTCCACCACGTATTGCTGAATGAGTTTGAAACTGCAGCCTGCAAAACTCTAAAAACAAATAAACCCGAATGGAATGTGATTGAGGGTGATGTTCGCCATATTGACTTTACTCCTTTAAGGGGTAAAATTGATTTTCTTTCAGGTGGTTTCCCATGTCAGGCATTTTCGTATGCAGGAAAAGGGGCAGGATTCAACGATACTAGAGGTACTTTATTCTTTGAACTAGCCCGAGCCGTAAAAGAAATTCAGCCGAAAGTCTTTATGGGAGAAAATGTTAAAGGTTTAATCTCTCATGAAAATGGGCGAACATTTGAAACAATAAAAAATACAATTGCAGAATTAGGTTACACACTTGTTGAGCCTCGTGTCTTGCGTGCTATTATGTATCAAGTACCCCAGAAACGTGAGAGATTGATTCTTATAGCTATTCGTAATGATATTGCACAAAATGTAGAGTTTCATTGGCCTACTCCTTATCATGAAGTGTTAACTCTTCGTGATGCTCTCTATAAAAGTGTGATTTATGAGAATGATGTTCCTGTTTCTGAGGGTGCCCAATATCCTGAGAAGAAAAAGCGTGTTTTGGCAATGGTTCCCCAAGGTGGTGATTGGCGAAATCTGCCAGAAGAAGTTGCCAAAGATTATATGGGTGGAAGTTGGTTGCTTGGTGGCGGAAAAACGGGTATGGCTAGAAGACTGTCACTTGATGAGCCTTCTTTAACACTAACATGCTCTCCATGCCAAAAACAAACAGAACGTTGCCATCCTTTAGAAACACGCCCATTAAGCGTTCGTGAATATGCACGTATCCAGACATTCCCTGATAATTGGGTTTTTCAAGGGAGTATGAGTGATAAATATAAGCAAATAGGAAATGCTGTCCCTGTTAATTTAGCGTGGGCAGTAGGTCGTTCTCTAATTCGGCTCTTCAATGATATTCAGAGAATCATGCCTGAGAATACACAGAATTGTACAGAAGCTGTTAGAGAGATTATGCACAAACAGTCACTATTAGAAGTTGTAAAAGATCACAATACGCAGACTTCAACAGTTACGAATAAGTATCACGAGCTCAACTTCCTTGATCTTTTCGACCAGTATGCACTCAATAGTATTACTGACAATAGTATGGTGCACGATGATATTAATTGGGAGAAATATGGTGGAAAGCCGCAGCAGGCAGCTATGGTGGAAGAAACCAAGAATGTACTCATTTCGCTGGTAAAGAAAGACAACGAGAAGATGTTTCTTAACGGCTCTGCCACCATCTACTATACAGGCAAGAAATTCCCTACATCGGTGGCTCTCAACAAGCTTTTCTACTTCATGCCTTATATAAAAGGTAAGGGTGTACGTGATTTATTCTTCATCAAAATAGCCCGTCTGGGTTATCGTAAGGAAGGAACAGCAGAAGAAGACAGAAATGATCTACGACTGGTGTTTGAAGTGGAGTTTGTAAAGCAGCTCTTCGAGGACTATAAGCCTGTAGAATTGAAAATTTGGCAAACTTTTACTGATACAACCGTTGATAAACTTATAAACAAATAAACATATATACATTTAAGACGATGTCTAAATTTGCAATTTACAACTACAATTTCTTGCGTATCATTGAACCTAACCCTGAATATCAGATTGAGTTTCCCGGCTGGGTAAATGTGAATGTGAAAGAATCGTTTGATAATCGCCAGCAATTGCTTGAAGAGGTTTTGCTGGCTGATTTCGGGAAACCATTTCAGTTTGAGAATGCCAGAAAGAAACTTTTCTGGCACAAGCAGATAGTGAAGCCACAAGATAACGTTTATGTGATGCGTGTGGCAAATGTTACGGATGTAACCATCACAGACGAACACCTTATGTCGAAAAAGTATGCTGATTATAGAAACTGTCTGGTCATCATCGACAATCGACCGGGAATCCAGCGTATCGCCATAGAGCGCAAGTCAAAGGCCTTCAGCCATACAAAGACGGTGGCTAACATCCTTGAAGCTTCCATCTGCAAGTGCTTGAAAGATAAACTGCTTAAGGTTAAGCTTTCTGCGGTTTATTCTACCAATGCTTTCTGGACTACGGTGCATGATCATCCTGAGGGATTCTGTAAGGTGAGATTTCATTTTCCTCATCTCAACCTCGACCGACTTACCAAGGCTATGGATAAATACCTTACAACGGCTCGCGAGGATTGGGATAGTGATCTTGATTTTTCGTTCGGTGCAAACGAGGGTGGAACAGTGTCGATTGATCCCGATAATAAACGTCAGACGGCGCTTATAGAGGGGGCATCCGGGGCTGGCATTTTTATTGAAATGTTTCCTAAAGGCAATAAACGCAAAGCTTTGCTCTGTGGCAAAGACCAATTCGTGGTGCAGGAGATTGATTCTGAGGTGTTCAATCAATTGGTAGATGGTACTCAGACGCTTCCCGGTATGGATAAATCTGCCATGGATCAGGTGAAGTTGTTCATGAAGAATATTCCAAATGTATTCTCCCATTAAGCTGGTAAATAGATGGAACCATTTGAACGTTTTTCAGAACAGAAACTGGAATATCTCCGTAGGCGTTATCGGGGTGATGATTTGTTTCGCACCTGGACAAGGCTTCTCTGTATTCTAGAGCAGCAGTTGCATGGGTTGAATGCTGTGGAAGTGTGGAGTGAAACAGAAATGATTCGCCAGAAATTATCAGAAATCAAGGACTATCGTGATAATGATGTTGAGTTTCTGTATGGAGATCTCATGAAGCGGCATCAGTCGAAGTACACCGTTGCCACCATACTTGCGGTACTCTTTACCCAAATGTGTGATGCTGCTCCTGATGAAGAAGATGATGCTGCCGAGCGTAATCCTAACCGAGCCATATGTAATGTCCTGGCTCGTCTGTTGATGCTTCGTGATATTAAGCCTTTCTCTGAAAAATTAATAAGCGCATTCAAAAGTCATCGTTACGATAACGAAGAAAACAAGATAATTTTACCTGTTACAGACTATATGGACGTTAAGACTCCTCTGGAACTGATGGATGAGGAAGCCCGGGAACAAGTTGAAAAGTGGGTAGAAGGAATTGAAAAACTTACATTGAAAATCAGACCCTTTTTGAAGATTGACTGGGAGGTTTATAAAGCTATTTGGCGAAAAATCTGCGCAAATCAAGAAATTGCACTACTGCTCAATGATAAGCAACCGAATCATAAGAGTAATACCTGGGGGCATAATCTGAAACTGGTAGCCAATGTGCTGGGCATTCTGCATACTACTCCTTATGGGAACAAAGAAGAAGTACTTACGGGGAGTGTTCAGTCTATTAGTAATGCATTAGGGGTCAATGTGAGAGTCTACATCAGTAACCATGCCGACTTTGGAACAAGCAACACAACTTTGACCAGGGAATTGCATGCTAGAATTAAGCAATTGATAGCGTCAAGCTTCTGATAAAAGCTATCTGTTGTTGATAAGATAATATGGGGCGTTGATGGAAATTTCTATCAACGCCCTTTTTCTGCCTGATTATCAATTGATAAACTGCTGATAGGATTTTGCCGCATAATTCCGAATACTGTATTTTTATCTATAACCATTTATCCATATCTTTGCACTCGGATTTGAGATTCAACCTCTCATTTCCGAGTTTTTGTTTTTATAATAACCTGAGCGGAGGCGGGGAACCTCACAACGTGATTGAAGATGGCCATCGGGAATCCACGGCTTCTCTCGCAAACCGATCAGGAATCATGGCAGAAAAAAAACATCAGCTTACGGCTCTGGGCATTGCCTATGAAGCCGTCATCAAGTTGGGCTATACGCACAGCAAACTGGTGAATCTCAATGAGGGCGTTAACTTCCATACTCTAAGAAATATCAGAGATGAGAAGAAAGTGAAGAAAGTGACGGAACGATTCTATCTGAAACTTTTCTTCGACTTAATTAATAAGGAATATAATCGGCGTATTACCAGTGGCGCCAATGGAGCAGTCAGCCTGCTTGTCGTGATGAAAAATATCCTTGAAGCTGAGCTGAAATAGAGAGAAAGAGAAAAGCAGTGGAAAGATGAGGGGGGATTCTTCCACCAACTGTTCCAGCGCATTCAAAGACTTCTTATCTTTGCACCAGCTTTCAGCAAGATCGGAGTTGGAACTAATGAGCCTTGAAAGGAAGGCGAGGTCTTGCAGTTAATAGATTATGAACATACTAACGAGAGTGGTGCAGCAGGGCGAGGCGTTCGCTGTACAGAGTCAGAAAAGTGAGAACGGACAGATGATGAAATGCAACATCGTTCTCCAGGAGATGGGCGGCAAGTATGAGAACCAGTACGCTGCTGCAATGCTGGGCAACATTGCCCAGTGTAAGTTTGCTCCGGGAACATTGGTAGCGGTTACGCTCCGGTTTACGACTCGTGAGTATAATGGTCAGGTTTATCAGGATATCCTGGTTACGGACATTGAGAAACTTGGCAAGTAATTAATCTTGAATTGAAATAGGTGGCGTGAGAATTGTCCCGGGATAATTTGCGCAAACTGAAACTTACGACACTTCTTTCGTTCATCTTCAATTTTAATTTAAGATTTTATGAGTGCAAAGAAAAATAATAAGGTTCAGAACAATGTTCAGAACCAGCAGGTGAATAATAACGGCTGCCAGCATGTGCAGCTCGGTGGAATGGCTTACTATGATGATAAGCAGTATTTCCTCTTCAGTCCTGATTCTGTAAATCAGGGTGTTGTAGAAGCTTTTCGCCGTCATGGCGTGGCTCAGCAAATGCAAGACGGAACATTTGATTTCGTAGCAGTTTCTAAGCCGAAAAGCCAGTCGGAACTGATTAAGAAACTGGCGCATGGTCGTTTGAGCAAGACCAAGGATGGGGCTATTCAGCTCACGCTGAAGGTGTTCTTCCATGAGGGACTCAACATCGCCCAAACGCTGACTATTGAGTCAGCAGAAGGGGTTGATGCTTTAGTGGATTATCAATTAAAACGATAAGTAATAAGATAGATGAGTTGTTATTTAATAAAGGTGGAGAACGGGCACAAGGTTGCCCGCTCCATCACTTCGGAAGAGGAGTATAAGCAGTTGCGTGGAAGCAATGAGCAGAAGGCGAATCTTCGCCTGGCTCGTGCCGGAAACGATGCTGCGAAACGGAGACTGGTGCAGTTTAATTACTCCGGCCATTATCCGCAAGGCGTGGTGAAGGGAATGAAACTGCCAAGCGGTGCTTTCGGGTTTGATATGGATGAGCCGGAGGCTTTTGCCAAGGCTGCCAAGCTGCTGCTGAAGGAACCGGACAAGTACGGACTTCTGATGCTGGAGCGAAGCGCAAGACAAGGCGGACATGCGGTGTTTGAACGCGAAAAGGGCAAGACGATTCTGGAGAACCAGGTGAGAATTGCTACGATGCTGCAATGCGAAATGGATACTTCGGCTCACGACATCAACCGGGTTTATTTCACTACTACATCGGATGGAGAAGATCTGCTCTTTCTTTCGCCACGACTCTTCAAGGATACTTATGATGAGGCTGCTGTGGCTGCTGAAGGGAAAGTTCTAGAAGAGCGTGAAAGATACGGACAGGAGGAACTGCCGGAAGGAGCGCACAAGGCAAACAAGCATTATGAGCCTTGGAAGGAAGAATTCAAGAAGGATTCTCCAGGGGTTTTTAAGGGTCAGGAATTTAAGAATTCGAGAAATTCTACTTCTGCTGCGTCAACTTCTGCTACTTCAACTACTTCTTCTGCTCAGGACAATTATCTCGGGATTCCTTATGGGGAAATCATTAAGAAGTGGTGGCAGATGTATAATGATGGGCAGGAACCGATGCGCTCCAACCGCAATACGCTGACCTTCGAACTGGCTGTGAACCTGCGCCACATCTGTGGTTTTGACCGCAATCTGCTGGCTCAGATTATTCCCTGCTACGATGGGTTTCCCGAGCAGGAAAAGATGGCTTGCATCAACTCGGCATTGAACGAGAAAATCACGCAAATGCCTAAGCGTCTGAAGGATGTGCTGGCTGCGCTGAGACAGGAGAAACTGAAACAGGGGTCTTCGAACGGGAATGCAGATGAAGACAGCGAGGCGCTGGTGAATGCCTTGGACGAAGCTAACGCCAAGGATGATCTGTTCTATTACGATGCTTTACCCAAGATGCCACAAGGCGTGCGTGATTCCATCAGTGCTGTTGGACCGGCTCTGGCAATGCCAGTGATTACAGCCATCTGTCCTGCCATCGGAATGCTTGCTACCGGCGTGAAGGTTTCCGTTCACGGCAAGATGAACTCGCTGAACCTTATCTCCTACATCGCCGGTGATTTTGCATCAGGCAAGGGAAGCATCGACCCTGTGGTTGATACCTGGACTTCGGAAGTGAAACAGATGGACAAAATGTATCAGCAGCAGGAGGATGAATGGAGAGCCAAGAAGCGTGCGGCCAAGAATAAGAAGGAGCAACCGGAAGAACCAAAGCTGCCTGTAAGATGTCTTACTTTAAATAATACGGTGGCTAACCTTGCAGAACGACTGGCTAATACAGAAGGCAAGCACGCCTTCTCGTTCACTCCGGAAGCTGACACCGTAGCACAGAAGTGGAAATCGGCAATGAGTGATTTTTCTGTCATGTTAAGACAGGCTTACGACGGAACGAGTTATGAGCGCGAGGCAAGAAGTGCAGATGCGGTGAATGTTCATATCGAGCATCTTTTGTGGAACGTAGTGATGTGCGGAACACCAGATGCACTCTATCGGGTAGTGAACAATTATACGGATGGTTTCCAAAGCCGTATTGTCGTGGCGCGAACGCCGGACAACACGTTCACTCCGCTTACAGACAATCTCTTTGTGCTGACCGAAACTCAACGTGAGCACATACGGCAGATAGCTCATCTCTTGCCCCTGATGGAGGGTGAGGTGGTTCTGCCTAAGTTGGAGAATAAGGGCAGGGAGTGGCTGGAACAGATACGATTGGAGACCATGAAAAATGACGACAAGGTGAAAGCCCGCCAGCGTTTCCGTATCTGTCCTACCACGATGAGAATGATGACCTGCATCATGCTCTGTAAGGTGGCCGAGACGCTGATTCAGAAACATGGTTTCCAGGGTGCCGAGAAGCAGCTGAAACAGAATCCGCTGTTATGGAAGGAAATGATCGTAAAGACGCAGACACCAACCATGCTCGAAGCCTTCAATATCCTGGCAGATTATCAGTTGGACAATGCACTCTATTTCTTCCGCAGTCGCATTGAGGATGCATTCTCATCCAAGAGTTATTGCGGTCAGACGACTTATGATCGTTCCCGACGCGGCAAAAATGATTCCATCTTCGAGCGGCTTGACGTTACTTTTTCCTTTGAACAGGCATTACAGCAAAGTATAGCAGTAAAGGGGGCAAACGTAACTCGTGAGGTTGTTAGACAGATGTTGAAAAACTGGAAGCGACAGGGATTGATAGGTGTGCTGCCCGATATGCGTTACCAGAAGGTTCAACCTACTGTATAATAGAGGTTCAAAATAAGTGACTATTAATACATCCGGTCATTAACGGTCACGGTCATTTTCGGTCATTAAGGATTTTCAGTAAGGAAATCCTTGATGACCCTATCAATAAATCAATTTTATTTTTCAATATTTATGGAAATAATCATTTATCGCCGTCGCTTTACCCGATGGGGAGTAGATGGCACATTAGTAATAAAGGGTACGAAAGTTTGTAATACCATAGAACATCCTGAGCATTATTTGCCTGCAGGAGACTATGAGATAGCTTTTGTTTCTATAGCTAATAAGAGTAGGAAAATGCCTGTTATCCTGAGGAAGGGACAGGCTGTTGGGGAAGTGGGCATCAATTCTCCTTGTCTCAAGCCCGGAAATGGTCCGATGACGCTGAAATATGGATGCATCATTCTGGGTAAGGCTGTAGCCTCTGGGCTGGTGATTCATTCTCAGGAATACTTCGACCGACTTTGTGAACGATTAAGGAAGGCTTCTAAAAAGATGGAGTGTATCAAGTTACATATCATAGATTGGGGTAGTGATGATATCTCGATAGCATTTTAGGATTTCCACCCTAACATTCATTCATTTAAAATAGCAATATCATGCGTAAGATAAAGGAAATCATCATTCATTGCAGTGCGACCAAGGAAGGTCGCAACTTCACCGTAGCGGATATTGACCGCTGGCACCGGGAGCGCGGAATGCGCTGCATAGGTTATCATTTCGTGATTTATCGTGACGGCAGCATTCATGTAGGCCGTGCGATAGAGGAGGTTGGCGCCCATTGCAAGGGCCATAATTCCATCAGTATAGGCATTTGCTACATCGGCGGCTTATCGAAGAAAGGCAAGCCGAAGGATACAAGAACCCGAGACCAGAAAGCGGCAATGCGCTCGCTTATCGAGCAGCTGAAGGAGGAATATCCATTAGCCACGATTCATGGTCATAATGAATTTGCCAACAAAGCCTGCCCCTGCTTTGATGTGAAGAAGGAGTGGGGCTAACAGATAGGGAACGCGCTGCGTTCCCTATTTATACTTATTACCTGATGCGCCATACATAGAACGAATGTGTTTTATGATGAGCAGCAGGAATTACATCAAGTCACACTTCTCCCCGGTGTTCTTCTCAACCTTCTCGCCATCTTTCAGGATGCGAGCCTTATAGCCAAACTTCTCAAAACCTTTCTGGAGTTTCTCTGGGGTTGTCTTGTCGGCATTATACTGTACTGTGACCGTCTGGTCTGGCACAGAAGTCTCAATGCTCTTGATACCCTTCTCAAAGCGAAGGTTGCTCTTAATCTTGTTCTCACAAGCCGCACAGTGCATCTGTGGGGTTGTGGTGAACACTACGGTCTTGATGTCCTTGGCAAAGGTTACCATTGCCACCATCATCATTGTGAACATTACTAAAATCTTCTTCATAACTTTTCTATTTGCTTTAATCATTCAACTTTAAACATTTTCAATTAAAAGTGTACTCTCACTCCTGCGTAGAACATCCTGCCCTCTACAGGTCCCCAAACCAAGGTTGGCTCGAAATCGCTTCCCCATGGATTGCTGGCACCATAGATAGGAGTTTTCTGCTTGAAACCTGTCAGGTTCTCGCCTCCCACATAGATACTCCAATGGCGGAACCATCTCGTAACCTGCGCACTCACTTGCCCGAAGCTATGGAAACGAGGAGACCATGACTGGCTTCCATCTGCCAACTGGTAAGGCTCAGGATTTCTGCCTCCACCATTCAACTGCACGGTGGCATCAAATTGCCATAGGCCAAGTGGAGTCTTATAGGATGCCGTGAAGAGCGCCTTATACTTGCTGGTCAATGGCTTTTCTTTCAAGGTTTTGCCATAATCGTAGGTACACTTCACATCGTTCAGACGATAAGCCGCTGTTATCTCCAAGCCCTTCAGCAATGGATAAGAGGCATCTATCTGGAAGGTGTGCGAATAAGACTTGCCCATCAGATTGCAGATGGAGATAAGCCCCTTGTTGGCATCATAATCCACCACCGCTTGATTCTTGAAGTAGGTATAGTAATACTCAGCGTTCAGTTTCAGTGTCTTGCCAAACATCGGGATGTAGAAAGCGGTACTCATACCATAGTTCCAAGCCTCCTCTTGCTTAAGTCCATCACCCGCAATCTGAAACTCCCTGCCGCTCGCCAAGAGATAGTTGTACTCTGCTAAGCCAAATACCGTGCGATAGCCCTTACCTGCTGACAGGCGGATGCTGATGGCATCGACAGGCGAATACTTCACGTGGAAACGAGGGGTGAAGAAGCTGCCATAAAGCGAACTGTGGTCGAAACGGACACCTGCCATCGCTGTCAACTTCGTGCCTAACGTATAGGTGTATTGGGCGTATGCTCCTGGAGTCGTCTCCTTCTCGTTCATTCTCTGCATCTCCGACAAAAGATAAGGAGAGTTTTCTTGCCCTACTGTCGGTCTTGGAGAAACATTCACATTGGCGCGCTGTCCCAGGTAATCATGGTTGACGCTCAAACCTACCGACAAATTGTGCTGATGAGTAAAATTGGTCTCAAATATCAGCGAGCCATAGAGATTCTTCTCATTGAGGTCGTAGAACCTGTTGCCATACTGGGCATCGAGCTGGTGCATCGAAGCTGAGGACATGAAGGCAATATTGGTACCATGCTCGTGATTGAGGATGAAGGCATGTTTCATATAACCCTCATAACGGTTGGTATGGAGCTTGATTCGATAAATATCATCACTATGAACATGTTCCTCATCCTGCCCACTGGTACGAATCTCCTTCAAAGCCCCAAGTCCACCATGAAAGATGTAGTGCTTGCCTTTATACAGCCAACGGTTCTGTACATTATATTGTTCTCTGCCTGGCATATCATAGAAACCATCGCCATTGTCATCATGGTTTTTGAGTATATTCTCATGATGCAACAATATCTCCGTTGCCCACTTATCCGACAGATGAACATTGGCATCGGCGTTTGCCTCGATTCGGCTCTTGGTATCGCCAAAGAGGTTTACCTCCACCTGTTGCTCATCCTCAGGCTTCAAGTAATCCACATTGATTTGACCTGTAATCGACTCATAGCCATTCTTCACCGAAGCACTACCCTTAGATACTTGAATGCCTTTCATCCAAGGTCCCGGCACATAGCCCAGGGCGTAAGGGATGGCTGCACCACGGAAATTCGGCAGATTCTCGGTGAGCATCTGTACGTAAGTGCCCGAAAGACCGAGGAGTTTGATTTGTCTTGCGCCCGTCGTGGCATCATTATAAGCCACATCCACCGATGGGTTGGTCGTAAAACTCTCGCCCAGGTTGCAACAAGCCGCCTTGAAGAGCTCATCCTTGTTCACGGCGATGCCATTCACGGCACCAGCCAATCGGGAAGTGCCCGACTTACGAGCCACCACCTTCACCTCATGCAAGGTCTCGTCCTTGAAAATGGAATCCTGAGAGGAGGAATCTACAGAGTTATTTCTTACAGAATTATTATATGATGATGACAGAGACACAACCTCTGTCTTATTATTTTTAGCATAAGTCTCAGCACCAATAACCAGCAAGGCACTGAGCAATATATATCTTGAATACATAAATATTTTTCCTTTTATCCGAATCTTAAATCTTCGCTCCGGATGATTTTACCTTTTTATATATGTATGCAACACTAAGATTTTACTAATAGGGATAGGCATACGACAATCTTGGCTGCAAAAGTACAAACAAACTTTTGCAACCTATTTGCAAATATGGAAAAATCAAATAATCAGGATGTTAAGGAGGGCAAGATAAGCCCTTGGAGGCGAATGCGGAACATTCAGATTCCAATATCTTACCTTCTGAATACTACAGATAACAGGACGAGGCAACGTCTGCCAAAGAGCTGGTGCAATGCCTGCAAACACTGGTGCTGCATCGAAATCCAAGTGTTGGATAGAGACCGTAGGCGATAGTTTCACCAGCTCCACTTCCATGCAATGTTTGTTCACCTGTGCGCCCAGCTTGCCTAGGCAACAATCATGGTGCATGCTACGTTTCACGCAACAGTCAGTCACCATACCCACCATCACCTTGTCATAATGAAGGCAGTGCATGACGGTAGTACCCACGCTCAAGTAAACCACCATGAGCGAGAGCATCAAAGCCATCAATATGTTGAGCGAACGTTTCATACCTATTTTTTGCACCTTTCTTTTCTCAAGTTGCAAAATTAAGCATTTCCATCAAAACAATAACTTAATACCCCTATAATTTAATAACCTTTAACAGCTCTTGAATGAGCATGAATGCCCCCACTCTTTCTGTTAATCTTTACTATATTCCTGCGAGAAAACTTGCAGGATAAAGGGAATATGAGTAACTTTGCACACGAATTTCTGAAACTATTGTCTTACAAAGACATAAAATAAGAGAGAAACTATTTTTTAAGGATAATATTGACTCATAAGAACAAATGAAAAAAGGACTATTTGCACTCGCGCTGGGTACCTTTACCTTGGGCATCGCTGAATTCATCATCGAGGGCATCATCACAGACATCGCCCACAACATGAACGTTTCTATCCCAGAAGCAGGACATCTCATCTCCATCTATGCACTCGGCGTCTGCGCCGGAGCTTTCTCGTTGATTCTCATGCATAAATACAGACCCAAGAATATCCTGATGTTCCTGGCTTCGCTCATCACCTTCGGAGCTGTCATCGCCTCAGTAGCACCTAACTACTGGCTCTTGCTCTGCGCCCGCTTTATAGAAGGTCTGCCTCATGGCGCCTACTTCGGAACGGGTACCATCGTGGCGGTGAAGATTGCCAAAGAGGGTAAGGGAACCAATGCCGTGGCGATGATGTGTGCAGGTATGCCGGTGGCCAACCTACTGGGTGTGCCGGTGGGAACCTTCCTGAGTCACATGTTCAGCTGGCGAGTACCTTTTGTCAGCTGTATCGTGCTCGGACTCATCACCTTATACATGATTCACAGATGGGTTCCGGATGTAGAAGCACTGCCAAACAACGGTATGAAGGCACAGTTCCGTTTCCTCCGCAACAAGGCTCCGTGGCTCATCATCGCCGCCACCTTCCTGGGCAATGGCGGCATCCTCTGCTGGTTCAGTTATATCTCGCCGCTGCTTCAGTTGGAGGGCGGATTCAGCGCAGCCAGCATCTCTCTGCTGATGATTCTCGCTGGCGGTGGAATGGTAGTAGGCAATCAGGTGAGTGCGTTGCTTGCCGACCGTTTCAAGCCGGGTCGCTTCACCTGTTATCTCCAGTTTCTGGCGGCAGCAGCACTTCTGCTTACCTTCTTTCTCGCTCCTTTCGGTTGGATATCAGTAGCTTTGATGTTCATCTGCTGCGTCTGTCTTTTCGGCATCGGATCGCCTGAGCAATTCCTCATCGTGAAGCATGCCAAGGGTGGCGAAATGCTGGGCGGCTGCTGCATTCAGGGCGCCTTCAATCTGGGCAATGCCGTGGGCGCTTTCCTGGGTGGTATTCCTGTTGCGATGGGATTGGGGTACAACTTCCCTGCCCTTATCGGAATGCCAATGGCATTGGCAGGAGCCATCTGTCTGCTGATTTTCCATAAGAAATATGAATAAAAATGCGATAATCCGAAATAAATCACTATCTTTGCAAAAGATTTCAAATAAACAAAGAAACATGATGAAACTTAACAAGACTTTCCTTACCCTGGGCTTGGCCGCAACACTCCTGCAGATGCCAGCCTCATCGTTCGCACAGACTGCGGGCGGTAACCGTCAGAATCCTCTTTTAATAAAGAGCAGTCTTCCATTCGGGGCTCCTGACTTCAGCAAGATTCAGGAGAGCGACTACCTGCCAGCCATCGAAGCGGCTATCAGGGAACAGCGTGCCAACATCCAGAAGATAATAAACAACAAGAAGAAGCCTAACTTCCAGAACACCATCCTCGCCTATGAGGAGAGCGGTGCGCTGCTCGAAAAGGTGACTAACATCTTCTTTGGTCTCACCAGCGCCCACAAGACTCCGGGCATCGCCGAAACCGAAAAGAAGGCTACCCCATTGCTGACCGAACTCGACAATGAGATTTCGTTCAACAAGAAACTCTTCGAGCGCATCAAGTATGTTTACGACAACGAATATAAGAAACTCAAGGGCGAAGACAAGCGCCTTACTGAGGTTATCTATAAGAGTTTTGTACGCTCAGGTGCCCTCCTTTCTGCCGAGAAGATGGAGCGCATGAAGCAGATCAACTCCCGCATCTCTGAATTGCAGCAGGAATGGGGCAATCTTCTTCCTGCCGCTACCAACAACGCCGTGGTTTGGGTGAACAGCAAGGAAGAGCTCGCCGGATTGAGCGATGCTGACATTGCACAATGCAAGAAAGATGCAGAGAGCCGCGGAGGCAAGGCACCTTACTGCATCGTCATCATCAACACCACCCAGCAGCCTATCCTCACCAATCTCCAGAACCGCGAACTGCGCAAGAAGGTGTATATGGCAAGCATCCACCGTGCCGATGGTACTAACCCAAAATTCAACACCTTCCCTATCGTAACCGAGATTGCCAAGTTGCGTGCCGAGAAGGGCAAGCTGATGGGATATGACAACTATGCCGACTATTCGCTCGAAAAGACGATGGCTAAGAACAGCAAGAATGTGGATGATTTCCTGAAGCAGCTCATCAAGGAATATGCTCCTAAGGCTGATGCTGAAACCAAGGCGATAGAAGCGTATGCACAGAAGACTGAAGGCAAGGACTTCAAGCTGCAGCCATACGACCGCTTCTATTATTCTGCGAAGATGAAGAAGGAGATGCTCAACATTACCGATGATGAGATCAAGCCATACTTCAACATCGACAGCGTACAGGTGAATGGTGTGTTCTATGCCGCCCATCGTGTTTACGGATTGAACTTCAAGCAGCGCAAGGATATTCCTACTTATCACCCTGACATGAAGGTATTCGAGGTAAGCGATAAGAACGGCAAGCCAATCGCCCTCTTCTACAGCGATTACTTCCGCCGTCCTACCAAGCGTGGCGGTGCATGGATGAGCGCCTTTGCCAAACAGAGCAAGCAGCGCGGCCAGTTGCCTATCATATATAATGTATGCAACAACGCCAAGGCACCGGAGGGTCAGCCATCTCTCATCACATGGGATGAGGTTACTACCCTGTTCCATGAGTTCGGTCATGCGCTTCACGGAATCCTTTCCAACTGCAAGTACAATACCCTTTCAGGAACAGCCGTTGCCCGCGATTTCGTAGAGATGCCATCCCAGTTTAACGAATCGTTTGCATCTATTCCTGAGATATTCGACCATTACGCCCGTCATACCGAGACCGGTGCTGCGATGCCAGCCAATCTGAAAGAGCGCATGCTGAAGAGCATCAGCTTCCAGACCGCTTATTCACTGGGCGAGAATCTGGCTGCAACCTGTCTTGACCTGGCATGGCACAAGATTAGCGAGGAAGAGGTACCTTCACCTTATATGGCAGGCGCCTTCGAGAAGGAAGAGCTCCACAACATCGGTTTGCTCAACACCCAGATTCCTCCTCGCTACAGCACATCATACTTCAACCATGTATGGGGCGGCGGTTATGCAGCAGGCTATTACAGCTATCTCTGGACAGAGGTGCTGGCTGTGAACATCGCCGACTACTTTGCAAAGCATGGTGCCTTAGATCCAGCCGTTGGTCAGGCATTCCGCGATAAGATTCTGAGCCGTGGCAACACAAAGGACCAGATGGAAATGTTTACCGACTTTACAGGTATGGAGAAGCCAGATGCTTCCGGATTCCTGAAAGCAAGAGGTTTGTAATGCATAAAATTACAATATGAAACAGACCAGCTTTCATTCAGTAAAGTTGAAGATAAAGCGTACGACACTACTGGTAGTAGGCCTTACGCTTTTTCAGATTAAAGGGTGTGTCATAAGTTAATGACACACCCTCTTTCTTTATCCTTTTACTGCCTGAGGTGTCCAGCTCTTCAGGAATCTGAGCACCTTTTCTTCGTTATATCCCTTCCCCTCTTCCAGAAAACTGGAATCCTGGATATGGAGAACCTTTCCGGTTTCATCGAGCACCACAAAGACCGGGAATCCGAAACGCTGAGGATTGTTCAGTCGTTTCATCAGCTGCTCAGCCTTCTTCACCGCCGCATCACCGGCAGTTTTTCTGCGATTGTAGTTTACATGAATATATTCGAAATGATCATTCACCATCTTGTTGACCGCAGCATTCTTCTCTACAAAATCGGCAAACTTCAAGCACCATGGGCACCAGTTACCACCTACCTGACAAATAACAAACTTGCCATTCTTCTTGGCTTTAGCCAAAGCCTCATCAATCTGAGCCATCGGATCGATGCTTTCATTATACACCTTCTTAAGAGCAGTCTGCACCTGAGCAGGTTTCAAAGCTCCTGCCTGGTCGAGCGAATCCAGTTTCTTCATCATCTCCTCCGCCTTCACGGTAGAGAATGCAACCTTACCTTCCGGATTGATCAGATAAGAGGTAGGAATCCATGAAATGTGATAATCCTTGGAAATCTTAGTTTCCTTCCATTTCTTAAACTCACAGTATTGCAACCAGGTATACTGATTATCGCCCAGATATTTCTTCATCTTAGCCTCATCGGTATCAAAAGAAACACCCACTACCTGGATCTTGGTATTGTATTTGTCATAGATAGCCTTCACCATCGGCATGTCTCTTCTGCAGTCTGGACACC
>ERZ1034962.507-NODE-507-length-17756-cov-23.122931_pt1 | contig 17756 bp, 19 predicted proteins | sample MGYA00520696_ERZ1034962 | MGnify/ENA primary metagenome ERZ1034962 (study PRJEB33766, sample SAMN09781770) | gut metagenome | biome: gut microbiome | host: Homo sapiens | place: Madagascar | study: EMG produced TPA metagenomics assembly of the PRJNA485056 data...
CCTGGTTAAGAAATATTGATATATTTTTTTGAGCACGGAAAATACAGACACGTACAAACCTTGCATTCCACTTGAATTGAAGAATATTTTCTGTTATACTTATATAGTTGTCTTTGTGGTCTCCCATAAAGTACAACCGCACGAGGTACCGTTTAAGTAGCATTAGCTCACGGTCCAAGGCGAGTCTTACAGTCGTTTTACGGCACAAAATCTAACAAGGAGGAATCACAATGTCAAACTACGCAATCATCAAAACTGGTGGTAAACAAGTCAAAGTTGAAGAAGGACAAGTTATCTACGTTGAAAAACTTAACGTTGAAGCTGGTCAAACTGTAACTTTTGATGAAGTTGTTCTTGTCGGCGGTGCTACTACTAAAGTTGGTGCTCCACTCGTTTCAGGTGCAACAGTTGTCGGTGAAGTTGAAAAACATGGTAAACAAAAGAAAGTTGTTACTTTCCAATATAAACCTAAAAAACACTCACACCGTAAACAAGGTCACCGTCAACCTTACACTAAGGTTGTTATCAAATCAATCAACGCTTAAGGCATGATTGAAGCGGTTATCAGGACAAAGCGAGATAAAATAGTTTCCTATGAAATCTCTGGACATGCTGAATCAGGTGAATATGGTCACGATGTGGTCTGTGCAGCTGTGAGTGTGTTGTCAATTACAACAGCAAATAATCTCTATGAAATGGCAAAGATTAAACCTATTGCCAACATGGAAGATGGTTATCTTTATGTTGAAATACCTTTGAGTACTCCTGAAAGACAAGGCGAATTGGCTCAAACACTTCTCCAAGCGTTTGAAAATGCTATGCGAGAAGTATCAAATAATTACAGCCAATACATTACACTTAAAATTGAAAATGGAGGGCAATATAATGCTTGAACTTAATCTGCAACTCTTCGCCCACAAAAAAGGTGGGGGTTCTACTTCCAATGGTCGTGACTCACAAGCTAAACGTCTTGGTGCTAAAGCATCTGACGGTGAACTTGTAAGCGGCGGTTCAATCCTTTTCCGTCAACGTGGTACACATATCCATCCAGGTGCTAACGTTGGTCGTGGTGGCGATGACACTCTCTTCGCTAAAATCGAAGGACACGTTAAATTTGAAATGAAACGTGGTAAAAAACACGTTTCAGTTTACCCAGCAGTAGCTAAATAATGGTAAACGAGTCTCTCTTCGGAGAGGCTTTTTTTATAAATATAAAAGAAAAGACAATGAGGAAAGCCCACTCTTGAGGGACAGATTCATGTCTTTTCTTTACATAAATACTTGAGTTTCCTGGATTAATTTTTGTGCTTCCCTAAAATTTAGGACATCATCAAAACCATATTTTGAAAGAAAATAGACTTGGTCGCAATATTTTTCCACCTCTTCTAAGATGTGCGAAGTAAGCAGAATGATTTTTGTTTTGGAAAGCTCTTTTAAGATTTGGAAGGCTTTGGCACGCATCGCATTGTCAAGCCCATTCATCAGCTCATCGACAATGATAAGGTCTGCTTCAAGGCTTACAGTGTAAATGAAAGCCAGTATTTCTTTCATTCCGAGAGAATATTTTTTGATTGGTCTTTTAAAGAAACGTGAAGCAGAAAATAAGGGCATGTATTTTTCTGCGCTTTTTAGCTCTGTCTTTGTCAAAACCTTAATATAATCGATTGCTCTAAGATTAGGCTCAAAAATATCAAGTGTCGCAACATATGAAACTCTACAATGAATAATGTCTTGTTTTTCTTTACACTATATAAGACGTGAATACATCTTACTTTTCACTAAAAATATATCTTGTAGAATAGAAAACATAAATATCTTATTATTCTAAAAAGATAGTGTTATTTTCCCTTTTCGTAAGTTAAGCGCTTTATTTATGGTATATTTACTCTATAATTTTGAGTTGCATTGAAGGAGAAAAGAATGGAAATTGGTGTAGTAAAAGACTTGAAACAAGGGGAAGCACGAGTCGGAATGACGCCGGAAAATGTAAAAATTTTGGTAGAGGCCGGGCATACGCTATATGTCGAAAATAATGCAGGTTTTGGTGCTGGTTTTCCAAATGAGCAGTATATCGCAGCGGGAGCCAAGATAGTGGAACGTGAAGAAGCATGGGAAGCAGAAATGATGGTTCGCGTAAAAGAGCCCTTAGAGGAAGAATATCAATACCTTAAAGAGGGACAAATAATCTGGGGATTTTTACATTTACCTGCAAATAAAGCTTGTGTTGAAAAAATGATAGAAATGAAGGTGACTGCTTTTTCGGCTGAAAATATCGCTACAGAGGGAACTTTTCCATTACTCAAACCCTTGAGTGCAATTGCGGGACGACGTGCCGTTAATATTGGACAATATTATCTGGAAAAACAACACGGGGGACAAGGAATTCTACTTCCAGGCATTCCCGAAAGTGGTATCGAGGCAAGACATATCGTTATATTTGGTGGTGGTACTGCAGCTGAAAATGCAGCAGATATTGCTTTGAGTATTGGTTGTTCCGTCCTTATTTTAGAGCTGAGTGATACACGTATTCAAGAGCTGGAAACGCGTTATGCGGGTAAAAAGCTGCAGATCGTCAAGTCAACAACCGAAGCACTTGAAGAGCACATAAAAAAAGCAGACGTTTTTATTTCAACAATTCTGATTCCTGGGGCTAAACCACCAAAGCTTGTGAAAGAGTATATGGTCAAATCAATGAAACCAGGTGCTGTGATTGTTGATATCGCTATTGATCAAGGAGGGACGGTTGAAACTATTGATCACGCAACGAATCATGCAGAACCGGTATTTACAAGACACAATGTCATTCATTATGCAGTGCCAAATATGCCAGGGGCGACACCCCGTACTTCAACTTTGGTAATGTCTAAAGGGAATATAGAATACTTGAAGCAGATTGCCGACAATGGTTTAGAAAAAGCACTTAATCTTAGTGAATCGCTTCGCTCTGGTATGAGTGTTTATAAAGGAAAAATAGTGTCGCCTGCGTTGGCTGATTCGATTGGGCTTCCTTATACAAAAATTAAGTAAAGATTATTGGGGCTTCCCAATGATCTTTTTGCTTGCATGAAAGGTATGGAAGCGTATAAACCTTGAAATATGGTATAATGAGACAAAGATTATAAATAAAAGAACAGGAAGGTATTTATTTGGCTAGACATTCCGTAGAATTTAAGTTGGAAAATCCAGAAGATGCAGTTTTACTTTTTGGTTCACAGGATAAAAATGCACAGTTGATTGAATCTCAACTTGCTGTTGATATAAACTATCGCGGGGAGCGCGTACAGATTTTTGCTGATAATGAAGTAGCGCCTGAGCAAGCACGTAAAGTTTTACAGGCTCTTTTAGTTTTGATTTCTCGTGGTTTACCTGTCCATAGCTCTGATGCGATGATTGCAGTTAAAATGGTGCTTGAAGATAATATCGAAAATTTCATTACACTTTATGAAATCGAGCTCACTAAAGATGCTGTTGGTACACCAATTCGGTTAAAAAATGTGGGGCAAAAGCTCTATGTAGACAGTGTGAAGCAGCATGATGTCGTCTTCGGCATTGGTCCTGCGGGGACCGGGAAAACCTTTTTGGCTGTCGTTATGGCAGTCCAAGCATTGCGTAATGGTCAGGTGAAACGCATTATTTTGACACGTCCGGCTGTAGAGGCTGGTGAAAATCTGGGGTTCTTACCGGGAGATTTGCAAGAAAAAGTAGATCCTTATCTGCGCCCTGTTTATGATGCACTCTTCCAGATTTTAGGAAAAAATGCAACGGAACGTATGATGGAGCGCGGGATTATTGAAATTGCACCTTTAGCTTACATGCGCGGACGTACTTTAGATGATGCCTTTGTTATCTTGGATGAAGCGCAAAACACAACAACAATGCAAATGAAAATGTTCCTGACACGTTTGGGCTTCAACTCAAAAATGATTGTCAATGGTGATATTTCACAGATTGATTTGCCGGCTAAGGCTAAATCTGGTTTGATTGACGCAAAAGAAAAACTTTCTGGTTTAAATAGTATTGATTTTGTCTACTTTACAGCTAAGGACGTCGTTCGTCATCCTGTTGTAGCTCAAATTATTGATGCTTACGAGAAAAAAGGAGAGTAAGATGTCTGAAGGTTATGTTCTCGACTTACGTAAAATATTAGGCCCGCGCCCACTTGTTGTTGCATGTGCTAGCATAATTATCTATAATGAAGATGGAATCTTGCTTCAGAAACGTAAGGATACAGGGTGTTGGTCTTATCATGGGGGTTCAATCGAACCTGGAGAAACAGCAGAAGAAGCTGCGAGCAGAGAGCTTTTTGAAGAGATAGGTTTGACTGTAGGAAACATGGAGCTATTTACCGTATGTTCTGGAGAGGAACAGCATTTTTGCTATCCAAATGGTGATGAAGTTCATATTGTAGATACTGTTTATGTCAGCAAGGATTTTTCAGGTCAAATAGTTTTTGAAGAAAGCGAAGTTCTGGATGCACAATGGTTTGCATTTGACCAATTGCCAGAAAATATTATGCCTTCAACAAGAACACCGCTCTTAGATTTTGCGAAAAAAATGAGAGAGAACATCGAAAATATATAAGGGAAAAGAATGTATATAGAATTAGTTGATGAAACAGGAAAAGTTTCAAAAGAAATTATTGAGCAAACTGAAAAGTTATTAAGCTTTGCTGCAGATTATATAAAGCTTGCCGACTCAAAAGAAATGTCTGTTACTTTCGTTGATAATGCGCGGTCACAAGAAATTAATCTGGAATATAGAGAGAAAGATGCACCGACGGATGTTATTTCGCTTGAATATAAGCCTGATGAAGATGAGTTTTTCTTTGATGAAGATATGGATATTCCAGAAGAGTTGATGGATGAGCTTGATCCTTTTATTGGTGAGCTCTTTATCTCAATCGATAAAGCTGCCGAGCAAGCAGAAGATTATGGGCATTCCCTTGAACGTGAATATGGCTGGTTAGCTGTTCATGGCTTCTTACACATTAATGGTTACGATCATTATTCTCCAGAAGAAGAAGCAGAAATGTTCGGACTTCAGGAGGAGATTTTGACTGCTTATGGACTTAAAAGATAACGAAAAAGATGTAAAAATTTTTAATAAGGAAGACTTTGCGGACGGTGAAGTCCCAGAGAATACCCAGCGCAAACGTTGGAAAAATACGAATGTTATTTCCAGCATGGAGTTCGCAATTACGGGTATCTGGACAGCTTTTAAAGAAGAAAGAAATATGCGCAAGCATACACTTTCTGGTGTGTTGGCTTTGATCCTAGGTGTTGTTTTGCAAATTCAAGAATTTGAGTGGCTTTTCCTTTTTCTTGCCATCTTTTTAGTCTTTATGGCAGAGCTCTTCAATTCGGCTATTGAGAATGTGGTTGATTTGGCTGCTGATTACCAGTTTCATTTGCGCGCCAAAAGAGCCAAAGATATGGCTGCAGGAGCTGTTTTAGTCATTTCTGGTTTTGCCGTGATTGTTGCTGCGTTTATCTTCTTACCTAAAATTTGGCACCTTTTCTTTTAAACTCAACGGCATAAGGAAAAGATTTTGATTTCCTGAGCCCCTCCTTGTTTTAAGACAGCTATAGCATGTTGGAGCGTCCGACCGGTAGTATAGACGTCATCCACCAGTAAAATTTTATCTGGCATTTTTACCTTTGCTTTTAAAGTAAAGGTATTTTTGTTTTTAAGACGTTCATTTCTGGTACGTGTATTTTGTGCAGGACCTTCTTCTTTTTCCAGAAGAGAACTGAAAGGAAGTTGCTGCAGGAGCGCAGCGATCTGATTGAAACCTCTCTCCTGAAAGCGTTGCTTACTCACGGGGATTGGAACAATCGTATATCCTTTTTCTGTTTGAAAATATTTGTAAAAAACATGATGTAGGCGATAATCTCCCAAAAATTTGTAACGACTAAAGAATTCTTCCATGGCTGTATTATAGGTAAAGACAGCTTGATGATTTACAATAATGCCTTCCTTTTCCCAAATCTTGCAGTCAGAGCAGACGTCCTTTATGTCTGGCTTATAACAGCGGCTACAATAAGGTGGAGTAATCAGTTGAAACTTATTGTGACAGGTTGTACAAAGCCCGGGAGAAGAGTCTTTTAAGAGAAAAAGTTGATAGAAAGTGGGTTCAATAGTGTATTCAGTATGGCAAAGCAAACAAATCATTGGAAACCTCCTGCCTTATTCATATTTCTGATATTTTTATAAGCTTCCAACATTGCTGTTGTTTTTCCTAAATGAAAGAAAAACACTTTGCCGTCAGGTCTTTCGGTACTTCGACCTACTCGTCCAGCAATTTGGATGAGGCTTGATCTTGTGAAATTATGGTGATGACTTTGAAATACAAAAACGTCAACCTTAGGAAAAGTTACACCACGTTCTAAAATAGTCGTTGAGACAAGGATAGAAATATTGCCCTGGCGAAAACGTTCCACAGACTCTAAGCGTTCAAGACTCGTTGAAGCAACAAAGGCAATTTCTTCATGAGGAAAACTACTCTGTAAGTCTTGGTTCAGTTTTTCTCCCAGTCTTATTTCAGGGACAAAGATAAGTAATGGGAAACCAGATTCGCGTTGTTTTTTGACCATTTTATAAAACTTGCTCTGCCAAAAAAATTGTGGGAGTACCAATGGAAAACCATGAAAACGTCGGGGAAGTTGTAACTTTTCGATTTGCCCCAACTTGACTTGTTTTTCCAAATTATTGGTGGTTGTTGCAGTAAGATAAATCAAGCTTGAAGAAGGTTTACGAGCTTGAGTCAGTGCAAAAGAGAGCATGTCATTATCTGGAAATGGAAAAGCATCAACCTCATCAAGAATGAGTAAGTCAAAGGCATGACGAAAACGCATAAGCTGATGTGTCGTCGCAATTACGAGTGGCGATCGGCTGTATTTCTCACTTTTTCCGTGTAAAAGCGAGATGGGACAAGAAAAATCTCTCTTTAAGCGATAGTAGAGTTCTAGACAGACATCAATACGAGGACTAGTTAAACCTACAGCTTTTCCTTTTTTAAGGGTGTTGTCAATCATCTGATAAATCATTTCAGTTTTTCCTGCACCCGTGACAGCCTGCACCAGCACCGTTTTTTGTTGCTGATGTAATTTGACTAGAGTATCAGATATATATTGCTGAGGGGCTGTGAGTTTTCCCTGCCAGTTTAGAAAAGAAGCTGCTAAAAAATCCTCCTGAGGAAGGTGATAAAGTTTTTCATCCGAGCGAACACGTCCCATCTGAATACAATAGGGACAATAATAAGCACCAACGGGGAGTAAGACCTCTTTTTTCTTACTTTTTTTACCGCAGCGATTGCACATAATCACTGTTTTTGAAATATCGTGCATACTATCAAAAAGTGTTGCTTTGTCTGGGATTTTCGACAACTCTTTTTGTAAAAGGAGTCTACCATATAATTCATTCATACCTTTAAGACGAAAAAAGTCGCATGTTTTCACTATTTTTGATAAAATTTATTTATGACAATTACCATAAAAGAGGATTTCATTGCAGAAGAAGAAATCAAAAAATCGCGCTTCATTTGCCATTTGAAGCGCGTTTATACTGAGGAAGAAGCACGAGCTTTTATTTCTGAAATAAAAAAAGAGCATCATAAGGCGAATCATAATTGTTCCGCCTTTACTTTAGGCGACCGTCAGGAGATCCAGCGTTCAAGTGATGATGGGGAACCTTCTGGTACAGCTGGTATACCTATGTTGGAAATTCTTAAGAAAAGAGAAATTACCAACGTTTGTGCAGTTGTGACTCGATATTTTGGGGGAATTAAACTCGGTGCTGGTGGTTTAATCCGTGCATATGCGGGGAGTGTTGGCCATGCTCTAGATCAGGTTGGTTTGGTCAAATTTGTCACACAGGAGCAATTAATCTTGACTCTTGATTATGGGAATTATGACGGTCTACAGCGCTTTTTAAGTTCCCAAGGCTTAGTCATCTCAGAGAGTGAATTTCTCTCCGATGTTACGGTCAAGCTCTTTGTTGACTTGGATAAGACAGAGCAACTTTTGGCCGATTTGCTTGAACAGTTCAGTGGAAAAATTTCCGCGGCAAAAGGGGACAAGCAACTGGTGGAAGTTGATATTTAGAAAAAGGGATTTATGAAAATTTTTAGAAGCTCGTTTATTGTTAGTATTATTGCGTTAATTATCGCTTACCTCTACGCCGGATGGGATGGTTTAATGATTACAGCTATCCTAGCAGTGTTGGAAATTTCACTTTCCATGGATAATGCCATTGTTAATGCACGTATTTTGGAGCGTATGAGCCATGCTTGGCGTAAAATATTTTTGACGGTGGGGATTTTAATTGCTGTTGTAGGGATGCGCCTGGTCTTTCCGCTTTTAATTGTTGGTGTCTCCGCAAAACTGGATCCGATAAGTGCCATGCGCTTAGCTTTAGAAAAAGGTGATCCCAGTGTTCCAGGGACCTACGGTTATATTTTACACCATGCGCATCCTTCAATCGCTGCATTTGGTGGAATGTTTCTTTTGATGCTTGCACTTGGTTTTTTCTTTGATCAAAGAGCACATACATGGCTAAAATTGCCCGAAAAAGTCTTGCAACAGGTTGGACATTTTCCTGCAGCAAATGCGATAATTTCAATGCTTGTTCTTTTATTGACTGCTGAATTTATCGCGGCTGATGCACACACTGTTCTATTCTCCGGTGTTTTGGGGATTGTAACTTATATGTTGGTGAATGGCTTTGGCGATATGATGACCGAGCACATGCCTACCGAAACAGCAGGTCAGACGACTTACGCTGTGGGAAGAGCAGCTTTCTCGCTCTTCCTTTACCTGGAAGTTATTGATGCTTCCTTTAGTTTTGATGGTGTTATTGGTGCCTTCGCCATTACCTCAGACCCTATTATTATCCTACTTGGGCTAGGTGTTATCGGGGCAATGTTTGTCCGATCACTGACCCTTTACTTGGTAGAAAAAGGAACACTGAATGAGCTTGTTTATTTAGAACACGGTGCGCATTGGGCGATTCTTACCTTAGCCATTCTGATTTTGGCAAGTATCCATTGGGAAATTGGTGAGGCAGTGACAGGTCTACTTGGCGGGATTATTATCGTGTTATCCTTTATCTCAAGCATTATTTACAATCGAACACATTAAAAAACAAAAAAGTTGCACCTCTTGTGCAGCTTTTTTAATGTTGTAGGGTATTTTCTTGAATGAATTGGAGTGTTTGCTCGTAGCAGAGCTGTGCTTCTTTCGTACGGTAATCAAATTGATACTCATGTCCAATTTTTTTACTGGAATCACTAAAGAAAAGCTCGGATACAGGAACGTTTAGCTCCTTTAAACGCTTTGCCAAAGCTTCACCTTCTGGAGCGAAACTAAGAGTATTTCCATCCGTAATATAAGTGGGCGGATATTTTTCTGTTACGGCTGGAACCACACTTGCTTGTTTTAGATGTGTATTGGTTTTCCAATCTGTTGTACCTAAGAGTGACCAAGCTACAGTTTTGGTGAAAGCTTTAAGCAATAAATTATTTGACTTATCATGTGCCTTTTCTTGCAAGTTTACAGGGCCACAATAAGAGATGACTCCTTTTAAATTTTGCTGAGAGAGGAGGGGTTTGAAGTTTAATGCATTTGCATAAACTTTATTGGTTTGGATGGCCGCATATTGGGCCGCAATCTGGGCACCAGCGCTATCTCCTCCAAGAATAATTTTATTGAAATCAAGTGAAGGGTATTCGGCTTGATGATCGAGCAAGTCTTCTACTAGTTCGTTTATTTGCTGAATTTGGCTGGGATATTGTGCATCAGGTGCAAGTGCATAATTAGGACAGATAACAGCAACTTGAGCATCATGCGCAATCCTAGTGGCAAATTCTTTAACATCGGTTTTATTTCCTCCGACATAAGCACCACCATGAACCCAGATAATTACAGGAATAGGGCCTTTGGCATTTTGAGGCATGTAAATGTCAAAGGTATTTCTTTTTTTGTCTGAATTATAGCTGATGTCACTTTTCAAAAGGACTTTTTTCTTCGTGGACTCATAGGTATTTTGATCTGTTATCTTTCCGCCACTTTTAGCAAAAAGACGATTAATCACAAAAGCCCCGGGGCGTGGGGAGAGATTAAACACCAGCAACACTCCTAAAATTAATACCACAAGAAAGCCTAACAATAAACTTATAACCTTAAATAATTTTTTCATGATGAACTTATTATATCAAATTATTTCATGTTGCAAATGATTTTTGAAAAAGGGTTCAGCAAGCTGAATCTCTCTTTAGCCTCTTCAAGTCGGAAACACTAAAAACTTTAAGTCTGGCCTTGACATTTTCAGCAAAAAGGACTACAATTTTAAGGTAAAGCAAGCGACTCGGGACAGTGAAAGCCGAGATTTAAAATGGCCCAAAATCATCGCAATACGAATGAAGTAAAAAATAAAGGTGGAACCGTGCATAGCACCCTTTGTCTTAGGACAGGTGTATTGCGCGGTTTTTATATTATTTTAAGGAGTAGAACATTATGATGAATCCAGTAGAAATATTGGCTGCAACTATTCACCATGGACAAGAAAAGGTCAAACGACCGATGTTAGAAAAAGCTGTACTTGGCTTTATTGGAGGCGCGTTAATCTCTTTAGGTTATCTGCTTTATATTCGCGTCATATCAAGTGTCGTCGATGATTTTGGAAGTTTGGCAAGTTTCATCGGTGCAGCAGTGTTTCCTATTGGTTTGATTGTTATTTTAATGGGCGGTGGCGAGCTCATTACATCTAATATGACGGCTGTTTCTGTATCTTTCTTTGCAAAGAAAGTAAAATTTTCAGATTTGCTCAAAAACTGGATTGTCATCACTATTTTTAATCTTCTGGGTGCCTTCTTTGTGGCTTTCTTTTTTGCACACATTGTTGGGTTGACAAGTACAGGTGTGTATCGTGAGGAATTAATCACCGTTGCGCACTCGAAAATAAATGCAACCTGGCTTCAGACTTTGGTTTCTGGAGTAGGGTGTAACTGGTTTGTAGGCCTTGCGATGTGGCTTTCTTACGGAGCCAAAGATGCAGCAGGAAAAGTAATGGTAATCTGGTTCCCGACAATGGCTTTTGTTGCAATTGGTTTCCAGCACAGTGTGGCAAATGCTTTTGCCATCCCCGCTGCAATCTTTGAAGGTGGCGCCACATGGATGGAATTCATCCGCAATTTCAGTCTTGTCTATGCTGGAAACATCATCGGTGGTGTGATTTTCGTTGCTGGTTTCTACTTCCTTGGATATAAACGCCAAATGAATGAACTTAATAAATAATAAGGAGAATTAAATGTCAAATAATAAATTATCATTTCAAGATATGATTCTGACTTTGCAGGCTTTTTGGTCTAAGCAAGGTGCAAACTTGATGCAAGCCTACGATAACGAAGTTGGTGCAGGAACGATGAGTCCTTATACTTTCTTGCGTTCAAATGGACCGGAACCTTGGTCAGCAGCTTATGTACAACCTTCACGTCGACCTGCAGATGGACGTTATGGTGAAAATCCTAACCGCCTTTTCCAACACCACCAATTTCAAGTGGTGATGAAACCTTCACCCAAAAATATCCAAGAACTTTATTTGGAAAGTTTAGCTGCCCTAGGGATTGATGCTTTGGAGCATGATATTCGTTTTGTTGAAGATAACTGGGAAAATCCATCAATGGGTTGTGCCGGTATTGGTTGGGAAGTTTGGATTGATGGACAAGAATGTACACAGTTTACTTATTTCCAACAAGTGGGTGGTATTGAAGTGGATTCTGTAACTTCTGAAATTACCTATGGTCTAGAACGCTTGGCAACAGCTATTCAAGAAGTTGACAGTGTCTACGATCTCGAATGGGGAAATGGCGTGCTCTATGGTGATATTTTCAAAGAACCAGAATATGAGCACTCAAAATTTGCTTTTGAAGAGTCTGATCAAGATATGCTTTTAGACTTGTTTAACAAGTACGAAGCAGAAGCACTTAAATTACTGGATTTAGGTTTGGTTCACCCTGCTTATGACTTTATCTTGAAGAGCTCTCATACCTTTAATCTTTTGGATGCACGTGGTGCAGTTTCGGTAACTGAACGTGCTGGCTACCTGCACCGCGTACGTACAATGGCGCGTAAAGTTGCCAAAACATTTATTGAAGAACGTGCTAAACTTGGTTTCCCACTTTTAAAAGATGAAGACTTACGTGAGAAATATCTGGGAGAAAAAGGGAAATATACAAAAGTTCTGGCACAATTGGCAGAAGAACAGGAGGCAAAATAATGGCAAACTATTTACTCGAAATTGGCTTGGAAGAAATGCCAGCCCACTTGGTAACACCTGCAATCAATCAATTGGCAGAACGTCTTTCGGACTTTTTGAATGAAAATCGTTTAGAATTTGATGCTATCCGCAAATTTTCAACACCACGTCGTTTGGCTGTTTTGGTGGAAGGACTTGCTGAAAATTCCGAAGCAATGGACGAAGAAGTCAAAGGTCCATCTGCTAAAATTGCTAAAGATGCTGAAGGAAACTGGTCAAAAGCCATTCAAGGTTTCTCTCGTGGACAAGGCGTAACACCTGACGAATTGGTCCTCAAGGGCGATTACTATTTCGCAAACAAACATATTGCGGGCGTAGCTGCACAAGAAATATTGACAAAAGTTGGCGATGAAGTCATTTCTAAAATGCAGTTCAAAACTTACATGAAATGGGGAAATAATAGCTTCCTCTTCGTGCGTCCAATCCAATGGATGATTTCTTTACTAGATGCCGAAGTGGTTCCCTTTGACATTCTTGATGTGACTGCAGGAAATAGAACACGTGGACACCGCTTCCTTTCAAACCAAGAGTTTACACTTGAACATGCGACAGATTATGCCAAAGTTTTGACTGATAATTTTGTTATGGTTGATGCTGGAGCACGTAAAGCTGAAATTAGCCAACAAATCAAAAAAATTGCAGCTGAACATGGTTGGAAAGTTGAACTTTCAGACGAAAAACACGTTGAACTTCTTGAAGAAGTCAATAACCTAGTCGAGTACCCAACTGCTTTTGTCGGTAGCTTTAATGAAAAGTATTTGTCAGTTCCGGAAGAAGTTCTGGTTACTTCAATGCGTGATAACCAACGTTATTTTGAAGTTTATACTGCAGAAGGTAAGCTCGCACCGCACTTTATCTCCGTGCGTAATGGTAATGCTGAAGGTATGAAAAACGTCATCTTAGGCAATGAAAAAGTTCTGGTTGCCCGTTTGGAAGATGCTGAGTTCTTCTGGAAAGAAGATCAAAAGTTAAAAATTGCAGATCTTGTGAAGAAACTTGAAAATGTAACTTTCCATGCAAAAATCGGTTCAATCACAGAACATATGGCTCGTACAAAAGCTATTGCAGCACATCTGGCAGATATTGCCAAGCTGACAGAAACTGAAAAGACGGATGTGGCGCGTGCAGCAGATATTTACAAATTTGACCTTTTGACAGGTATGGTTGGTGAATTTGATGAACTTCAAGGCGTTATGGGTGAAAAATATGCTCTTCTTGCAGGAGAGAATGGCAACGTAGCAGCAGCAGTTCGTGAGCATTATATGCCGGTATCTGCTGAAGGAGATTTGCCGGAAACTGCTGTCGGAAGTGTTTTGGCTGCTGCAGATAAAATCGACAGCATTCTTTCATTCTTTAGCGCAGGCTTAATTCCTTCAGGCTCGAATGACCCATACGCTTTGCGTCGTGCAGCGCAAGGATTGACACGTATTATTGAGAAATTCAACTGGCACTTTGACTTTTCTGAGTTTATCGCCGCACTTGATTATGAAAATAAAGAGCAAGTTATTGATTTCCTCAAAGGGCGTGTGCAAAAACTTCTACTGGATAAGAAAATCCGTCACGATATTGTTGAAGCAACAATTGCGGCAGATACAATGGATATTGCTAACATGATGGAAATTGCACCAATGCTTAACAGTCATAAGGACGAAGAAACTTTTAAACCAGCTATTGAAAATATTTCACGTGTGATCAACTTGGCGAAAAAAGCCGATCATGTCGGAACGGTTTCTTCTGAACTCTTTGAGAACGATGCTGAAGGCATGCTTTACGAAGCTACAGAAGAACTTAAAGCAGGTTGGACAAACTTGTCTGCCTCTGAAAAATATGATATTCTGGTCAACAAAGGTGTTCCAGCCATTAACAATTTCTTTGAAAATGTAATGGTTATGGCAGAAGATGAAAAAGTACGTCACAATCGTCTGGCCTTGCTTACAGAGCTGTCAGCACTTACAGGAACAATGGCTGACTTTAGTTTAATCAATACAAAATAAGGAGGATATTGGTCTTATGGCAATCACAAATGAACAAGTAGAACGTATCAATGAGCTTGCACGTAAACACAAAGCAGAAGGACTAACAGAAGCCGAAACTGCAGAACGTGCTGAATTGCGCCGTATTTATCTTGATAGCGTACGTGAAAATCTTCGTGGTCAAGTTGAAGCAGTAAAATTGGTGGATGAAGATGGAAAAGACATCACGCCAGAAAAGCTTAAAGACATTCAACGTGCCAAAGGTATGCGTGATTAAAAGTGGTCGAGCTTTGTGCTCGGCCTGTTTTTGATACGCTCCCAGATCTGCTCCTGAAGGAGCTCATGTTAGACGACAATTCCCAGCGGAATTGCCTGAACATTTTATTAGGCAGGATCGATTTTTTGATTTCTGCATTATTGGTATTATTATACAGGTAAGGGGAATTACTTTTAATGAAAAATATAAAAATTGGAATATCAAGATGGGCCGTTCTTTATGCCGTTTTAGCTCTTGTGATTGGGGTAATCATTGGAGCTGTTGATGCTTTATTTGGACGTGGCTTGATTTATATTACGGAGACACGTGACGCACATCCCATGTATTTTCTTCCTTTTTTGGCTTTAGCTGGTCTTTTGATTGTGTATGTCTACCAACGTTTTGGTAAAGACAGTCAAAAAGGAATGGGGTTGATTTTTGAAGCGGGAAATAAAGGACGAGAAGATATTCCTAAGCGTTTAGTGCCCTTGATTATCTTTTCAACTTGGCTATCGCACCTTTTTGGTGCCAGTGTTGGACGAGAAGGTGTAGCTGTCCAGATTGGTGCCACGATTGGCCATACAGTCGGTGGGAAATTATCTTCTAAGGAAGCACAAAAAGTGCTTTTGATTACGGGGATGGCAGCCGGTTTTGCCGGTCTCTTTCAAACACCGATTGCTGCAACTTTCTTTGCTATTGAAATTCTAATGGTGGGCAAGATTGAATATATCGCACTTTTCCCAGCTTTGGTTGGTTCCTATGCGGCCAGTGCGACATCTCATGCTTTAGGTTTAGAAAAATTTTCCTTTGCGGTCAATACCGACTTAAATATTGATCCGTTGGTACTTCTGAAGCTACTCGTTGTGGCAATTTGCTTTGGCTTGGTGGGTCGCATCTTTGCGCAAGGCTTAGCCTTTATGAAGACTTATATGGCAAGTAAACTCACTAATCCTTATCGCCGTATCTTACTTATGGGACTGATTTTGAGCTTGGGTCTCATCTTCATCCATCTTGATCGTTATGCAGGCCTAGGAACGAACCTGATTTCGATGAGTTTTAATGGAGAACATATCAATGCCTATGATTGGCTTCTGAAATTGCTCTTCACAGTCTTAAGTATCTCAGCAGGTTTCCAAGGTGGAGAAGTGACACCGCTCTTTGCGATTGGTGCAAGTTTGGGCGCGACCTTAGCCTTACTTTTGGGCTTGCCTGTTGGCTTGGTCGCTGCTGCTGGCTATGTTTCAGTCTTTTCATCAGCAACCAACTCATATTTTGCTTCAATCTTCATTGCTGCAGAAGTCTTTGGCTTTGGTACGGTACAATATATCCTGCCAATCGTGACCATTGCCTATATTCTCAATGGGAATGCTTCGATCTATGCACAAGGGAAACTTAACTTGGAGGTTTAAAAAAGAATAAGGCTTTTGGTCTTATTCTTTTTATTGTCTATTTTCCTATGCCCAGAATGAGCAATTTTTAATCACAAAATATAGCGAAGTGATAAAATAGAAAGAGAATATGAAAACGCCTACGAAACATGTTGGCTTAGAAAAGAAGAGGAGCAGCTGTGAATATCGAAGCTTTACTTGAAAAAAAAGAGCAAATACAGGTTAAGATTCTACGCCAGTTGGTCCTCAAGCGGGATAAGATAACCGCGCAAGAACTGTGTGAGGGGGTAAATCTCTCTCGACCTTCGATTGAAAGCTACTTAGAGGACATTTCTTATCTGGGACAGATGATGGGGAAACCTATGGAAGTGATGCGTCAGAACAATAAACTAGCCCTAAACATGGCAGAGTCTCAAAGTTTAGATGAAGTCATCAGTTTTTTAATCCAAGACAGCATTAAGTATCGCATGCTTCTCTTGCTTTTAGAACAAAAAAATTACTTGATTTTTGAACTAGCAGAAGCCTTACTGGTCAGTGAATCAACCTTGTTCCGCAAAATAAAAGAGCTAAATAAACTTTTAGCCGAGTTTGAGCTTCAAATTAAAAATAATAAGCTGCTGGGCGAAGAAAGCCAGATTCGCTATTTTTACTACTTGCTGTTTGATTCGCTTCATCCTAAATTTCGACCAAACTTCCTTCAAGTCACGAAGTTTCAAGTTGATTTTATCCTGCAACTCGAAGAAACTTTAAAAGTAACCTTTTCGGCAAGCAGCCAAGATAAACTTTACCGTTGGTTAGCCATTACAGAAAAAAGGCGTAAACTTACAGATATTCAAGTTACTCAATCTTTGGAAATGAAGAAAATCTATCAAGACGATCACCTTTATCAGCTGTTGGATTCTCTTTTTTATCAATACATTTATGATAAACAGAGCAAGAATAATTGTGAGACAATCTTTTTCTACAGTTTTCTCCTGTCTTTTTTCATCTTAGATAAGGAAAGTTATTACCGCTTTGATATTTTCCGCAGTAAAAAAATTCCCACTGTTCTCTTGAATATTTCTTTAAGAGAACGTATGCTGAACCACTATCGTCCCCATCGTTTAGGGTTTGAAGAGGAAAAAGCCATCAGTTATCAGCTGGCACAAGTCAATAATAAATTTGCCTTTTTCCATGGCAGCCTCTTTACAAAGAGCCAAGAAGCTTTGCTCAGTCATAAGCAAAACTGGGTCGACAAGAGTTTTCAAGATTTGCTGGATAATCTCAAAGAAATCGCCTTAAGTTATATTCCCAAAACGCAGGATTTGCCTGAACTCATCTTTGGCTATCGCAATGCTTTGATGTTGCTGGAACTTTTATCTGCCCAACAACTGACAGTGGCTTATGACTTGTCTGATACGCCAGCCTATCAAATCCCCATGGAACACTACCTTAAAAATCGTCTCAGAGCAGTGGAAAAGATAAAACTGGAACATTACCATGAAGGACAGAGCTATGACTTGCTTATCTCAAGTAAAAGAAATGATAGTCGAAAGTTTGTCTATATCCTTTCCGAGTTTTCCAGTGAATATGACTTTGAAGAGCTCTTGTCACGTATCGAAAGCTTAAAAAAAGATAAATTTCAAAAGAAAGCAATTCTTAATTGAGAATAAACAAGAGCAAGAGGGACATATCCCTCTTTTTTTTGTTCTTCTGCGGATATCATTTTGTATTTAATAAGAGGAATATTACAATTGAATTATAAATGTTAAGGTTGTTTTTTTAAAGTAACAAAATATTTGACGAGGTAAAAGCCATGCTCTATAATCTTCCAGCCCAGCCCAGCCC
>ERZ1034962.508-NODE-508-length-17754-cov-24.954404_pt1 | contig 17754 bp, 33 predicted proteins | sample MGYA00520696_ERZ1034962 | MGnify/ENA primary metagenome ERZ1034962 (study PRJEB33766, sample SAMN09781770) | gut metagenome | biome: gut microbiome | host: Homo sapiens | place: Madagascar | study: EMG produced TPA metagenomics assembly of the PRJNA485056 data...
AACGTTACAAGTAACGTTACCACTGCGTTACAAAATCGTTACCCTCTTATTCTTATTATCTTATTTCTGTATCTAAGAATATTTTAGGAAAGAAAGGGTAAAAGAAAGGGGGTAAGGGGGGAAAGGAAAAGGGGAAGAAGCCCCTTTTGCGCTCTCACGCCCTCAGAGGCTCTACCTGCCGCGCAGTGAAGAAATGGGATAGTTTCATCCGGCAGAACCCGTTCACCGCTTCTTCGGCCTCCAGCGGTTCGTCAGGGGCGTTCTTACGGGTAACATACTTCCAGATAGGGAAGCTTGCGACGGCGTGCTCACCCTTGCGGACGATGAACCCGCGCTGCTTCCAGGCGTTGAACGTGTGGATTTCTTCGGGGATTTCGAGTTTTTCAGTGCTTCCGTCCTCGTTTACCATGTCGAGGAAACGGCCCGTGCCTTTGAGAATTCCATCGTTCATTAACCGGACGGATTCGTCAAGAATGATTGCTGCGTTTGTCATGAGTAAGTACCTCCGTTTGTTTTGTCTTTCTATCTTTATTTCTACCGGAAAACAGCGTTTGTCCCGCACTGAATAAAGAAAAACGCCGGAATTTCTTCCGGCGCTGTAATTGTGTGCGCTTATTTCAAAAAACTTTCGGCTGTTTCAACTGCCCACGCGATTGCGGCGGCCCACTTATTGCCGCCCCGGCACTGGACGTCAGTCGGCATAGCATACCTCCCACGCGCAGATGTTCGCCGCACTCCACGCGGCAGAAATCAGCGCTTCGGCGTCCACGCCCAGAACGCCGGAGATTGACCGCAGAACGCCCAAGACATCCTCCGTGGTGTCAATGGACGCATCGTCCATTGTGCCGTCGGAAAAGCGCCAGCAGAAGCCGTCAGCGGTCACGGAAAAATACACGCGGCTGCCAAAATCGCCGCAGGACGTGTCGTCAGCCTCGACGGCGACAAGCTTACCGTTAAGATCGACAACGATACCGCCGGAAAACTGCCAGTAACCACCGCCATTATTTGCAGTATCCGGGGTATAGTGGGGATTTGTCTGCGCTCCCCACGCGGAAACGATATTAAACATGTATGCCCTCCCCCCCAATTTTTTTGTCGTATTTTGTTTTGTTTTGCTTCATCTGATGTTCTATTTTATATTCTACCATATATTTCGGATTTGTCCCAGCTTTTTGCGAAAATTTTTCAACTTCTGAAATCTCTAATTTTCTCGGTTTAGCTGGTTTCGGTGATCTGCTAGTTTTGTTGGTTTCCTCCAGATTCCTGATTTTTTTGGTTTTCTCGGTTTCGCTCCGTCCATTTGTTTCCTTGGTTTTTTGGTTTTCCTGGTTTTCCCGGATATTCTGGTTTGCTTGGTTCATCGGAAACAATGAATAATTATGCGCATAAAAGAGGCACGGAAGTGAATCACAACCGCGCCGCCGGGCGTATCATATTTTGCGGTAAACGCAGCCCGTCCACGCTTGGCAAGTCGTACCGTCGCAGGTCGCGCCTCGCACCTTGCAGTCAATGCAGATCGGATTCAACGGCAGCGCGTCAGGCTCCATCCACTTCACGCTGCGGACGTAACCGCACAGTTCCGGGTTGTAGTCGTTTTTCTTGATATACTCGCAGAGGACGCGCCGCACGTCGGCTTCTGCGCCGCCGTCGAGCGCCGCCGTGATGGGGAAGACGATCTCCGGGAAGACCGTCCCATACTCCGCAACGCTGCGGTAGAAGTCGGCGGGGACGTAAGGCTTTCCGTTTACTCGGTCGAGAATCAAATCAATAATCATTTCGTTCGCTCCTTTTCACTGGCCGCGCTTCGTGCGCGGCTTTTTCTATCTTTATATCTACGCGATTTTTCAATTTGTCCCAACCAGCGGCAAAAAATTTTCGGAGAACGTAAAAGAAAAAACAGCGCCCGGCTTTCACCAAGCGCTGCTATACCCCGAAGTTTTCCGGGCGTTCTGTTCAGTTTTTCGGTGTCCGTCCATCAGCCCCGGAGTTTTCCGGCGTCCCTGTTCAGGCCGTCAGTCTCCCGGAGTTTTCGGGCCTGCCTGTTCAGGCGGTAAGTCCCCAGAATTTCCGGGAGCCGTCTGTTCAGGCTTGAATTTTTCAAACGCAGATAAAGCGGCCTGCTTGCGCTCGAATGCGTCGGTCTCGGCTGCCGCTGCCGACTCTAGCGCCTGCCGCGCCCATGTTGCGGGAGCCGTTCCTGCAAGTTTTGCCGCGTGCCTTGCAAGCCGCGCCATATCTGCCGGGAGCGTCAGCGCGTCCGCGCCTGCCTGGACGATCTCAGCCGCAGGAGCCGCGCCGCCGTCCGCGTCTCCCCGCAGACAGTCCACGACGTAGGACGCCAGCGCCGCGTTGACCGTGACACCACGCGCCGCGCACCACGCCCGGAACGCCTCGCCGTCTGCCTTGCCCACGCGCACGCCCAGCGTTACACGGTTTGCCTGCTCCCACTTATTATGCGCGCGGCGCTCCGCGTCCGTTCTTGCCCCGTTTGGATTTTTCGCAATCGGCATTTTGTTTACCTCACTTTCGTTTACTTCTTGGCTTTTATTCTACCGGCACGGGCTGTTTTGTACCATCGGCAAAATGCACAAAATATACGATTAACATTTGTTGAAAATTTCGCAAAATATGTGATTAACCATCAAAAACTCCCGAAAGTGGTACAAATGCGAACTTTTCAGCATAAAATACAGTTAATCGCATACATAAAATACGGTTAATCGCAACAAAATGGCCATTTTGACAATACAGTTAATCGGATATATAATAAAGCCATCAAATGAAACAACGAACGCCCCGCAAGGGAAAGGAGAAACCAATATGAAAATGAATGCAACCGAGATCGCCGCCCGCCGCGAGCAGATCAAGACCACCCGCGCGAACATCAAAACCGTGGTAAACATCTACAGCGAAACCAGCGACCGGACCCCCGCCGAGACCATCGCCCAGTTGCCTTGCGTAACATAATAAGCCATAAATTCGCCCCCCGTTTGCTTCTGTTCTGTATTCTACCGGGTTTCACATGTTTGTCCCAGCTATACCCGTATTTTTTTGATTTTTTTCTGGGCTTGGCTCGATTTGCTGCATGATCGTCTGTCCGTCCGGGAGAACGAAGCCGACCACGACACCGCACCCATACGCGCCCGCGATCTGCTCCAAGTCCGCGACGCTCCAAGTATTGCGCTTTAGGCGCTGGCTGATGTTTTGCGGCGTACTATTAAGCCGCCCGGCCATATCCGCCGCTGTGCTATCACACTCCAGAAGCAGCCGCTTTATCATTTTTGAGATATCCATACATTTACCACCTTTCCGCGCCGCCTGTCTTTTTATCTACCGCGTGCGCTGGATTTGTCCCGATTATAAATCATTCAGTTGAATTTGTCAATTATAACAGAAAAAACATCAATTATTTAGTCAATCTGCCGATTGAAAAACTAAACCGTATAGTTTATAATCAAACCATCAAATGAAACAACGAACGCCCCGCAAGGGCATAGGCCGAAGGCCGGAAAGGATAACACCATGGATAAAATCAACACCATCATGCAGCAAGCCGGAGCCGTGACGCTCCCGCAGCGCGTCGCCTTGTACGTCCCCAGCACGCAGGGACCCGCCACCGCCACCGACAACGCCGCGCAGGTTGAGCGCGTCGCCCGCGAGTTTTGCGGCTGGTTCGGCGGCGCAACCGCCCAGCAAAGCGCGGGCTATTGGGTGAGCGATAACGCCGGACTGGTCCGGGAGTCCGTCACTATCGTTTACGCGGCCTGCACCGCCGACCAGCTCCGCGAGCACCTGCCCGACGTGCTGACGCTGGCCCAGCAGATCAAAGCCGAAATGCAGCAGGAAGCCGTAACGATCACGATTGATCAAAAAATGTATATCATCTAAGGGAAGCAAGAACAAACCGAAGGGAGATAAAAGAGCATGAACCAGACAACGGAATTTTTGAAACTGTACCAGCAGGCGAAAGACAAGGCGCTGTTTAAGCGCTTCTTGGAATTCTGCGCCGTGCGCTTGGAAATCGGACAGGACACCGCGACCATCTGGGCCGCATGGATGGACGCAAGACGCGCGGAAGCGGCCTACATGGCGGCACACGCCGCCGGGACAACCTGAAAGGAGCCTACACAGTGAAACACGAAACCGCACCAGCCCCGGCAATCATCGCCAAACTGACGAACGAACAGCTTTTAAAAGTGTGGGAAACAACGGAATTTCTCAGCACATCACCAGAAACCGCGATCACGCGCGGATGGATCATGGACGAACTTGAAAAGCGCAACCCCAGCGCGTTTAATGCGTGGCTGGATTCAGAAAGCCCGGAAGATTCCACCTTGCGCCGATACTTCACCGAGAACTGAAAGGAGCCTACACCATGAAGATCAACATTAGCCCCACGGACCGCCCGCAATGGCACACGCCCGCCGAGATCCGCGCCGCAGCCGCCGAGGGCCTACGAATCGACTACAACGCCGGACGCGGGCAGGTCATCCGCTGCCGCAAGGCCGCGAACGTCGAAGGCTGGATCACCGCCGTGATGGAGCACGGCAGCATCTTGCAGGCATGGGCCGGAGAATTCACCGTCGGGGAGGTGAGAGCATGAACAGCAGCTACAAGTTCGCATTCCGCTGCGTGGATAATGGCGGCAAGCACCAAGCATTTACCGTGAGCGCACCCAACAAAGCGGCAGCAATCGAAAAGGCCCTGAAAAAGGCCGAGAAAAACGCCGCAGGCGACATTTGCGGCCGTTGGGAGATCAAACTACAGCCGAGTTTCTGAGGGCACAGCCCCCGCCCCGGACACCCTAGCAGAGCCGCACCGGGCACTAAAGCGGCCCTGCCCCATCAAATAAAGCGAAAAGGAGATCACCACCATGAGTAAAAGCCAGATCATGCGGCAGGCGTGGAGCCTGTACCGCGCCACCGTCGCAGAGTTTCCAGAGACCCGCAGCCGCGCCCAGTTTGCCGTCTGTCTCAAAGAGGCGCACAAAGCCGCCCAAGCCGCCACAGCAGCCCGCCGCGAGTGGGAGAAAATGAGCGGCGAGGAACAGTATACCGCGCTGATCCGCATGGCGTGGACCGTCAAGCACCGCGCCGAGGCCACCGGACGCGCAGCCGATACGGAGTGGATACGCACCCCGGACGACGCGCAGACCGTAGCCGCTGACGCATGGCCCCGCGTCGCTCCCGCCCTCACGCGCAACAAGCAGAGCGACGAGCCGCGCCCGCTGTCCCATATCCTGTACGCCGCCTGCACCCAGGCCGCACACGTCATCAGCCGCGCCGAGTACCGCCACACGGCCAACTGCTGCCAACTCACCAGCACCGCCGACGCGGACGGCGACGACTGCACACAAACGCCGCTTGACTACCTGCCAAGCGTCACCGCCGCCCCCGTCAGCAGCCCCGAAGACGTAGCCACCACGCGCGCCGCTATCGAGGCCGCAGCCGCCGACAACATCGACCGCGCGATAATCCGAGCGCTTGCCAACGGGCACACCGTCCGCGCTATCGCCGCCGCCATTGGCACCAGCAAAAGCGCCGTCCAGCGCCGCATTGATCGGATACGCGCCCGCTACCTTGCGCAGGCTTAACCGCCTGCCAAGCCCCCCCGCAGCCCCTAGCCAACCACCAGCGCCACCACAAGCCCCAACACCGCCCCAACAGCCCCGCACAGCCTCTACACGCCCCGCACGCACTCCCGCAGTCACTCCATATTATATCGCGCGCGCGTGCGCGTATGCGTGCGTGTCGCGTGCGTGCGCGTGCGTTGATTGCGCGGGCGAGTATTACACTCTATTCTATAGCCCCACGCACCAACGTGCAACCCACCGCCAGCCCCTGCCGCCCAGCCCTGCCGGCCACCATGCAGCACCACGCAAGCCAAGCAAGCACCAGCCAACAGCTACTTACAGCACACCACAACAACCGCGCGGGGAAAGTGTTCCCGGCTCCGCTCTGTTCAGGCGGAAACAATCGGCAAAATCTCCACCCGCGCCCCATTGCATACCAACGGCAGACCGCAGCAGGCCGTGCGTGTCACCCGAAAAATCACAAAAAGTTCGGGAACTTGCATGAAAAAGACTGCGAACTTGCAAAAATGGGCCGTTGTTGTTTACATTATAGGGCATAATGTAAACGACATCCGGCCGAAAATGCAAGCCCGGCGTCATGATTGCAGGACTCCCCCCATTTTACAAGCCTGGAAGCCGCCCAAAATCAGAGAATGGGATAAGCACTTCCCCCTCCATGCCTGTTCCCAAATTCGACACAAAAGAGGCAGACCAGAGTCCCTCCCAAGGATGATCCGGCGCAAACCGGAGAAACCCGTGAACCGATTGCAAACTCGGGCACTGGGGCTTGATGGTCTCAACATTGATTCAAGATATACTTTCTGTAACGTCGGCTACGGCCGGCGCTTTCTTTTTGCCTGCGTAGGCGGGGGGAGGGGGGTATTTTCCAAACCTGAGTCAAAATTCCGGAACGGATGGGGGCATACCTCAAAAAATAAAATTTGCGCGGTTGCCTTACGGCAACATATCAGGTGTCCTACGGACAGAGGTTACATACTGCGGAGGTATGGGTTAGGCATGCAGCGACCATCGGGCGGCGCGTGTATGGTTGGCTGCGCTGTTTTGAGGTCGACATAAGGGTGGGAAAAAACATTTGTGGCAGTGAGTATAGTGAAAAATAGAGGGGGCGATAAAGCAATGGACATTCGGAAAATGCGGAAGGAAGATTTCGAGAAGGTTCCGGAGCGAGAACGTTTTGACAGTGAAGTACCTGCGTTCGATAGCCTGGTCATTATTCCGATGGAAGAAAGCTTGGGACGTGAGACGTGGGGACGGATGGATTTCGTTGGATGCGTAGGGCCAGAACCGGTCGTGAGGCTGTCCGGTGTATCGGAGACATTGGACTTGGAAGGACATGGCGGGCATGGAGAGTGGATGGGACCGTGTGATTATCGGAAGATGGCGCTGCCGGCGTGGTCGATAGACTGTCTGCCGTGCGGGTATCTGCGGATTTTCTGCAAGGGGCAGATCAAGGCAGGAGAGACACTGACGTCATTTGAAATCTTCTCACAGGAAAGGAGAAGATGATATGGCGTGGGAGTTTTTTAATTGCGACTGGTGCGGGAAGAAAGTGCGGCGGAAGCAAAGATACAGGCCGAAAGCATACCAGCACAAGTTCTGTTCCAGCGAGTGTGCAACGAAGTGGCGAGTAGCGCATGGGTGCCATGGCCAGCTGTCATCAACCAATGAAACCAACAAGCCTGGGGCGCTCCCGCACACAGATTGCGACATTCAAATCACAAAGAAGATTGACCTGTTCCCGGAGTTTCGGCCGGAAATTGGTGCGAAGTACCGCGCGGAACGGTATGCCGGGTATGCTGGAATTAAGCAAATCGGATATGTCATTCAGGTCAACGGGCACCGGGTCAACATTCGTGAGAACGAATGCGTAGAAGTTTGAGACAACAATAGGAGGAAATAAGTTGAGAGATATCACGTTTAGAGGCAAGTCAGTAAGCACCGGCGAGTGGGTGTATGGCTATCTGATCGGTCGCGCGGAAGACAGCGGAAAGCCGTGTCAGGGGAAATTCTTCATTGATAACGGGGAGCCGTTCAATAAAGCTGTGGAGGTCATTCCAGAAACTGTCGGACAGTATATCGGTTTGGTCGACGGGAACGGGGAGAAGATCTTCGAGGGTGACATCTTGAGCGTCGAAGGCGTTCCACATCTGTACTCCGTTGAGTTTACCACGTCAGATGCCTCATTTGCAGTCCGGAACTGCAAAGACAGACGGTACGCCACAAATCTTACGGTGGACGACCAGAATGAGCTTCGTCGGTGTGGCACGATCTACGATCAGGAGGAATCCGCATGAAACTCAGTGACAAGATTTTCGCAGCGACCTGCGTTCTTCTGGTGGTGTTACTCATAGCGTTGCTTGCGGTTTGTGTTGCAACGGCAGTTGACAGCTGCAAAAGCGTTTCAAAGACGGCAACCGTGGTGGAGTACAGCCAGCAGCGATTCCAGCGAGTCATTCGGGACGAGGGTTCTCCAATTAACGTGTATGTCGATACCGAAACAAACGTGATGTATGCAGTCCGGAGTAGTGCCGGCGGGATCTGCGTGATGGTCGATGCTGACGGGAAGCCGCTTTTGTGGGACGGAGGAACGACGAAATGAACAGGATAGCATTTGCGGACAAAACCGGAATCTTCGCATGGTCAGATGTTCAAAACTGCCGCGATACTCTTCCACAGCGATATGCCGTTTCCCGATTCATGGCACTTGTCTTTTCAAAGTTCAACACCGATGCGACTTCGTTCAACGGACGCATGATCGGAGCGACGTGTGACTTTGAATTGAATCGGGATGTTCCTGATGACTGGGTATCTATGTCAAAAAACGAAGACGGCACAGTACGGCTCGAAATTCAGGCACACTTGTGTGCAGTTCCGGAGCAGCTTAGCCGAGGACTTACTATTATGCGCTTCCCTGTATGGAGTAAAGAACCAATTGGAGTCCCGCTAGGGAAGTGCGTCACTGTGATACCGAGGGTTGAACGACATGGAATGCAAGAAGAATGACTGCTTTAACTGTCCATATCCGGATTGCATCAACGACTATGTGAAGAAAACATACCCAAGGAAAAAACAGTGGATAGCGCACCAAACTGAGTATGTTTCGAATCGTGCGAAACGTCGAGCTGCTGAAGGTCTATGCACAAAATGCGGGAAGCGTCCTCCGCGACCCGGATACCGGACGTGCAGCGAATGCGCCATGAAATCACGGAGGGCATCGAACGAACATATTTTGCATCTTTTACAACATCGTCAATATTGCGTGCTGGTGCGGGCTGGCATATCAATTCGGCCGTTGGTGGATTGCACTTTTTGCGATATTCACGATGATCCATTACAGCCGCACCAAGAAGTCAGAAAACGGAGGTGACGAGAGTGCGCCCGATTGACGCAGAAAAGCTGGAAGTAATCAGCTACAAAGACACGGAAGGCCGGGAGGACACATTCGATGCAGGCGTCCAGTGGATGGCGGAACTGATCGACAAGCAGCCAACGGTAGGGGCCGTTCCTGTAACGCGTTGCAAGGACTGCAAAGATTTCCGACAAAACAACGAAAATGACCCGTACTGCGCGAACAGGCACGGGCTGGATGATCCAGTACCAGACGGGTTCTGCAACTACGGAAAGCCGAAGGAGGCAAGCGATGAACGGTGAATGGGTCGTGGCAAATAAATGCCCGCACTGCGGCGGCAAACTGGTGGTTCGTGAGTTTTATTCTCGAACACGCGAATACCCGATTTCGAAAAACGGGAAAGTGTCGAAGCGGGGAAGATGGGCCACAGAAGACAGTCTTGGGCTTGTAACTGTTTTCTGCAATTCGTGCCGTGTTGGATGGGACGCTACGCACACTTGGGTAAATACGGATGACATAGTAGAAATCAGAGGAAATGGAGACTGAAATATGGGCGTAACGATTAAATGCAAGAAAACAGGTCGGGGAATCGACCTCGGATACAGCGGATTCATGCGGCTGCGGAACAAAGTGGCCGAGCGCTTGGGGGAACCGTTCTGCGGACATTACAAGAAATTATACGATGCGCCGCCTCTCATGCGGCCGGATGAGGAAAAGAAGTTCTATACGGAATGGGACACGGAAGCAACCAGGATGGTCCGTGAAAAAGACCTTCCGGTGAAAGTCGTGAATTTCCTGCTTGAAAGCGACTGTGATGGGAAAATCCGGTACGGAGCCTGCAAGGAAATTCTGAAGGTCATCGGGGACTACGATGACAACATCTGCTACGGCTATGCCGGCCGGAGCGACTGCGCAATGTTCCGAGACTTCAAGGCAATCTTGCAGGACTGCGTGGACAACAAATGCGATATGATCTGGATGTAGGGGGAAGGAAAATGGATGCTGTGGCGTATTTCAAAGCATATGAGAGAATGTGCGATTCTTTTGATTCTAAGAACAACATTACGGGAAAACCGTGTGTAGGCTGTCCACTTGACGATATTGGACGCGGATGCCATATGAACGATCTCACTAACAACGCAGAGGAATGTGTTGCGGCAGTTGAGAAGTGGGCAAAAGAACATCCTGCAAAAACGAGGCAGAGTGAACTCCTGAAAATGTTTCCCCTCATTAAGACTGACGAAAATGGAGTTATAACCTTTTGCCCGATGGGCTTCGACAGGTCGTGCCATGAGAAAGATGATAGCGGCTGGTGTACAGAGACAAACAAAGATGAATGTACTGAATGCAAACGCAAATTCTGGCTGAAAGAGATTAAGGGCGGTGAAGTATGATGGAAAAGCAACTGATCTACAAGGAAGACGCGCTCGAAATCGTGCGCCGGACATCCGGAGACTATGCCGCTGCGTTTGCTTAGATCAGCCGACTGCCGGCAGTGGACGCAGTGCAGGTCACTCGTTGTAAGGACTGCGAAGGTCGTCGTGTGGAAGTTTCGCATCGCGGGATATTTGTGGACTGTGGTTTTTGCTCTGCAAGCAGTCTGGTTATGCCAAACGACGGGTTCTGCTCTCTTGGGAAAGGAAGAAAATAAATGGCGCTCATAAACGTTGCTCTCTACGGAGAAGGAAAACGAAACAATCGGCTGCGTGCGGAATATGTTTGCTGCGATCACGCGCAGGAATGCTCCGCATACCACGAGGGGAAATGCCTGAATGTTACCATACCGTTTAACCGCCGGTGCGAACTTGGCAAAGTGGAAAAAGTGGATGGAGGTACAAAACAGAGCAAACGCTATGACACTGTACCGGACGCGGCACGGCATTCTCCAGAATATCGCAAACTCAGATATCCATCCTACTGGTATGTAATTCGCATTGGAGATATGGCGTATCTGAATCTTCCATGTGTCGATCTCAAAGCGGACGGTGTGCATCTGCGCGTGTCAACGGCGATATTCACAAATCAACATTTGCTAGTGGACAGGCCAATGCTGACACCGGCCAATTTGGACAACGTACTTGGCTATAACCCACGAAATATGTGCGGAGATATTATCAAGGGATATGCGGATGAAATCGTTCCAAATTTCCTTCACCAATTCAAAAGACTGTTTCCAGTGGAATATGACCGTTTCGTGAAAGAGTACCCGAAGTATGCAGAGCTGTCCCCGACGTTTATCGGAAGATACGCAAAACTCGCAACGTGCAATCCAGACTGCGTGTACAAGGATTCAAGCGGGAACAAGTTCACGATGGAAGATGGGAAACGGATGGTCTGTAAAGAGTACAAAACGGGGTTTCTGCCGTTCAGCGCATCAAAGGCAGAGGTCATTATCACGCTGACAGACGATATGACAGTTAAAATCATGGACAACGCACAGGTCTTGGACGATACTGTGTTTGTATAGGAGAACACATGAACAAAAGCTATTTGGAATTTCTGAAATCAAAGCAAAATGTTGCGGTTGATGCTGGATTTGAGTGCACAGAACTGAACAAACACCTGTTTCAGTACGAAGCAGATATCGTGCGATGGGCGATGAAGAAGGGAAAAGCCGCTCTGTTTGAAGACTGCGGCCTCGGAAAAGGAATACAGCAGCTTTCATGGGCTGAGAAGGTATGTGAGCATACCGGAAAGAGCGTCCTTGTGGTCGCACCACTGAGCGTTGCCCATCAGACTGTGCGCGAAGGTGAGAAATTCGGCATCAATGCTACATACGCGCCGGACATGGGCGCAATTACCGATGTCGGCATTTACACCACCAACTATGACCGCATCAGCAACTTCGACGCATCGGCGTTTGCCGGCGTGGTTCTCGACGAATCCAGTATCCTGAAGGACTACACAAGTGCTACGAAGCAGGCGCTGATTGACATGTTCAAGTTCACTCCGTACAAGCTCTGCTGCACAGCAACGCCGTCACCAAATGACTATGTAGAACTGGGCAATCATGCGGAGTTCTTGGGAATCATGAGTCGGACTGAGATGTTGGCAACCTACTTCGTGCACGACGGTGGCGAAACACAAAAGTGGCGTCTGAAAGGCCACGCACAGGAAGCGTTCTTTGCGTGGGTGGCAAGTTGGGCGTGCTGCATGACCAAGCCGTCAGACCTTGGATATGAAATGGACGGCTTTAACCTTCCAGAACTCCGGCTGAACGAGGTCATCTGCCGTTCGGACATGATTGAAGCAGATGACGGCCAGATTGGATTTTTGCCGCAGGTGTCTATGTCTCTGATGGAACGACGCAAGGCCAGACGCGATAGCATGAGCGTTCGCACGAAAAAAGCGGCTGAAATTGCCGCAAGTGAAGATACGCCGTGCCTCCTCTGGTGCGACCTGAACGCAGAACAAGATGAGTTGGAACAGGTCCTCGGTGACAAGGCTTTTTCAATCCGGGGCTCGACACCGGATGATAAAAAGATTGAATGGGAACGCCGATGGCGAGAAGGGGAACGTAAAATCCTCATCACAAAGCCAGCATGTTACGGATACGGGATGAATTGGCAGCATTGCTGCCGGGAGGTATTCGTCGGGCTTTCCGACTCGTTTGAAGCCTACTATCAGGCTGTGCGCCGGTGTTGGCGATACGGGCAGACGAATCCAGTCGACGTGTACATCGTGATCTCCGACGCAGAAGGCGCAGTAAAGGCCAACATTGAGCGCAAGCAGGCCGACGCAATCCGGCTGACGCAGGAGCTTGTGAAGTACACAAAGGATATCCTTAGTGCCGAAGTGCGGCATACAACCAGAATCACGGAAAACTATTTTGCAAATGAAAGGATGAATGTACCAGCATGGCTGAAAGTTTCGTAAAGAAAGAAGTTATCACTGACCGCTACGCCATCTATAACGGCGACAGCTGCGAAATCCTGCCCAGTATTCCGGACAGCAGTATCCACTTCGAAATCTATTCCCCGCCTTTTGCATCGCTCTACACGTACTCAAACAGCGACCGAGACCTTGGAAACTGTAAATCCGATGGCGAGTTCTTCGAGCATTTCAGTTTCATCATCAAGGAACTGTACCGCATCCTGATGCCAGGACGTATCATGGCTGTCCACTGTATGAACCTGCCGACTTCCAAAGAACGCGATGGGTATATCGGAATTAAAGATTTTAGAGGCGATTTGATTCGCGCATTCCAGAAGGAAGGGTTCATCTACCACTCTGAGGTTTGCATCTGGAAAGACCCCGTGATCGCTATGCAGCGCACAAAAGCACTCGGATTGCTACACAAGCAGCTCAAAAAGGATTCCTGCATGTCACGGCAGGGCATTCCTGACTATGTGGTTGCTATGCGGAAGCCGGGTGAAAATCCTGAACGTGTTGAGCATACGAATGAATCATTCCCTGTCTCTGTCTGGCAGCGTTACGCTTCGCCGATCTGGACGGACATCAACCCGTCCGATACGTTGCAGGCAAGTTCAGCACGCGAGGAGAACGACGAAAAACATATTTGTCCACTTCAGCTTACCGTCATTCGCCGCGCCCTCAATCTCTGGTCGAACCCCGGCGATACGGTGCTCAGTCCGTTTATGGGAATCGGCTCTGAGGGCGTTGTGGCGTTGCAGAACGGCCGTAGGTTCGTGGGAGTGGAACTTAAACCGAGCTACTATGAGCAGAGCGTAAAGAATTGCGCTGCGGTTACAGAAACAACGCAGACAAGTTTGTGGTAAGAAAAATAACATGTAAAAGGCTACTGAGGGTGCGGTAAACACCCTCATTTTTTGTGCCTCTAAAGGTTGACATAAAAAATGGGAAAAAACATTTGCGGCCCCGACTAAAATTAGAATTAGGAGGGCGGAGCGATGAATGATAAAGCAAGCAAAGTCCGGATGCGGTACACCGGAAAATCCGGATATCACGGGCTGAAACACTGGAAAGTTTACGAGATCAGCGTTGTTAGCATGTACGGGAAGTTTTGGGTAGAGGTTGGAAGTGAAGCTATTGCCTATGTTTCGCTTGCAATGCTCTGCCGCAACTGGGTGGACGTTTAGAAAGGGGAATGTTATGAACGACTGCGAGAGAATCGTTGCGTATTGTAGGGAACACGGCTCCATCACGCAGATGGAAGCAACCAGAGAACTGGGCAACACGCGACTTGGAGCACGCATTTGGGACTTGAAAAACAAATTCGGCTATGAAGTTGAAGATATATGGGAAACGGCCACAGACCGTTTTGGAGACCCAACACGATACAAGCGTTACTTCGTCAAGGATAAGACACAATGAGCGATACATGCAAAGGATGCAAGTGGTGGGAGCCGTTTAACTGGGTATGCTGCAACGGAGACAGCCCATACTGCGCGGATTTCGTCAACTGTGGATGCAAATATTTTGAACGAGAGGACGATAAGAAATGTCAGAACGAAAAGGAACAACGCCATTAACTGCACGCGAGGAACCCACCACGCCGCAGAAAACGTGCATGGGCTGTGATGCGTGGGACAAGTTTACCTGTTTCAACGCAGCAAGCCAGTTTTTCGGCGGAGCAGTTGATTGCGGATGCCGATATTTCAAAACAGAGGTCGTGAAGAAATGACGCAGAAAGAATTTGTGCTGAAAATGAATCCAAATTCAGCTTCGAAAACCTCGGGTGGCGGAGTTGTTGGATGTCCGCGCGATTATGAGACTCTTCCGGTACCTGTTGACCTTTGCAGTGGAAGCGAAATCCAAAGAGGAACTTGCGAAGAATGTTGGAACCAAGAAATGGTTCTCCCTGTACCAGCTGAAAAGCCAATGGCGCAGGTCAACGAATTCATGAATCAGGATGTAGATGATAGAACGGCCGAAAACGCCGTTGAGCATCCGACGCATTATTGTCAAGGCTCCATTGAGTGTATCGATGCGCTGAATGCGATGGTCGAAGGGTGGTTCGACCCAGTGGCAGCGGTATTGGCGTGGCAAACAGTCAAGTACATCTGGCGGCATCCGTTCAAGGGCAAGCCGGTGGAAGACCTCAAGAAATCACAGTTCTACCTTGAGCGGTTGGTACAGCAGTATGAGCGTAAGAAGAAAGACTGACCGTCGGTTGACGATCATCCGCCCATGCGGAACATGCGGCCAGATGGTAGTTACGAGCGCAGGTTCCCCGTTTATGAGAATGATCGAACGAGATGGCAAGAAAGAAGCAGTCACTTACTATTGCTGCCAAAGCTGCTACAAAGCAAGCTACAGACACATTGGATGGTACGACGGAAAAGCTGATGAACGCCGCGCGGAACGTGAAAGAAATCGGGACAGACGCGAATATAATCGTCGTTATTATGCAGAACACGCAGAAGAAATCAAAGCCAAGAGACGAGCATACTACGCAGCGAATCCGGGTCTGGCCGCTCAAAACAGCCGATATCACAAAACGAAGCAGAAATTGATTGCTGCAGAAGCCAAAGAAGCAGGAGGACAATTAGCGTGAGAAAATTTATTTTCTGTGTATGCGTGATTCTCGTTCTAACGTCAGTTACACTGCTTATTTTTCAGAGCGGCATTGAACAAGCACTTGCCAATCAGGCAGCATCCAAGGTTGGCACTGCAACGAACACAGAAATCCGAGAATCGCTGAATGAAATGAAATGCCAAGACAACACAGAGGAAACGATTCACGAATCAGCACTAGCGCTGGATGATGAAGAACGAAACGGTGATGAAGACTTCGACAGTTCGCAGTTCTGTCATCCACCCCATACCAAAGACGGCATTGGAGGTGCAGGCGGATTTATTGTGGATGACCCGCAATGTCTTGAACTGCTTGCACGGGCAATTTACGCCGAGGCTGGCGGGGATGACTGCAGCGACGAAACCCGCATCATGGTTGGAAATGTCATCCTCAATCGGATGCGATGCGAATGGTATCCAGACACGATGGAGGCGGTGTTGACCCAGAAAAGACAATACAACACGTTTTACTGGACTGGCGTCATTTGGGATGAGCGTGCGTCGAATCCAAGCGAAAAAGAAGCTGTAGAACGAGCGTACAAATGCGCGGAACGCGTACTGCTCGGAGAACGGCTACTCCCAGAAGACGTGGTGTTTCAGTCAGAGTACATTCAAGGGACAGAAATCGTAGCATATCAGGACGGGATATACTTTTGCCGATAGGAGGGCGTAGAAATATGGCCGCAGTCATTCAAGCACCGTGTAAAGGGTGCGAAAAACGCGAAATTGGATGTCATGGATGGTGCAAAGCATATTTGGCCTATCAGGACGAAAACAACATGTACAAGGCAATGAGCGCAAACAACAGAAAGTCGCTGTCCCCAACAAAGTCATTCACAAAGAGACAGCGGGAGCTTATCCGAAAGGGGATGAAATGCGTCAGATGAACGGAAAAACATACTTGCTTTTTGCGATGCTTTCCGCAATTGCAAGCATCGCAGGCGGAACACTGTTCATTCAACTTTCGCGCTTTGGGCAGACAACAAAGGAGCGCTTTGGAAACATCCTGATTGGCGTGTGTGCGGTTCTTGTGGGAACTGTGCTTTGCATACTTACCGCTCTTGAGACGCTTAGAGTGACCTAGAACGCGGCCAAACGTGCAAACGTGAAAACACTCGCGGGAAACACACAAACGGCGTGTGCGGCCTTCAGCGGCGCGACGCGCATATTTAAACGAAACGGGAGAATGAGAAATGTTAAACAGAATCACTGTGCAAGGAAGAATTGTAAAGAAGCCGGAAATGCGCGTGACGCAGAGCGGCAAGTCTGTGGCAAGCTTCACACTCGCTGTCGAGCGAGACTATGCAGCTCAAGGACAAGAGCGTGAAACAGACTTCCTCGATGTGAACGCATGGAATCAGACGGCAGAGTTTGTTGGGAAGTATCTCGACAAGGGAAGCATGGCGTTGGTCGATGGTAAACTCCAAATCCGTAATTGGACGGACAAAGAGGGGAATAAGCGTCGTAACGCAGAAATTGTAGCCGAACGGGTCTACTTCTGCGGGAGTAAGCCGACAGACGGAACGTCGAAATCCAGCCATACAGCACCTGTGCCGGCACCCGCAACCGACATCCCGGAAGGATTTGCGATGCTGGACGAAAATGCTGACGATCTGCCGTTTTGATGGGAGGCGAAAGACATGGATCTGAAGTTTGAAGCAAAACTTTATGGCAATGGAGAATTGGAAAATTTCGATGATCCGTCCGCACCTCTGATTGACTTGGGTGTCCTGACTGAAGAAGGCCTTGGGTGCATTATGGACATTGCAGCCCGAAAAGGGTATTGGGTGCTTACAAAGCCAGTAGTTGTTGTACCGGAGGTTCAAACCTATGGATAACGTTCAATGGATTAAGCTCAAAGTCGGAATGTTTGACGGTGAGAGTTTCAAAAAAATCAAGAAAGCAAAAATCGGCGGCGAGAGTTTCCGCGATAAACTGACGGCTGTGTGGTTTGAGTTGCTGGACTTCGCCGGCAAATGCAATCACTCCGGATACCTCATAAATTCAAGGGAAATTCCGTTTCAGTCAATCAGCGATATAGCGGTCATGATTGATCGAACACCAGAAGAATTGGATCTCTGCATGAAGTTCTTCATCAATGAGGGCATGGTTGAAATCATTGACGATATCTACCTCCTGTCGAATTGGATGATGTACCAGAACGAAGCTGGACTCGAAAAAATCAGAGAGCAAACAAGACTTCGGGTAGAAAAACACAGAAAAAAGAAGGCTTTGGCTGAAGGAAAGGGCGAGGAAGAATGTAACGTTACAAGTAACGTTACCACTGCGTTACAAAATCGTTACCCTCTTATTC
>ERZ1034962.509-NODE-509-length-17751-cov-43.835782_pt1 | contig 17751 bp, 10 predicted proteins | sample MGYA00520696_ERZ1034962 | MGnify/ENA primary metagenome ERZ1034962 (study PRJEB33766, sample SAMN09781770) | gut metagenome | biome: gut microbiome | host: Homo sapiens | place: Madagascar | study: EMG produced TPA metagenomics assembly of the PRJNA485056 data...
GTTGTTTATTTTTATCTTTGTAAGTATTTATATTAAAGAAGTTTTTTGAACAATGAGAAAAAGAGATTTACTAAAGGAAATAAATGAGACATTGGAAATTTTCGGCAAGACTTCGAACTTGAATGAAGCGGTTAATTTTGCAGAAAACTATAATGGTGAATATGACGATTTCGATGAAACTCCCGAAGAGGAGAAACCGTCTGAAATGGTGCCTCAAACTGAAGAGGAGCCTGTACCGCAGGCTGAGCCTGATGAGGTCGGTAAGGAAGGTAGCACACCACTTAAGAGTGCCCCTGTGGAAGAACCGTCCGAAGAAGAAAAAGGGCTTGAGGAAATGGGAAGTGAAGTGGATAGAATCCGCGAGATTGCATTGAGGGGTATGGTTAAGTTATGTCACAACACAGAAGACCCTGCGTATGATGCACTGAAGAAAATTTTCCAATTCTGTGATAAGGCGAATGAGAAAAAAGAGGAGCCTGTAAAATAACAACAGGCAATATTTATAATATATAAAAAATAGTTTTATAATATGGGTGATTGTCTTTTAAAGGCTCCTATTGAGCATGAGCCGTTAAGGAAAAATAGGTTTATTTATCGTTTTCCATCAGATTTAGGTATTTCTGAATGGACAATAGCGTCAGGAAAGCGTCCGTCCATTAAACAGGGAAGTACCGAGATTCCCTTCTTGAATACATCTACATTTGTTGCAGGACGTTATACTTGGGACAGTATGCAGGTTACATTTAGGGATTTCATTTCCCCTTCTACGTCACAGGCTCTTATTGAGTGGATTAGACTGTGCTCTGAATCTGTCTCAGGAAGACAGGGCTATGCGGCAGGGTATAAGAGAGATGTCGAATTGGAACTGCTTGATCCGAGCAGTGTCGTTATCCAGAAATGGATTCTTCACAACTGTTGGCTTAGCGATTGCGATTTTGGTAATTTGGCATATAATGATGACAGTATTGCTGATATTACAGCAACATTGATCATGGACTATGCAATTCTTTGCTACTAATCGGAAATATAAGGTATTTATTGATAAACTCAGAGGTTTTCGCTTCTGAGTTTTTTTGTTTTTACAGCTTAAAAATAACGCCTATTTAGGGTATTTATAGAATAAAAGATTTTCAAGGAATATGGCTACTTCAGCAACAACACTTTCTGCAGTTGAAATTAATTCGGCACTAAATGGTTTAAAAAGTGTTAAGGATGTACTTTATAATGTTAATGAATTGATGGAAAAATACGTCAATTCGGAAAGTTCGTTGCAGGAGGCTATACAAAAGAGAGCTGAAATTGAAAAAAAATACGAACAGCAAGTTATAGCCATAAAAGCTCAAAATTTAAGCAAAGATCGGGAAGCAGAAGAAATTCAAAAAGCCCGTATTCAACGAGATAACGACTTTCTTGATAATCAGAAGCAGTATTCTAAGGAACTGCAAAAAATATTGAACTATCAACAGCAAATAACTAAAGAAGTTGAGTATCAGAATAAAAAGCATGAAGAAGACGTAACCTTAAATGAACGTATCAATCATCAGTTGGAAGGACGTTTGAAAGGTTACAAACAAATACAGAAGGGTTTTGACGAGGCAAAGAAAGGCTTAACTGTAATCTTCAATGTAGGCAAGGACATCATGTCTACTTGGGGGCGTGTCGATCAGGCTGCTGCGGATTATACTAAAACTATAGGCGGCTCTGCTGAATCTATGAGGAAACTTACTACCGAGACTATCCGTTTCGTAAAGGAACAGTCTATCGGTATGAAGTATAACACCTCCATGGAGGAATTGATTAAACTTCAGGAAAGTTACAACAAGTCTGTAGGCAGAAGTATTAACTTGACAAACTCCCAAAAAGAGACAATGGCTGCAATGCGTAAGATTGCAGGGGATGAAACGACAATCAAGTTCACCTCAAGCCTTGAAAATTTTGGCATAAATCCTGAAGAGGTTGGCGGTGTTGTTGGACGAATGTTTGAAACTGCATCCAAAAGCGGACTTGCGTGGAGTAAATATTCTTCCAATTTCCTTGACAACATCAAGATGGCTCAGAACTATACTTTTAGAAACGGTCTTGACGGTTTGCAGGCTATGGCTAAAAAAGCTTCTGAAATTAAGCTTGATATGAAACAGGCGGAGGCTTTTGCTAATAAAGTATCTTCTCTTGAAGGCGCTGTAAAAGCAGGCGCTAATCTGTCTGTTTTAGGTGGTAGTTTTTCTCAATTTGGTAATCCTTTGTCCATGATGTATGAAGGACTGAACGATATGGAAGGTTTGCAGGACAGAGTTATAAACATGTTCGGTAATCTTGGACGATGGAATAGCAAAACCAATACGGTAGATGTTTCCGTGTTTGATAAACAAAGGATACGTGCTGCTGCGGAAGCTACGGGTATGGATTACTCCTCCATAATGGACATGATTCAAGCTAAAGGCCGTTCTAATCAGGTACAGAGACAGCTCCAAGGTTTGAATTTCGGTGCGGAAGAAACTGACTTTATTAAAAATTCTGCACAACTTGATAAAAACGGTCAGGCTTTTATGACTGTTGGAGGCAAGAAGAAATATTTGCAAGAACTTTCTACCTCAGATATTCAACTCTTAATGAGTACCGCAAGCAATGATAGTGATAATATAAAAACCATTGCTCAAACTATTACCGGATGGAATGATAGTATAGAGGGCCTTAAAAAACAAAAAGATGCCATTAAAGCAGGTATTGGGGATTACTTTGGCGATTGGCTAAAGAAAACAATATTCTCAATAGGCACAAGTGTTAATTTAATGGCTATGGCCGTTATTTCGTCTTCGGTGGCAAGTCTCTTAAATGGAGGGGCTCAGCTAATGAGCGGAATGGGAAATATCTTTGGTGGTTTTGGGAAAGGTTTTCAAGGACTACCTAATGTAACTGCAAATGGCTCTACCCCTGCAGTTTTCAACTCTTTGTCAAGTTTCAAAAAATCGCCCGCAGGTACAAAAGATTATTTTTCAATTTTAGGACGTAAGTATCAAATAACTAACAGTCATGGTGCTCATGCTGTCAGGCAAAATATAAGAGGCGGCTATACATCTATTGGTGCGGAAAAATATTTTCAAGCTAAAAAATGGGCAAAATATAGCAAAGGTATGGGGGTTGCTGCAGGAGTGGCGAGCGCTATTGGTGCAGGAATTAATGAATTTGGTACTGATAATAATCATTCTTTAGGGCGAAAAATTGGAGCAACCGCAATGAATGGTTTATCGACAGGTTTGGGAACTTGGTTAGGAGGAGCTTTAGGAACCACGATACTGCCTGGCATTGGAAGTGCGGTTGGTGCTGCGTTAGGTGGATGGCTGTCAAGTAAGGCTTCCGGCTTATTGTGGAATGATGCTCGAAGAAATAAATATAAAGGAGAATTTGGAATCGATACCCTCGCAGGTGATTATAGTGTAAGGCAACTTAAACGTTTTAATAAATACAAAGAAACAGGCGATGTAAATGTATTAACTGCTTCTGATAGGCGGGAATTGAGAAAGAACGGGGATTTTGATAGGCTTAAGTCTATAAGAACAAATTTTGAGGCTCAACGTGTTGATATGACGGCCTCCAATGTAACAATTTCCTCGAATGGCCAAGTTAAAGGAAAAGCCAACGGCGGATGGATAACAGGTCCGGGCGGTCCTAAAGATGATTCTGTTTTAGTTCCTACTTCAAATGGAGAATTTGTTGTAAATGCTCAATCTGCAGCGGCTAATGCCGAACTTTTAAAGACAATCAACAGCTCCAAGACTACAATTACCCCAAGAGGAAACATTATGAACCCTGTTAAGGTGAGCGAAACATTATCGACGTCATCTTCTATTCCTCAAAACGGTTCTATTGATTTTGGAAAAGGTTTGAATATTAATTTAGGTGGAACCATCAAATTGGATTTGGGAAATAAAATCATTGGAAATATTAAACCTGAAGATATTTTGAATCAGAATATGATAAATCAAATCATAAAGGAAGTTCAAAAACAGGTTAATAGAGGTTTCAATAAAGAATTGCAGGGAGTTTTCAAGTTTGCCTGATCCTAGTATCCTTTAAACTATATATCTATAAAATAATATATAATATTTTATTTATATATACTAGATCTTAAAGATCTTATATTTGCGCACGCGCGTGCGCACGTGTAAATACAAAAAAATATGGAAAACAAAAAAGTTATCGGTGTTTTGAAATATAATATTGAGACAAGAAACTCAATGTTACTGAAAAATGAAGGAAAGTATAGTCAATATGACGGTTTATTATCACCGTCTATCGGCGAAGCCTACCAAAAAAGAACGCTATACCCACACTCTCAAACAAATGGTAAATCCATCTTAGATTTTACGCATGATAATGAGGCTGATTATAGCAAAAAGATATCTCAGCAATATTTTTCTAATGATAAAGACCGTGATGTATTTTCCATATTGGCACCAACCAATGATCAACTTCAGAGATGGGGAGGAAATTATAATGACTATTTGGATTATGTCTCCAAAACATACGGAAAGGAACTAACCTCAGTAAATTTCGTAGAACGGACTTTAGCAGCGCAGGATGTTGTCTATGGATTACGCATGATGGAGGTGGGAGTAGTGAAAGATATCAGCGTTCCTAACGCATTGGCAGGTGTTGTCACTACGAATATCAATAATTTCAGTGGTACCGACACAAAATTAGGCCTTATTACCAATGAAATGTATGCGGCATCATTGTATGCGGCATCTCAGTTCAATTCATCAAGAAAACGGTATGATACAACCTCCCAATATCCGTATATAACGCCATCATTGTATAAATTCTATGGCAACAACAGTGCAAACATCAATAATTTGAGCGATATAATGCGCCCTGATGTTAAAACAGGACGTGTTAATGAAGATCCTGCGATTGATATTAACATTGTACATGATTGGAGCGATAAAGAAAGTATAATAGCGAACAATTCTTCATTTGCTTATGCATGGGCACAAACACAAGAAAATAAATATGCCCCCGACTCTGCTTATTACAAATATGATCGTATTTCCAAAAAGTTCGAAGAGTCGTATAATGACAATGCGATAAAAGATTTAGACCGCGATACAAGCATAATCAATCTTTCGGCTCATAAGACAGGAGTTGCAACAGTAGCTGTTGTTGAATATGATGAAGGTGATAACGCTGAAGATGTAAAAGACGGCAAGAGGCTTATTGAAGGAAATAGCGGAAGTCAAGGAATTGAATATTTCACGTTTGAAGCTGTTCAAGAGAATAGTAAAAATACGCTTTTGGACAAAACAAATAAAGCATTTAGGAAACATGAAATCAATACCTTAATAAGTCGTTTCCATACTTCAAAGGATTATAATGAAACGTATGCGCACGAATCATTTGATACAGCCAAAACAACAACATTTGGTAAATCAAAAGGTAGGAACCTTTTAAAGTTAGGTGCGGTACAGAATCATTATAAAACAAACAACTACTCTAACCCGTACTGCCGTGTTTGGACATATCATCATGAGTATGACAGACTCTCAAGGATGATAAGGCCTTTTGTCGCAGAAGAAAACGGGACAGAGATTCATTATGGCCTGACCGAATTACAAAAATTAAATGAAAACTTCAGAGCAAAAGGACTGAAGAATACTACCGATGGGTGGGACTACCTTGCAGAAAAAACCGTACTCAATAAAGATAACGGCTTGGTGGATATTGTGCCTAGCAGCAGCGGGAAAGTAGAGATTAAAAAATGCATGTTTTCCATAGAAAACCTTGCGTGGAAAGATGTGCCGAATATGTCGCAATATCTTTCAGAGGAACAGAGGGGGCCTTTTGGTGGAAGAATAATGTGGTTTCCTCCGTATGATTTGAAATTCAACGAAAATGTAAATGTTAATTGGAATGCTAATACGTTCATAGGCAGAGGAGAGAAAGTTTATACCTATACCGATACCGACAGGACAGCCACTTTAGATTTTGCCATTCTAATAGATCACCCTGCGATTGTCAATGAGATACGCAATATGGAAGGGAAAGATCCTGATGGAGACATTGAAATGGATACGTTAAGGTTTTTCGCAGGTTGCGGGCCTTTAGACAATGGCAAAAAACAGTCGCAGGATACAGACAGTGAAATTGATGTAAGTAAGGAAGAAAGCACTGAGCCCGTAGAAGTGGAAAACGAAGAGAAGGCAGAAAAATTAAAGTTTTATATCTTTTTCCCGAATAATTATTCAGGAAATTACAACGACGGAAAACTGATGACTGAAAAAGAATGGGAAAATATCGGATTTGCTGATAAGGATTGGACTTCATATCTTCTATTCGGTAAAGATATTTCCATACCGGACGACAGTAGTGAATATTGGGGCTACGAAACGGGAAAGGGAAATGGTATATCTACAGATGACGGCGCAACCATTACAACAGCAGTAGATCCGGTGACCAATGTTTCAAAAAATTGGACGGTTTTCCCTGATTATGAAGGTGAAGACAAAGAGGAACGTAAATATCACTACAGAGTCGATTTTGATTTAAGGCAAAAGCTTTATAACCTTAAAAACTATTCCGATTCCAAAGATTTTAGCCTGAACATCAATTTGCAGGAGGTTTGCAATATACATAAGGATGCAGACTGCACATTTGCGGAGTTTATTGCTGCAATGCTTATGAAAAGAGCAAAAGAAGCCGCAGCAATTAATGGCATCAATGATTATACTTATGATATTTTTAAAGCAGAAGAAAAAGGTAGAAATATTATTCTGCATGAGCTTTTGAAGAAAATCAGTGTTTCTTACGATGAAGATTTAAAATATACTTTTGCAGCAGTGAAAGACATTGAAACAAAAATAGAAAAAGGTGTAAAGAAAATATTGCCTGTTGGGGGAGCAACCGAGCAGGACAAGAAGAATTCAAATCTTTTGGCATTCAGGAGATGTCGCACAGTAGGTACATATTTTAAAAACATGCTAAAATTTGACGGGGACGTTAATTACTATCAAATAGAAGATACCGAGCAACTTCTCAATGACAAGACAGTCAATAGTATTGCCGCAAAAGCACAAAGATACGCATCAGTTGAAATTTATTTCGGAACGCCTGAGAAGAATGATGCAAGCAAGGTTCTTGGAACTGAAGGAAACAGCATACAAGAGGAAACGACAGGTTCAACAAACGCAAACGGCGCCACTGATGAAGTTTCGGAAGCCATAAAACAGGAAGTTCATGCGACAGTAGGAAATACAACTACAAGATATGAATCAGAGGCGGATTATTTTGACAAGTTGAAATTGACGGATCCGTTAGCATTCAAGAAAATCACCGACAAGTATAGGTATTTCAATCCTGCTTTCCATTCATTATCTCCTGAGGGGTTCAATGCACGTCTTACATTTTTGCATCAATGCACAAGACAAGGGCATACAGTCAGCACCGCAGACGGCAAGACTGCCAAGACAGCAGGAAATCTATCCTTTGGAAGAATGCCTGTCTGTATATTGAGGCTTGGGGATTTCCTTTACAGTAAAGTCCTCATCCAAAGCATGACAATAAGTTATGAAAGTGGCAATGGAGTGCAGTGGGATTTAAACCCTGAAGGAGGCGGAGTACAGCCAATGTATGCTCATGTAAGTTTAGGCTTAGTGATACTTGGAGGGCAGACACTTGACGGGCCTTCCGACAGGCTGCAGAATGCGAACACATTCAACTTCTATGCAAATACAGGTGTTTATGACGATAGGTCAGACAGGATTAGTGTTGATAGCAACGGTAATTTGAAGTATGACAACATTTTCCTGCCATATAATGATGACGAAACAACTGCCACAGGAATTGAAAAATAAAAATTTTAGACTATTTTTTAAATAAAATGGCTTTTGATAGATATAAAGATTTTAGGGTAAACGGACAGGTAGGGTTTCCTCCTGCCGTTTCCTTGACTAAAAAGAGCACAGACTTTTTTGAAACCTACAGGCGAGGGCAAAGCCGTTTGGATTTGATATCATACGACTATTATAAGGATGCAAACTATGATTGGCTAATATTGATGGCTAATCCTGAATACGGGGCATTGGAATATGAGATACCTGACGGTTCCGAATTAAGAATACCATATCCACTTGACATCACATTGGAAGACCTGTCAGAACAAATCAAAAAATATAAAATTTTGTACGGAGAATGAGTAAGATAGACTGCAACGGGCGCTTGATTTATATAGAGCCGGGACAAACCCCGCAATCAGGAATAACCTTTGGGAACGGCGTAAAAAACGACAATATAGCATACCGCCCTGAAGACTTGTGTATGTCTGTGGATTTGCAGGTGGTGGTGCCTCAGATAACGGACAAAATGGCGGTGCAGGACGAAGTTTTCGAGGTTACCTATAGCAATGGTATTCCCGACTACATATCGTTTCTGCAAGGCTCTAAATTAGGCGAAAGAATCAATTCTAAAGGGAAGAACGAAGATATAAATGAATTGACGGATTCCTTCACTGAAATATCAAGCACATATTCTGAAAAGGGAAGCGGAGCAAGGGGCGGAAGAGAACAATTGGGTATCAATTCTATCGACATCAATTTCAATGCTCAATTCTTTCCTGTTGTAAAAATGAACCTGACCGACGTGAGGGGTTCTGCCTTGATGTGTACTGCAGAGCAGGATTATTATGACAAGAAAACAACAGGTTTCAAAAATTTCTATAGCGCACTGTTCCATTTCCCATATCCAAGATTTTTACTTACCATCAAGGGTTTTTATGGGAATAAAATCACTTTCATTCTTGCCGTAGAAGATGTAAAGACAAAACTGAACGCAGAGACAGGAAACTTTGATGTGGATATTTCGTTTATTGGATACATGTATGGGCTATATACGGACATCCCATTTACATTTCTTGTTGCTGCACCTTACATCGGAGGAGTCAAGGAAAGCGGGAAAGGCGAATTGGAGACAAACAGTTATTGGAAAGAGAAAAAGGAATTCTGTTTTGCCAATTCCGACGGAAGTGACGGGGAACATATCTGTACCTTTATCGAATATTTGGAAAAATACCAACAGGTTGCAGATAAATTGAACAACGGAGAATTGTCAAAGACGCAAAATTTACAGGAGTACACAAAATCCAAACAGCAATTGAGTGCTCTGAATGAATTGAAGTCTTGCTTTGACGAGACGCTTTCGGCATTTTATACTGCAAACGAGAACATAATTGATTTTGCTTATACGCAGGATGAATATTTCTCAATATATTTTTCCAAAAAGGAAGAATTTCTGATAGATACCAATGTTTGTGCAAAGTTCAATACCCTGCTCAAGAATTACAAGGCCAACTACGACGGCAATATAGGACAGAGCACTTGGAAAAACATGGAGAATGATAAGGTTATCAACGGCATTAGAGCCCTGACGGACTCCAACTCCATGTTCCGCAGGTATGTTGACGGCAAGGTCGTCTTCAATGAAATATGCAAGAAAACAGGTGAAATATATAACAGGTTCCCTGACGGAGATAAGGAAACTCATATCGAATTGTTCAGAAATTTCATTGAAAGCAATATAAGTAAAATTACAGAACAAACATATTACTGCATTTTATGGAAAGATAATTTTGATGGAAAGATAGAAGAAAAAAGTGATAGAATAGAAGGGAATGTCAATGAAAGTCTGATGGATTCCGCAAATGAAGATTTGTCAGACTCAATTGTTGCGTCATTAGGATTCAGGCCATCATTGGAGAATATCTTCAGAATGATATTTGCCCATTTGGACACATTCATCCATTTCATGAACAAAACAGTTGACGCTATTGATAACAACAGGAGATTAAGTGACTATATTACTAAAGACGAAACAAATATAGCCTCTGATGGTATTTTACCTCCATTTTTTGGCTATTATACTCAAGGCAAAGACAATAAAAGAGAGTTTACATATCCGGGTAAAAATGTCAAGATGAGAAATTTTCCCGAAGTGCAGTTTGTGGAAGATTTGATTAACGGTATATTGTCATGCTGCAATAAAACAAAAAATATAATCGCAGCTGATGAAGCTCCAAAGTCAGCAACTACTGACAACACGGTAGTCAATTCATTGCAGGATGAAAAATATGTCGGAAATTTTATTCCGACACTGTTGAATGATATCTACAGGGAATACAATCCTTACTCGGAGTACAATAATGACCAAAAAGATTTTTCATCCAAGGATGACGAATGCAGCTTAATCTACTATTATTTCTATGCGAGGGTAATTTCAGCATTGGCTACAGGCAGAGAAATAAACGAATCTTTCATTTCTATAGAAGCGCAAAATTTTCATGATGCAAACCCTAAACTAAGACGGAACCTTTTTGATATCCTCAAGGACAGCAGCAAGGCTTTTGAGAGGCTTGGGATATTTGTAAAGAAAACAGGCGACAAATTTATATTCCCTTATATTGGAGACACAGCAGAACTCCACCTTAATAAGGGTAAATTCCCGCTTGTATATAAGAGTCCTATCCGTAGAAACGAGAGCAATACGCTTAAAACAGATGGAAATGCAGGCAAAATTACACGTTTCGATGCCAAGAGGGTTGAATTTTTTAGAAAAAAAGAAGAAGGCGTTGCGCTAAATATAGAAACCGCCATCGAATATAATGTCAAAAACTACGGACATATATATTACGACGATGCAGACGGTGCAGATTTACAGATTAGATGCTTCGATAGGGCTTATTATCCCGAAGCTTGCCCCGACTATACCGAATTTATCAGTTGGTTAAAGGAATCTCAAGAGGAACGCATTCAAAACTGCAGATATCCATTATTGCAGTTGGGGGGTAACGACAAGAACGTCACTAATCTTTTTGATGATGCGGATTATATAAAATTAGGTACAACCAAAGACGGTATATATAAACAAGGATTACTGTTTTTGACATCGTTATATAATGCAAGCAATTATGATACAAAGCCTAAGCACATTGAGGAAAGTTTTATCAAAAACTATCCTAAATTTTATGTGCTCTATATCGGCGGAATGCGTTATCGTAGCGAAACAAAGATACTTACGGATGAGAAAGAATTCTTCCGTTCAGCCTTACCTTCAAATTCCGAGCTGAAAACACGGAGCAACTTTTTATCTAAGGATAGCACTTATGAAGTTTTAGGACTAAATGAATGGAATACACTGGAGACCGAGGATTTTAGCGAATTGAAAGAGTTTTTCAAGACATGGTGTGATAGTTGGTTTAAAGCATTGATGGACGAATTCAACGAATTGAATAAAACTGCAAATTCAAGAACCGCATGGCAGGTTAAGAATACTAAAAAGTATGTATTGGCACTTCCTGAAAGCATACAGAAAAAAATAATAGGATTTTATTTGGAAGATGTGCCTATAGGGAAATTGAAAATGACATATGAAATAAAGTCACAAAGTACCACTATCTTCAAAAATGGTATGAATAAGTTCATCAACTCTTTTGCTGAAACGTTATATAATTTATACGACGACAATGAAAAGGAATCGACAGGTGCAGCCAACAGCGAAGGAAAAAGCAATGACGATTCAAATGCGAAAACAACATTTGAACAGAAGACAAGTACATATTACACATTGTCAAATTTGTATACCAAATGGCTTGTGACATTCAACGAGAAATCATTTTCATTGAAATCACCTTCAGAGGAAATCGCAGAGAGAAAGAAGAGATTTGAAAGCCCTGCACAATACAATCAGAATGTTACCGAATACGGCAATTTCCTATTCTTGGATTCTTACCAAAATGACATCAGCCAAAGGTTTTTTGTAAATCCCGAAAAACTTTACGGCAGAATCAAAGACATAATAGGCGGAAACGATGATCCGAACAAGTCAATATTCCAATTCATGTCAGATATTGCGCAAGAGAACAAGCTTTTGTTCTTGGCCTTGCCTGTTTATAACAATTTCTATAATGCAGAGGCGTTGAAATCAATGTTCGAGCCTCATGCCCTTTATGGTGAGAACAACAAGAGCACATTAGGCTATGGAAATACATACATTTTGATGTACACACACGATGTTTCCAAATTTTTAGATTCAAGGGAAGAGGAAACAGTAAGAGTAGCTGACGACAAAGTGGATTTGGCTGATACTTGGGGCAACATATATCCGATAAGTCTTGAATACTTTAAGGCTGCAAGGGATGAAAATGAGATAACATTGAGCGTACCCGCCTTTGGAGTGACTTACGGTAAACAGAATCAAGGACTGTTCAAAAGCATCAGTTTGAATATGGACAACCCGCAAGTTACCGACTATTCAATCATGAATCAGTTGCAATTGGCCAATACGGGAGCACATGGTGATACAATGTATCCGAAGGGAGTTGGGCAGGATATGTATGCAATTTTTTCCAATCGTTCATATACTTGCACTGTAGAAATGATGGGATGCATGAATATCATGCCGATGATGTATTTCCAATTGAACAATATTCCTATGTTCAAGGGAGCCTATATGATTATAAGCGTAGAGCATCATTTGAAAGCGGGAGACATGACGACGACATTCACAGGAGTCAGGATTTCCAAGAATCAGTTGCCGTTTGTCAGAACAATGTTCAACCTTGAAGACATCATTGACAGGATAGGGGCAAATCCTTCTATGCCTGATACCGGTAGGCTTATAGGGGCTGACAATACATTTAGTGGTACTTCGCAAAGTACATCTACAACTCCAAACGGTATGGAGAGAGGTGGAAGAGACATTTTTGGCAGCAATGCAGGTGAAATAAATTGGGATGAGAACGGAGAACTTATAATCCCTGCCGCATCAGAACCAAAAGTGACATTTAATGTATTGAAAGCAGTTCAAGCTACAAGAAATGCAGCGACTTTTGTAACGAAAAAGAAGGGGACTGTTACTATTGCGCCCGCAAGCAACAGCAAGTCATTGGGCTATTGCGCCAAGGCAGTCAAAAGCTTCATAACTGCAGGAGGAATAGCAACATGGTCAGGAGCAAACGGCGCATACTGCTACAACCTCCTTGCGGCCCGAGGATTTGGTGTTTATACAAGAGGACTGAAAGATAAAGAGACACGCCTTGAATGGATTAAGTCATACGCACAGGCAGGAGACATTGCCCTTATGGAGAATGAAAAAGATTATGGGCATATCTGCATGTATGATGGACAGAAATGGATTTCGGATTTCAGTCAAAATGAAATATGGGTTTATAACCCAAAGACTCCGAAAAGCGACATCATTATTATGCGTTATACAGGACCAAGACTGATGCCTAATGGCTTTATTGGAAGTATGGGCAATGTCAATTTTTGGGATTATGTACCTATTCTCAAAGAAGTTGAAGGCGGTTATGCCAATACGGAAGACGACAGCGGAGGTGAGACAGTTTGTGGTATAACTCAAACGGCATATCAGAGTGTTTATGGGCAAAATGCAGATGTCAAGAATATGACAGTCGAGGAATGGGGCTACATAATGAAAACAAATTATTGGGACAAGTTACGGTGTGATGAAATCAATCATCAGACAGTTGCAAATCTGGTAGCTGATTGGGGTATCAATTCAGGAACAGGAACTGCAGCAAAAAAAATTACCGCATTGTTAAGGCTTGATGCAAATCTTTATCTAAAAGACCAAGCGATTGAGGCTATCAACAATAAGATTAAGACCGAGGAGAGTACATTCATTAATGAAATAGCTGAAGCAAGAAAGAAATTTTACAGGAAAATTGTAGAGGACGATCCCACACAAGAGAAGTTTCTGCAGGGATGGCTCAACAGAATTGATACTATCGTTCAGAAAAGCTAAAAAGAAAAACTCAGAGATTCAAGACCTCTGAGTTTTTTTAGTGCTTGTGCTTACAAGGAACCGTTCCATAATATTTTCCGCACTTAATGCATTTGAATATCGGTTCTCCTTCAATAAAGACTCTTATTTCTCCGCCGCACTCGGTGCATTTTTCAGGAATCTTTTCTCCTTTGTCATTATATTCAATAGACTCATTCAAGGATTTGTATTTGGCAAATGGCTTACGTTGCTTTTTACCGTCATATAGCCAACGCTTGAATGTATCCAAATCTACTTCAGTAATATATTTGAAACCCTTCCAATCTTTTTTATAGTTTGAAAGATAGGCTTTCTTCGCCTCTTCCTTTGAATCAAATCCGAACATAACTTTCGTTTCGTCAAATTCGCCATTGAAGAATTGGTCAATAGGGAAAATTTTACCTTTTTCGGGATTCGGTCCAATAAACACATCGATGGCATCACCATCTTTTCCTAAAGTCTTGGTAAAATAACCGTAATCATTATGCATTAGAGTTTTCCATTCAGTACCATATGGGTCAGTGCCTTTTCTATAAGAACCTTTAGGCTGTTCAATGGTGATTTCAAAACCTCGGATAGATATATGCCCTTTTTTATAATTCCCTGCCTCTTTTTGTTTTTCGGTAGGGTCGGTTTCGACTTCCTTGCGCTGTTTGGCAAGCTCTTGCTTGATGCCCTCGCTGATGATATAATCATATTGCTCCTGTGTTACATAACAGGTCCTGCCCTCTTTTTCTTTTAAAAATTTGCAATATTGGCGCATTTGGTCTTCCGTCAAAATTATGGTTCTGTTCATATTTTATCAATTTTATAATTATAAATAGTTTTTAAAAATTAATTTTGTATATTTAGGGCAACAGATTTTAAAATTATGGCACAGCCCGTTAGAAAAAAAATACAGGAGGAACATGGGGCGCTTGTTTCGGAACAGCCTATATATACACTTTTGGTAGATGGAAACAGTTTGCTTTTTTTCTCATTCAAGGACGACAAAGTGAATATTGACAATATGCATTATGGCGGAGTATTTCAGTTTATGCTGCAATTGAAGAACATGATAGCAAAGCATGACTTCGATTACGTTTATGTTTTTTTTGACGATACGTATTCAGGTTATGAAAGATGGTGCATAAATCCATATTACAAGCAGAACAGGGACAAGCACTATGAAGAATACGGTGTCAGTGACTACATGAAGCAATATAATGAAAGTCTGAAGAATATGCAGAACTATTTGTTCAATAAGCAAAAGAAAAAGGAGGCCAAAAATGTAGAGAACAGGGTAAAGACAAAAAGTGACATATACAAGGACTTTGTGGATGCCAATTTTGACAGGGAGCGCGATGTTTTATGCAACTATTTCAATGAGCTTTTCATTCGATGGAACATTGACGAGGTAACGGAGGGTGACGATCAGATAGCATATTATTGCCTGAACAAGAAAGCGAATGAGAAGGTTATCATAATGTCAGGCGATATGGATCTTTCACAGCTGCTTGCCGACGATATTGCCATTTATAACCTTACATTGAAAAAGTTCATCACCAATAAGAATTTCAAAGATTATTTCGGCTACTCGCCTGAAAACGTAATGGTGAAAAAAGTATTTACTGGCGATGTTTCTGATAATATACCCAACATTAAAGGCTTATCCGAAGATGGTTTATACAAGTTGATGCCTGAAATAAAAGAGAGAAAGGTTACCATAGAGGAGGTGAAGGAGCGGGCGCAGCAAATGATAGATGAAAGAAAAAAAGAAAAGAAAAAGCCCTTACAACTGCATGAAAATATTGTCAATGGGGTTTCCAACAAGCCTTATGATGGAGATTTTTATGAAATCAACAGGAAAATTATAGATCTATCGCATCCGCTGCTTTCAGAAGAGGCAAAAGAAACTATGGATACTATGATGTACAATGTAATGGATCCAGAAGGACGCTCATTCGGAAACTTATACAGGATGATACTTGAGGACAAGATAACGGAGTGGATGGGGGATACCAAATTTGCATCCTTTTTCAATCTGTTCAAAAGACTTGAGATAAAAGAACGGAAGAGGTTCGAAGAATATCAGAAAAATCAAAAAAAATAGTATATTTGAAAAGAACAAAGGCGCAGTGCTTTTGTTTATTATGTTTAACATTTTAATTTTTAAGACTGCACATGGCAGAATTTGAAAAGAAAACGCAGGCAGAAGCAAACGCCCTGCTAATGAAGGAGAGATTTGAATTCGTACTCTCCATTAATGGAAATATTGTTTGTCAGCGCTATTTCCGTATTTTTGGCTTTAAGGATGTTGCCTTTTGTTCTACAGAGATTGTAGATACAATCAGGAACATTGCAAGAATCATCAATAATGACCTTGAAGCAAAGACACAGACTTATCTTGAGCTAACGGCACCTCAGGTTTTCGAGGATGAGTCTGAAATGAATGAGTGGGTTGAAAAACATGGCCCCGAGATGAGGACGCCTACTTTTATCGCTCTCAGAAAATCTGAGGATACATTTTTGTGGAATGGAGAAAAAATTAAGCCGTATCAGAAGCCGTTCAGCAAACAGGAATATGTTTGCTCCAACGAAGAAACTCCATCCTATTTTACATTTACCCTCTATGATAACGGCAGAGACCTGAATATACATAGAGAAGTAGTTTCTTATACTTGGGACGCATCTGTCTATCCTAAGTTTGTAAGATTTAACATTGATCTTTCAAACTCCAAAAATCCGTTCAAGGATGAAGTAACAAAGGTTGCATTTATGCCTTATGAGGCAGCACTTATTGATGCGATGAACGTAGGACACAGAGACCTTGTTCCACAGATTGTCCATGAGTTCTATGAAAGCTGTACTGCCGATAAGGATGATAACGGTAATTTCAATACCGTAATGGATTTAGGCAAAAAGACCTACAGTCTGAACATCCGAAAGAAGAACTTCCAATATGAAGATGAGTACAGACGCTATTTCGCAGAGAAGTCAAATGCCTACTATGGCAAAAGCCGTAAAAATTAATTTTTAAAAAGGAATCCCGTACCAAGAGGTGCGGGATTTTTCTTATTTTTCCAAAACTATTTTCTTGGGATACTCAGTTCCCCATACATCCATTACATATTCAATAATAACCTTTTCTTCTGTTTCAGTAATGGTATGATTTTTGATAAAAGGATTCATAACCCCGTGCTTCTTTTCATTGATATATGCAAGAACACAGACAAGGGAATCGCAGGCATCAAAATTTTCTTTTTTCAAATTACCTTTCTTATCATAAACCCAATTAAGATCAGAGAACATATCATTTACAAGGTTCATCATGACGGTTTTCTTGTCACAATCAAACGGATATGAGCCAAACAGTGTAAGATGATTTTCATTGATGGCTTTTTTAATATGTGAAAGCGGGTATTCAACGCCTTTTTTATTAAATTTTCGGATAGATAGCAGTTCAGGAAATGATCTCATTCGTGCATCAAAACTTGAGACATAATTAGGCACTATACCCAACACCCTATAAACCGCCTCAGATAATAGGCCGTTAAATTGGAGCAATTGTGCAACGGTAACGGCATTGGAGTTCCCTGTAGCAAAATTAAGAGGAGATTCTATAACGCATTCGGTAATTTTCATGCCCTTGATTTTCATAAGGAACTCTTCCTCAAAAATTTGCTTACGAAGAATAAGAGCCTCAATACCCTTAATATTTTTGTCTATCTTTGGGACAATATGCGTCAATTTGATGATTTCAGGTTTGTTGATACCATCATCAAAAACAATAGATGCACCGATACATGCAGTGCTGATATCAAGCCCCAATACTAAACTTGGGTATTTTTTTTCCGTAATCGGGGTTTCTATATTTTTTTTCTTCTTTTCAGGCATATCACATGTTATATTCTAATGAAAAGATAAATGCTTTTTAAAAAAAAT
>ERZ1034962.514-NODE-514-length-17579-cov-7.041600_pt1 | contig 17579 bp, 16 predicted proteins | sample MGYA00520696_ERZ1034962 | MGnify/ENA primary metagenome ERZ1034962 (study PRJEB33766, sample SAMN09781770) | gut metagenome | biome: gut microbiome | host: Homo sapiens | place: Madagascar | study: EMG produced TPA metagenomics assembly of the PRJNA485056 data set...
GCTAGATTAAGCGCGTTTATATCATCATCTAAAAGCGCTCTTAAATCCAGCAAAAAGCATTCATTTTCTATGCGCCCGATGATATTTTTTGCCCTAAATTGCGCCTGTAAGCTTTTGGCCTTGCCACTAAGTTGTAAGGCTATGCTTGGAATTTGCTTATTTGGCAAGCTCCCGCCACCTACAAAAGTGCTGGTTTTGATGATTTTAACGCGCTTTTTGGCATTTTCATTTAGTCCAGAAATTAGCGCATTTGCTAAGCTTTCAAGTTCATTTAAGCTTTTATTTATTAATTTTTGCGTGGTGATTAGGTGATTTTCGTTTTTTAAATACGCCATTACGCTTTGGCAAAGCAAGCTAAGCGTGATTTTATCGGCGCGAAGCATTCGCAAAAGCTGATTAGAGCGCAAACGGGCGATTAGGTTTTTGTTGGCTAAAATTATGCCAGCTTGAACCGAGCCAAAAAGCTTATCCCCGCTAAAACTCAATAAATCAACCCCGCTAAATAAAAGCTTTGTAGCGCTGGCTTGAATGCGCTCTAAGCCCCAACTTAACGGCGCATAAGAGCCAGAGCCCAAATCATAATAACTTAAAATTTCGTGTTTTTTGCCAAGATTTGCAAGCTCATTTATGCTGACTTCGCTACTAAAACCTTGTATTTGAAAATTTGAGTGATGCACTTTTAAGAGCATTTTGGTATTTTCATTTATGGCATTTTCATAATCGCTTAGGCGCGTTTTATTTGTGGTGCCAATTTCATTTAAAATGGCTCCGCTTGCGTTCATCACCTCAGGGATTCTAAATCCACCGCCAATTTCTACTAATTCACCGCGACTGACAACTACTTGCGCGTTTTTTGCAAAGGTATTTAGCACCAAAAATACAGCAGCGGCGTTATTATTTACTATTAGCGCATCTTCACAGCCAAAAAGCGCGCTAAGTAACGCCCCGCTATAATCATAGCGGTTTGATCTAGCGCCAGTTTGTAGGTCGTATTCTAAATTACTATACCCGCAAATAACGCTTTTAGCGCGCTCATAGATGCTTTCATTTATCACGCTACGGCCTAAGTTTGTGTGTAAAACAATCCCGCTTGCATTGATTACTCTTTGTAGGCTTTTGCGTTTAAAATTTTCGTATTCGCTAGTGATTTTGGCGATAATTTGCTCTTTATTTAGCGCACTTTTTTCTTGGATTAAAAGCTCTCTTTGCTCGTTTATAATATCTCTTGCAATGCGCGCTATAATAGGCTTTGGCGCATTTTTGAAGCATTGTAAGTTTATGATTTTATCAATTTGTGGTAATGATGAAAAATCTGCCATTTTTACCCTTTATTTAGCTAAAAAGCGTAATTTTAGCATAAAAATTAACTTAAAATTTTAAATATAAGTTTATAATTAGGGCTTTTTAAAAGGTTGAAAATGCAAGAATGCGGATTTATTGATGAAAATTATCAAATACCATTGGGCGATGAAATTATAATCTGCCAAAACCCCTGTAATGATGAGTTTATCGTAGCAAACTCAATTAAGCTAAAAGCGCAAGTTTATGCGCCTGAGATAAACTTTTATCTAAAAAATTCCCTAGATAACGCGCTTGAAAAAGCAAAAAGCATAAGCGCGCTATATGAGGCTAGAATTATAGGCTTTGATGAAAGCAAGCAAAGCGAGCGTGAAAAAATAATTGAAAATAAAATTTTAATCGTTGCCAATGATGATATAAGCGCGCTTAAAGAGCTTTTAATACAAAATGATTTTAAGGTGATAAGCTTAAAAAATGATGAAATTAAAGCCTTGTATGGCGAGGTTGGCTCTTTAATAGCTCTAATAGAGCAAAATGGCGATGAATACGAGCTAGAATGCGATTTTGTCTTAATTAAAAATGCTAGAAAGGACATGCTAATTCAAAGTGGCTCTTTGGAGATTGAAGCCCTAAATAATGATGAAATATTAAGCTTTTTGCGTAAAAATTACCCAACATATCATTATAAAATTAATTTGATTTATGATGAGAGTATTTGCCAGTATCATCAAAGGCGTGAGCAAATTTGCTCAGCTTGTGCTAATGTTTGCCCTAGCGTTGCCATACTTAAAAATGACGAGCAAAAAGAGCTGGTTTTTAATCAAATAGATTGTATAGATTGTGGGCTTTGTGTGGGTGTTTGTCCTAGCGGTGCTTTAAGCCTTGCTAATATGCCTACAAGCGCGCTAAGTGGCATCGCAAGGCTTTATAAGGATAAAATTATTTTGCTTTTAAATGAAATTTTAATAGATGAAAATTTTAGCGCGAAATTTCGCCCATTTTGGCAAGAACTTGGCAAAATTGAGCCATTTAACGCTAAAAGCTCTTATGGGCTAAAAAAAGAGCCGCTCGGTGATCATTTAACAGATATTGCCTTAAAAAGCGGGGTTTTGCCACTTGCTTTAAATACTGGTGCCTTAGATTATGTGCATTATTTGATTTTAGCTCAAAATAGCGGAGCTCAAATTGTGCTTTATGAGCCAAATATCAGCCAAATTTCACTTAGCAATATCAAAATAATAAATGAAATTTATCAAAAAATTTTTGGCGAGGACGCGGTTTTAATCGCTACAAATAAACGCGAATTAGAACAAAACTTAAACAAAGCGCATAAAATTAAGGACTCAATGCTACTTGTTGATGATTATGATATGCCAAAGCGCGAGATTTTTGCTTCAAGGCTAGCAAAAATTATAAAAAACAATGATTTTGGGCAAATTAATAGCGATGAAATAGTGCGCTATGCTAGCATAAGCATAGATGAAAATATTTGCACGCTGTGTAGTGCTTGCGTTGGCGCGTGTAATGTAAATGCGTTAATCGCCGATAGTAGCGATAATAGCATTAAGTTTAACGCAAGTTTATGCACGGCTTGTGGGTATTGTATAGCTAGCTGCGCTGAAAGTGGCGCAATAGCGATAGATCGCGGTAAAATCGCACTAAATCCTAGCTTTTTTAATTATAAAATTTTAGCAAAAGACGAATTGTTTAAATGCGTAGAATGTGGCAAGGAATTTGCCACTAAAAAGGCTGTGGAGAAGATTATAGGCTTAATGAGCGCGCAATTTAGCGGCGATGAGTTTAAGCTAAAAAGCCTAAGATGTTGTGCTGATTGTAAGGCAAAGCTAATGCTCCAAGCCCAAATAAACGCAAGCAAAGATGGCAATTTTTACGAATAATTAAGTCATTAATTTAATAAATGCTCTATTAAAATTTTAATGCCCAAACTTATTAAAATCACGCCGCCAACTAGCTCAGCCTTTTGGCCTAATTTTGTGCCAAAGGGGCTGTTTTGGCTTAGTAAATTTCCCAGTTTTAAGCCAAAAGCACAAAGCAAAAAGGTTATAAGGCCAATTATTAGGATTGCTTGGTATATATTTAGCCCGCGAAATTCCACAAAGCCAAAACTTACTCCAACAGCCAAGGCATCAATGCTAGTAGCAAGTGCGAGTGCTAGCATTTGTTTAAAATGAAGTTGCGCGCTAGTGTTTTTGCAACTATCATTTTCAAAGCTTTCTTTAATCATTTTTGCGCCCACAAACGCTAATAAAACAAAGGCTATCCAATGATCAATTTCTTTTATAAAATTTGTAAAACTCGCCACAAAAAAATAACCCAAAGCAGGCATTAAGGCTTGAAATCCGCCAAAATACGCAGCAACTATGAAAAAATGTTTAATTTTTAGATTTTTGATGGCAAAGCCTTTACAGATTGAAACCGCAAAAGCATCCATCGCCAAGGCAAAACCTAAAATCACTAAATCAAAAATTCCCATAAATTTCTTTCTTTGCTGATTAAATTTTAAATACTCTATCCGTGCCGTTTTTTGTGATATTTTCATCTTTATCTAAGGCTTCAAGGTAGGCTATTGTGTATTTTCTGCTTAAATTTAAGGCTTTTTTGGCTGTGTTGATATTTACAAAACCATCTTTTTTAATTAGCTCTTTTAATTTTTCTAGCGCGTTATTTAGGTGCTTGGCGCTGATAAATAAATTATGAGCTAGCCTAATTACTATTTTTTTAGCGCATAATTTTTTTAGCGCATTATCGCCACTTGTGCGGTCAATTTCTAAATAATCATAAATATTATAAGGGGCTTGTGGCATTAGGGCTTGCTTGTCTAAAATGCTTAATATTTCATCTTCTACGCGTTTTTTAAGCTTGCTAAAATCAACGCCTTTTTTGGTATAAACTCCATCATTTTTGCTTAAAAACTCACTCATTTCATCAATGCAAAGCTGAGCTAAAAACGCGCTAGCCCAAGGCAGTTTTAGGGCTATTGAAGTGGCTGAAAATATGGCAAATTCGTTTTTTTGTAATAAAAATTTAATATATGCTTTAATATGCTCTTTTGCGCTGATATCATAAACATTAAGCGCGTTTTCATCTATTAGCGCATTGCCCAGCTTTTTGGCGATATTTAGGGCATTTTCGTGGCTAAGATTAAATCTTTGCTCGCTAGAAATTAGCCCAAATCCGTTTTTATGCGCGCTTTTTAAAATGCCAAAGGCTTTTAGAAAATTTTTATTCTCCAAGGCTTGTAAAAGCTCGGTTTTAACGCTCTTTTTTAAGGGTTCGCTAATAGGATTTAGCACCCTGCCACCAGCTCTTACTCTCCCAAGACTAAGCAAAATAAAAGGCTCATTAAAGCTCGCAAATACGGCATTTTCAAGCTTTATCGTGGCATAAAATTTGTTTTCTTTATCTTTTGGCTTAGGTTTTGTTTCATCGCAACTAGCATTTAAAATTAAAATTTTAGCATTTACTTGCTTTGTGCCAATGCAAAAAAGTAAATTTTCGTTATGCCTAATTTGGCCAAAAACCACGCAATCAAGCTCTTTAAATGCCCTAAAATAGCCCTTTTTGCTGATAAAATCGCCTTTTGTTATATCTTTAAGCTCGCAGCCGTTTAAATTTAGTGCTAAACGCTCGCAAGCACAAGCACTTTGGACTAAAACCCCGTGCGTTTGTAAGCTTTTTATGCTTAGTTCTTTTTGCTTGTCGTAATTAAAAAGCTTCTCGCCCTTTTTTAATGTGCCAGAAATTATGCTCCCAGTTGCGATTACGCCTATGCCTTTTAAGATAAAAGCTCTATCTACATAATAGCGTAAAACGCCGTTTATATCGCGCTCTTTGGCTTTTAGGGTAAAAAGGTAATTTTTAAGATCTTTAATGCTTTTTTCATCTTTAATGCTTATAAAAAAACTTTTTAAAATATTTAAGTTTTCGTAATTTTTTAAAAACTCTTGTGCGCTTTTAAGCACAAATAAGGCGCGCTCGTGGCTGATTAAATCGCATTTTGTAATAGCAAGAATTAGTGAGTTTATGCCCAAATAATTTAGCACTTTAATATGCTCGATGCTTTGGGGCATCAAGCCATCATCGCCTGCTATTACCACTAAACCAACATCTATGCTAAATGCCCCGCTAATCATAGTTTTAAGCAAATTCTCATGGCCTGGAACATCAATAAATGAAATATTTTGCTCGCCATTTTTTAGGTTAGAAAAACTTAACTCAATAGTAATAGCGCGCTCTTTTTCTTCTTTGGTGCTATCGCCATTAAAGCCGTTTAATGCTTGAATTAGCGTGGTTTTGCCATGATCTATATGCCCAGCTGTTGCTACTAATAAATTTGCCATTTTGATCCTTAAAGAGCTAAATTTTAATTGTTAGATGCTTGAATTTTCGTTCATATCTTGCTTTTTGCGATTGTAAGCCGCTAAGGCCACCTTGATGGATGTATAAAATTTCATTTTTAAAGCTTTTTAAATTTTCTAGCATAGTAAGCCAGCCAAGCGGATCATAAATTAGCTCAAATTCTATGCCGGTTTGTTCTTTTAATTCGCGCCAAATATTATAAAATTCAAGCCTCAAATCCCCAAAATAACATTTAAGTGCTGGCTTTAAAATTTTAATTCTTGCTTGCGCGTTTAAGCTTTGAATTTGGCTGTTTAAATAATTTTCATCGCCCACGCAAGGCGTGGTAAATACATCACATTGTGCCAAATTCTTAGCCAAATACGCACAAGCCGTGCCAGTCCCGCTTGGCAAAAATATATCAAATTTTATGCCACTTTCTTGCATAAAATTTTTTATTTGCTCAGCTTGGGTTTTAAAGCCTTGCTCTGCGTATTTACAGGCTATGCCTTCTGGGATAAAAAGCGTTTTTGGGTTTTGGGAGTTTTTTAAAGCAAAAAAATATTCTTTATAATCGCTTCTAGCTATGATTTGTGCGCCATTTGCTAAGGCTATGGCGTAATTTGCGCTAGGATTTTGTTGTAAAAATTGGCTAAGGTGCTTTGTTAGATAAATAAATTTTAAATCTTTTTTCTTTGCAAAAATGCTAAGCGCGCTCATAGCGTTGCTTTGCGAGCTGCCATAGCTATAAAGCGTGCTAAAATTTTTTAAATTAGCATTTAAAAAGTATTCTAATTTTCTAGCCTTATTGCCGTTAATTTCATCATCAAGCAAATCATCTCTAAGCACGAAAAAATCACGCTCTTTAAAACGGATTTTTTGAAATTTTGGTAGGTTATTTTGTGCTAGCATTTGATGGATTTAAATTTTCTATAAAAGAAATTTCAATTCGCCTTGAAAGATTTTCATCTATTTTGCCGTTTTTATAAAATGGCTCTGTATTTGCGCGCCCGCTGGCTAGGCTGAGTTTAGCCAAAAGCGCATCATTATAAAAAGAATTGGCAAAAAGTAGTAATTCTAAGGCTTGTGCTTGGCTTAATTTTAAGTTTGCGGTGTAGGATTTTTTTAGATCCGTGTGGCTTGTGATGATGATGTGCTTGATGTGTGGGGCAATTTCATCGCTTAAAAGCACATCAAAATACAAGCTTAAAATTTGCTCTAAATTAGCTTTTGCGCTTTGTTTTATTTGGGCGTTTTTTTCAAAGATTAAATCGCTGTTTAAATAAAGTGTGCCGTTTTGCGTGTTTATTTGTGCTTGATTGTTTAGTAAAATTTTTAATTTAGCTATGATTTTTAGCCTTAGGGCGTTTGGATTTTTGCTTGGTTTTGGAGCTGGTTCTTGCTGTTTTAAATTTGCTTTTTTTTGTTCGTTATTTGTGATTTTATTTATTTCTTCTACGCTTTGTTTGGCGTTTTGAAGGCTTTTATTTAAAATTTTTTGCAAATATGCTAGGCCAACGCTTTTGTCTTTGCTGTTTTGTAGCGTGCTTAGTGTTTTATCTATGGCTATTTCGCGCTCACTTAGTTTTAGTTTGAGTTCGTTTATATCTTTTATTTTATTTTCTAAAATGCCTTTGCTTTTGTTTAAGTCTTGTGCGATTATATTGTATTTTGCGAGCATACTAGTTAAAATCAGAGTGATTATAAAAAACAATCCGCCAATTACATTAGCATAACTTAGCCAAAAGCTAGGATATTCATTTTTATTGCCCATTGTTTTACCTAGGTTTATTTTGCTTGCTCGTTATTTAGGCCGGCTTGGTTATTAATGCTAGTTACCAGGGTATTTACCGCGCGCTCAAAACGCGTAAGTTTTTCATCGCTTAGAGTGTGGAGCTTGGCGTAATTATCAGCAAATCCTATTTGCATGCTTTCAAAATTTTTATTAAATGTATTAAGAGCGTTTAAAATATCAGTATAGACGCGCAAAATATCTTTTTGCTCTTTTTGGCTTTTTGATAGGCTAGATAGCGTTTGCTTGATATGCTCGCTGCTGAGGGTGATGGCGTTTTCTTCGTTTTCTAATAGATTTGTAAAATTTAAAAACTTTTGCTCTACTAATTTATCTAATTGGCTAAAAAATTCTTTATTACTTACATAGCCAAAAATCGTGCTAATTTTTGAAAAGCTAGAAATGCCTTCTTGCATAAAGCGTTCTTGTAATTCTTCTTTGCTCCAAAAAAAGTTTTTTGTAACTAGTTTTTGGCGATTTACTAGTTTTTTAAATCTTGTTATTCCAAAGCGTTCAAAAAATATCCACCAAAGGGCTAAGATCGTGCCATAAATTGCCACATAAAACGCAGAACTAATGCTAGTAATTAAAGCTAGCACATTTTCATCAAAACTAGCATCAAGTGGGGCTAGCGATATAGCAATGCAAATAAAAGTCCCCAAAACCCCAAGCAGTGAAAACACGCCAGCACCGACATTTGCGATATTTTCATTGCGGATAAATTTTGAATAATCCTTAATAAACTCATCAAAATTTGCGTTTGATTTAGTATCTTTGCCGATGGTTAGCAAACTTTTTAAAATGAAAGATTTTAGCTCTTTTTTAAAATCATCTTTTTGACATTCAAAAACAAAACAGCCATATTCTGCGCTGTGAATTGTAAAAAGCAAGGCAATAATAAGCATAAATGTGCTTAAAATAATAGCATTTATGCCAATATTTAATTCTATAAATCCAAAATAACTTAATAAATACGCCACATAAACAAGCACTGGCAAAATAATTATTTTTGTATAAACAGCGATTTTATTTCTTTTATCGCTTTCTGGTAAAGCAAAATCAAATTGATTTTTATCCATTGTGTTACCTTAAAATGCCCTTACAAAGGGCTAAAATATATGAAAGCAAAAGTGGCTTTATATTTTGCGCTTGCTAATAAATTTTAATTAGTAAGTAAAATTTTGCGCAACATTTTATAGCCTTATGCCAAAAGTTAAAATTTTAACTTTTAGCATTAAGATATAAATTAGTTTCGCCCTATGCAATTAAGATTTTCAAAGGCTATTTCAAGGCGTTTGCTTAGGTTTTCTTCGCCTGCTCTTAGCCATTTTCTAGGGTCGTAGTATTTTTTGTTTGGCTTGTCATCGCCACTAGGATTGCCAATTTGTGCTTGTAGATAGTCGTGATTGCTAGCTTCATACTCTCTAACGCCGTCCCAAAAGGCCCATTGCGTGTCTGTGTCTATATTCATCTTAACCACGCCGTAATTTATAGCTGCTTTTATATCGCTAATATCTGAGCCGCTACCGCCGTGGAATACAAAATTTACAGGCTTATGGGATTTTGTAGCAAATTTATTTACTATGTATTCTTGGCTATTTTTTAAAATTTCAGGGCGCAAGATTACATTGCCTGGTTTATAAACCCCATGCACATTGCCAAAGCTAGCAGCTATGCTAAATAGCGGGCTAATTTCGCCTAATTCTTTATAGGCTTTTGCTACATCTTCTGGTTGGGTGTAAAGCTTGGCGTTATCGATATTTGTATTATCTACGCCATCTTCTTCGCCACCTGTTACGCCTAATTCAATTTCAAGGCAAATATCAAGAGAACTTAAAATTTTAAGATATTTTTTGCAAGTTTTTAGATTTTCGTCTAAGCTTTCTTCGCTTAAATCTAGCATATGAGAGCTAAAAAGTGGCTTACCGATGTTGTTTCTTGTGTCTTTGTTTGCTTGAATTAGCGTATCAATCCAAGGCAAAAGCTTTTTTGCGGCGTGATCTGTGTGTAAAATAACTGGCACGCCATAATGCTCAGATAGCAAATGCGCGTGCTGTGCTGCTGCTATGGCGCCTATGGCATCGCCGATGCCTATTTCATTTGTGCCATTGATGCCCTTGCCAGCATAAAAGCTAGCTCCGCCGTTGCTTAGCTGAATAATCACTGGCGAATTAACCTTTTTAGCCGTTTCTAGTACGGCATTTAGGCTATTTGAGCCTACTATATTAACAGCTGGGATTGCAAAACCTTCTTCTTTTGCGTATTCGTAGATTGCGTTTGCTTGCGTGCCTGTTAGCACGCCAGCAGGGACTAAACTTAACGCACCCATTATTTATACTCTATTTTGGCGTTTTTGCGTAGATCTTCTACTTTTTTTTGCATTTGAACTTGTAATTTTTGAGTTTTTAAGGTGTTGATTATATCGTCTTTTACGCGGTTGAAAGTAAGCGTGCTTTGTGCGCGCTCATCTTCTTTTAAGATTATATGAAAGCCAAAGTTAGTTTGAACTGGTGCTTTGCTAATTTCGCCTTTTTTCATAGCAAAGGCAGCATCGGCAAATTCTGGCACCATTTGGCTTTTAGGGAAAAAGCCAAGCTCGCCGCCATTTGCGCCTGATGCTTTATCGATTGATTTAGTGCTTGCAAGTTCGCTAAATTTTTTATTTAAAGCTTCACCTTTTAGGCCTTTTAATTCTTTTAAAATTGCCTCAGCTTCTGCTTTGCTAGCTACTAAAATATGCTTGGCGCGAACTTGTGCTGGGATTATTGTTTTATCTTTATTTTTATTGTAAAAATCTTTTGCTTCGCTATCGCTTATTTTAATGGCGTCAAATTGTTGTTTTTCCCATACTTGAATGGCTAGATTTTCTTCGCCTTGTTTTGCTGCTAATTTATACTCAGGGCTATCTTGAACCTTTGCTTTTTTAGCTTCTTCTAGCAATAACTGGCGCACGATTACTCTATCTATCATAGCTTTTTTTGCCTCAGCTGGCAGGCTTTGAATTTGGCTTGCGTTACTGCCAAAAATACTATCATCTATTTTTTCGCCATTTACCACAGCTACAACAGCAGCATTTAAGCTAATACTAGCTGCTAAACTTAAAGCTAAGATTGATTTTTTCATATTTTTATCCTTTGTAAGTAAAATGTGGTCGCCGATTATAGCACAAATTATTAAAAGATTTTAAAATTTTTAAGCTATAATCGCCAAAAAAGAGAAATTATGTTTTTGCATATTGATTTGGATTGCTTTTTTGTTTCTGCTGCTATTAGTGTAAATCCTAGCCTTAAAAATAAACCAGTGGCCGTAATTAGCGGTAATTGCTATGATATTTTTGGCGATTTTTTAAAGCCTGGGATTATTTTAAGTGCTAATTATGAGGCGCGCGCTTTTGGGGTAAAATGTGCTATGCCTGTTTATATTGGCAAAAATCTTTGCCCTGATTTAATTACGATCAATACGGATTTTGCGCTATATAAAAAGCTTTCAAATGCGCTTTATAATTTATTATATGCTTACACAAATGAGATAGAAAAATACAGCATTGATGAGTATTTTATGAATTTAAATGGTAGCGGGCTTGAAAATAATGCTTTAAAATTTGCTAAAAATTTACAAGATGAGGTGGCTTGGAGGTTGAATTTGCCGTGTTCATTAGGGCTTAGCAAAAGCAAATATTATGCTAAATTAGCCACAGATTTAGCAAAGCCAAAAGGCGTGATGATGATTGAGAGTTTAGATGAGGTTGGAGATATTGATATATCGTGTTTTTGTGGTATTGGTAAAAGTAATCAAAATTTCTTAAAAGCACGCGGTATTCATACTTTAAGCGATGCCTTACAAGCTAGGGCGCATTTTATGAAATTAGGCAAAAATGGCATGAAGCTTTATGCTCAAATTAGCGGCGAAAATCTAGGCAAAATAAATAAGCAAAAAGAGCAAAAAAGCCTATGCGTGGCGCGAAGTTTTAAGGCTCAAAATGATAGAGTAGAGCTTAAAAGACGCTTAAAAATTTTATGCAAGCATTTAAGTTTTGAGCTATTTAAAAAAGATTTAAATCCCTTACAAATAGAGCTTAAAATACGATATAAAGGCCTTGGCTTAAAAAGCTTTACTCAAAATTTGGCCGAGCAAGCAACTAGCTGGCTAATCCAAGCAAGCATTTTAGAGCTTTTTAGTCAAAATGATTGTGGCGCGGGGCTAAGCGTGGATTATTTGAGCGTGGGCGCAAGTCATTTTGGCTTAAATCAAAATTTATTTGTAGAGCAAGCTAATATAAAAAGAAAAGCGCTTGATTCTAGCTTAAATAAACTCCGTTTAAAATACGGCCAAAACATCATCTAAGGACAAAAATGCAAAGCAAGAAAAATGTAAAAATTATTAAAGAGCATTTATTAGCGCGTTATAGTGATGCTAGAAGTGAATTAAAATTTGCGAATAATTATGAGCTATTAGTGTGTGTAATGCTCTCAGCACAATGCACCGATAAGCGCGTAAATATCATCACCCCAGCACTTTTTCAAGCCTACCCAAATATCCAAAAACTAGCAAGCGCAAACCTTACAAGCCTAAAAATGTTAATTCAAAGCTGCTCTTTTTATAATAATAAAGCTCAAAATTTAATAAAAATGGCAAAAGCCGTGTGTGAGCGTTATAATGGGCAAATCCCGCTAAATGAGAGCGAGCTAAAAACGCTAGCTGGTGTTGGGCTAAAAACGGCGCATGTGGTGATGATTGAAGCTTGTGGTGCTAATGTGATGGCAGTTGATACGCATGTTTTTCGCGTAGCAAAACGCCTTGATTTAAGTCAGGCAGCTAGCCCAGAGCTTGTAGATAAAGAACTTTGCGCGCTTTTTAAGGATAATTTAAATAAGCTTCATCAAGCCTTGATAATGTTTGGCAGATACACTTGTAAGGCGGTAAAACCAAAATGCGATGAATGTTTTTTGGCTGAGTTTTGTAAGTTTAGGATTTGAAATTTTAAATTAAATTTGAAAGGATTTTTATGATTTTAATTGCTGGACCTTGCGTGATTGAAAGCAGGGAAAACATTATGCAAACGGCATCGCGCCTAGAAAAATATTCTAAAATGCCTGGCGTGGAGTTTTATTTTAAGGCTAGTTTTGATAAGGCTAATCGCACGAGTATTTCGAGTTTTCGCGGTTTGGGCATAGATGAGGGACTTAAAATTTTAAGTGAGGTAAAAAAGGAATTTGCTTATAAAATTTTAACCGATATACACGAAAGCCATCAAGCAGCGGTGGTTGCTAGCGTAGCAGATATTTTACAAATCCCAGCATTTTTATGCCGTCAAACAGATTTGCTAGTATCAGCTGCTAAAACAAAGGCAAAAATCAATATAAAAAAAGGGCAATTTTTAGCCCCGCAAGCCATGAAGCATAGCGTAAAAAAGGTGCTTGAAACCAGGGGCGTAAAGGCTGAGCCAAATAAAGAGCTAAGCGCGCAAAATGGTGTGTTTTTATGCGAGCGTGGTGCTAGTTTTGGGTATGGCAATTTAGTCGTTGATATGCGCTCGCTTGCGATTATGCGTGAGTTTGCGCCGGTGATTTTTGATGCAACTCACAGCGTGCAAATGCCAGCGGGTGAAAATACCATAAGTAGCGGTCAAGCGCATTTTGTGCCACTTTTAGCAAGAGCTGCGGCAGCTGCTGGGGTAGATGGGTTTTTTTATGAAACGCATATAAATCCAAGCCAGGCACTAAGCGATGGGGCAAATATGCTAAACTTAGAGCAACTCGAAGCAAGTTTGAATGAAGTTTTTGCCATTAAAAAAGCATTAAATTTTAATGATTAGGCGAATTTATGGTTTTGAGTAAAGAAAATAAGGGCTTTTTGATAGTTTTTATAGCTAGCATTTTGGATTTGACTTGGCTTTATGGGTTAAAATATGCTCAAAGCACGCTTACTTACGCGCTAACCATAGGCGCGATATTCGCAAATTTTATAGTTTTAACTAAGGCGTTTAAGTATTTGCCTACAAGTGTGGCTTATGTCGTTTTTGTGGGCTTTGCCACGCTTTTGGTGGTGTTTTTTGATTTAGCCTTGCTTTATAAAGATGGGCAAGATTTAGCATTTGCTAGGGTGTTTTTTATTTTCACGCTTTTAATTGGCGTAATAGGCATAAAAGGCGCGCAAAAATGACATTTTTGGCTTTAATAATTGCTGGATTTAGCGAAGTGGCTGGGGTTTATTTTATGGGGCGATTTAATAGCGCGCAAAATTTTAAACTCAAAATCGCTACTTTTAGCGGTATGATCGCTACTTTTGGCTTTTCTTTATTGCTTTTGCGTTTTAGTATGAGTGAGTTTTCAATGAGTAGCGCTTATGCTATTTGGACTGGGATTGGTTGCGCTGGTGCCGTGCTTTTAGGGCTTTTTCAAGGCGAGAAAATGAGCTTTAAAAAGCTTGTGTATTTGGGGCTGATAATTTTTAGCGTTGTGGGTTTAAAATTTCAAATGTAGAGCAGGGCAAATGGGGTCTTGCGCCCATTTGCTTAGCCATTATTAAAATTTTAATTTAGCTTATTGATTTAGGGTTTTATAAGCCTCGCAAGCATTTTGAGCGCCTAAATCGCAGGCCTTGCTAAAATATTTTTTGGCCATTGCTAAATCTTGGCCAAGGCCAAGGCCATCTCTATATAAAATCCCTACATCAATACAACCCAGGGCGTCCCCGCCATCGCAGCCTTTTTCAAAAAACTCTTTTGCTTTTTGATAATCTTTTTTTACGCCATGTTCGTTATTGTATAAAAGCCCGATATTCGTGCAAGCCCCAGCAACTCCGCCATCGCAAGCTTTTTGGTAATACTCTCTTGCTTTTTGATAATCTTGTGTTATGCCTTGACCTTCATTATAAAACATACCAAGATTAAAGCAAGCCCTAGCATTTTTGCCATCGCAGGCTTTTTGCCATAGCTCTTTTGCTTTTTCATAATTTTTTGCGTTATATGCTTTTATTCCCTCATTAAAATCACTAGTTTGGTTTAGCTGTTTGCTAAGCTCGCAGCCTTCTTTAAAGCCTAAATCGCAAGCCTTGCTAAAATATTTTTTGGCCATTGCTAAATCTTGGCTTAGGCCTAATGCGTTAGCATACATAGCTCCAAGATAATAACAACCCTTAGCTTCTTTGCCATCGCAGGCTTTTTGGTAATACTCTCTTGCTTTTTGATAATCTTTTTTTACGCCTTGGCCATTTATATATATAACACCAAGATCAACGCAAGAAAAGACATTTCCGCCATCGCAGGCTTTTTCGTGGAGTTGTATTGCTTTTTGATAATCTTGCTTTATGCCCTCTCCTTCATAATACATTCCCCCAAGAAGTCCGCAAGATCTAATGTCTTTATTATCGCAGGCTTTTTCAAAAAGCTCTTTTGCTTTTTGGTAATCTTTTGCTTTATATGCGTTTATTCCATCAACATAATCACTAGCCAAAAGCCCAGTAGCTAAAACTAACACCCCAAAAATGAATTTTTTCATTTTTTATCCTTTTATTAAAATTTTAAATTACACTAAAATTTAATTTAATATTTTATGCTTAATAATACTCACAAGCATTTTGAAAGCCAAAATAACAAGCTTTGTTAAATAATGTTTTAGCTTGTTGTGAGTTTTGTTTTACGCCTTGGCCTTTTTTATATAAAAGTCCAAGATTATAGCAAGCCAAAGCATCGTTGCCATCGCAGGCTTTTTGTAAAAACTCCCTAGCTTTTTGATAATTTTGCTCTACGCCTTGACCAGCAATATAGCAATTACCAAGATTAGCACAGCCAATAATTTCTTTATAATCGCAGGCTTTTTGCCATAATTTGCTAGCTTTTTGATAATTTTGCTCTACGCCTTGACCTTTTGCGTATAAAAGCCCAAGATTAAGGCAAGCCTTAGCGTCTTTATCATCGCAGGCTTTTTGCCATAATTTGCTAGCTTTTTGATCGTCTTGGCTTACGCCTTTTCCTTTTGAGTATAACAAGCCAAGATTAAAGCAAGCCCTAGCATTTTTGCTATCGCAGGCTTTTTCAAAAAGCTCTTTTGCTTTTTGGTAATCTTTTGCTTTATATGCGTTTAATCCATCAATATAATCACTAGCCAAAAGCCCAGCAACCAAATTCAATGCCACAAAAATAAGTTTTTTCATTTTTGCTCTTTTGTTTTGTGAAATTTTAAAATTTTAAAATGAAGTAAGATTTTAACTAGCATTGCATTAAAGTTTATTTAAAAAGCCTTTTATAATTAAGCAAAATAAATTTCAAGCATAACTCTAAGGCGTTAAATGTAAATATCACGGCGTTTTTTGAATAAAATTTTAAGCAAAATTTTGAATAAATTTTAATATATTTTGGCTATAATCGGCGATTTTATTTGGGATTTATGATGATTTCTAGGGTTAATCAATACTTTTTTTATAGCTTCTTAAACTCTTTTATTTCATTATTTGCCACGCTTTTTTTGGTAGTTTCGATTGTATTTTTTATACAAATTGCGCGCATTACTAGCTATATTGAGATTAGCCTTGGCGAACTTTTTAGACTTTATAGCTATTTATTACCGCAAATTTTATTATTTACAGCACCTATTGCTTTTTTTATCGGTGTGGCGGTTAGTTTTTATCGCCTTAGTAAAGAAAATGAAAGCACGGTGATTTTTACCCTTGGGCAAAGCCCTGATAATGTGGGGAGATTTTTTGTTTTACTTGGCGGGATTTTATCTGTTTTAATGCTATTAAATGCGCTAATTTTAATGCCATACGCACAACACTTAAATAAAACCTTCATCGAATACAAAAAAACAAAATTTAGCCTAAATATCCGTCCTGGCGAGTTTGGACAGCGTTTTGGCGAATGGCTAGTTTTTGCTAATGAACAAGATAAAGAAGAGTTTTCATATAAAAATATCGTTCTTTATAATCCAAATCCGCTTAATGAAAGATTAATCACAGCCCAAAGCGGCGAGCTAATAAATGAAAATAGCGCGCTAGCTTTAAAGCTAGAAAATGGGCGTTTGTATGATATTAGCTTACAAAAATGGCAAATAGGCGAGTTTAAGGATATGACAATCCGTTCAAGCATAGCCAGCACGCGTTTTGGGGCGTTTAATCTGCTTGAATACTGGAAAGAAGCATTAAGCAACCAAAAGCGTGCGCGAGATTTTAGCATTTATACGCTAGTTGCGCTTTTTCCGCTTGCTTGCGTGCTTTTTGCCCTTAGTTTTGGGTTAATTACGCAACGCTACGAAAATGGCATATTGTATTTTGGTAGCTTTGGCGTTTTGCTTGCGTATTTTGCGCTCATTATGATACTAGCTAAAAAACCAAGCATTGCGATAATATTGATTTTTACGCTCTTTTTTAGCATTTCATTTCTTACATTTAAGCATAAAATTTTAAGCAAATACTAATGAAAATAGCTCTAATTTACGCATATAATGGCGCTGGTTTTAGTGGCTCGCAAGCTCAGCCACACAAAAATACCATCGAAAATGCGCTAAATGCCACGCTTGCGCGACTTGGGATTTTTGAGCCTGTTATTTCAAGCTCGCGCACAGATAAAAGCGTGCATGCGCTAATGCAAGTTAGCACCACGCATTGTGGCGATTTTTGGAGCCAAGAAAAGCTAAAAGAGCAAATCTCTCGCCATTTACCGCCTAAAATCACCCTAAAAGCTGTGCGCATCGTAGATGAAAGCTTTCATCCGCGTTTTAGCGCGCAAGCAAGAACTTATCGCTACATCTTAGCCCATAGCGATAAAAACGCCTTTTTGGCCGATTTTGTGTATTATTTTAAACAAATCAATAACGCTAAATTAAAACAAGCTCTTAAAATCTTTTGCGGAGAGCATGATTTTAGCGGGTTTTATAAGCTTGGCTCAAATGAAAAATCCAGCATTAGATGCGTGTATTTTGCTAGCTCGCGCTTTTTTAAAACTAGTTTGGGAGATTTTACGCTAATTAGTATAAAAGCCAATGGTTTTTTACGCTCGCAAGTGCGTCTAATGCTAGCAAATGCGCTACAAGCAAGCAGCGATGAAAATGCGATGAATGCGTTAAAAGATAGATTTTTAAATCAAAATTTAAAGGCAAAAATCCCTACTAAAATTCCAGCTCCCGCTCAGGGT
>ERZ1034962.515-NODE-515-length-17576-cov-24.997945_pt1 | contig 17576 bp, 18 predicted proteins | sample MGYA00520696_ERZ1034962 | MGnify/ENA primary metagenome ERZ1034962 (study PRJEB33766, sample SAMN09781770) | gut metagenome | biome: gut microbiome | host: Homo sapiens | place: Madagascar | study: EMG produced TPA metagenomics assembly of the PRJNA485056 data...
AATAAGAAGCGCATTAAATAGGGGTTTTTATTATACATTTTTTCTATTTTGTAGAATAAATTTTCTGAATATTTTGTTTACAAATGTTTTCGCTTTCTTTTTTCACTTTATTTATTTTAAGTTATGTTTAAGGTAAAGGTCATATAATGAGTCCCTCATGAAGGAAATGAATTTGACTTTGAAAATTTATTTTCTTCTGAGTGAACTTATACATTTTAAACCGAGAGCTTTCAAAGATATGTAATTTCGCAAGCAGCAGAGATTTGAAGGTTCCTTATAACAAACGTCCATAGCGTGCAATGACGTTAAACTGCTGACGGTAATCCTACACAAGCGTTCAAGACTTTATGATGTGTATGGGAAGTAACCATGATGATAGAGTATATACGGGGGTTCGTAATTGAGCTTTAACTCTATGGAATATTCTTAGTGGCGAAATTGAAAGGTCTAAATGAAATTCAGTAAAGTTGCTATTTCAACTGGTGTTATTGCTTCATTCATGTTTATCGGTACTGGTATGGCCCACGCGGACACACCAAAACAAACTACACATGATGTTGCAATTGAAGTTATTAACGGTAACTACGGTACAGGTCAAGAGCGTGTCACAATGTTGACAAACAAAGGTTTTGACTTTGAAGACGTACAAACAGAAGTTAACAACATTTTGTTAGGAAAAGCTTCAGCAACTCCTACAACTGCCAAAAAAGTTGAAACACAACCTGCTAAATCTAAAGTAGCACAAACTGTATCAGGACTTGACTTAGGTCAAACTTCTGGTCAAGTAAATATTGAAGCCCTTGCTAACTACATGGTTTCTAATACTGCCAACGCAGCAGGATATTCTGCAAGCGAATGGGCATATATTATTGAACATGAGTCTAATGGACGTGCAGATGTTGCAAATGCAAGTTCAGGTGCATACGGTGCGTTCCAATTGTTAGGCCACGGTGAATACGCTGGCATGACTCTTGCTGAACAAATCGAAATGGCAAGTAAACTCCCTGCAGGAAGCTGGGTTGTTTATAACTAATAGGAAGTGAATTACAATTCGTTTCCTGGAGTGCTTAACTAAGATTAAACATCCAAGGCTATCACAAACAGTGAAGGCCTTTTTGTTTTGCCTTTAACCTTTTTAAAAATCAAAAAATCAAAAAAACTCTTAAAAAATTTAAAATTATATGTTATAATAAAAGAGTAGATTTAGTAAAACGTACTAAATTCATAACAATTAAAGAGACAATATAGGTTGGGCGCAAGCTTCAAGAGATTTCCTCCGAGGGTAAGGAGGAGATTTTTTGATAGCTTGCGCCCTTTTTGTTTACATTCTTTTTTTCGATTGCTACGCTCTTGAAAAAAATGAAGTGTATGCCTAACTGTCGAAAATACAAGGAGGAAGCTTTTGGAATTTTATAAAAAAGCAAAAGAAGAAGTTATTGAGGAGTTTTTAGTTGACACTAAGACTGGCTTAAATCATGAACAAATATTGAAACAAAGGGAGCTTCATGGAGAAAATAAACTTCCGGATGAAGAGGAAGAATCATACTTAGCTACGTTCCTCAAAAGTTTTAAAGAACCTATCGTTATTGTTTTACTTGGTGCGGTAGCTCTGTCCTTTGCTAGTTCTTACTACGCTTTTCAATTTCAAAATGATAGTAAGCATGGGATGGAGGCACTATATGAAGCGATTGCTATCTTAATCTTAATTATCATAAATGCCTTTTTAGGCTTTTATCAAGAAATTAGTGCACGTAAGAGTTTGAACGCATTAAAAGAGATGAACAATCGTTATGTTACTGTGTTACGAAATGGTCAATTTGAAAAAATACTTTCAACAGAGCTTGTCACAGGGGATATCGTAAAAGCCTCAATTGGAGACTTTGTCGAAGCAGATGTCCGTTGGATTGAAACCAATGAGCTCCAAGTTATCGAGTCGCATTTGACTGGCGAAGCAGATGCGATTAGCAAGCACACAGATGCTATTCTCGAGACGACAGAACTAGGTGATCGTCATAATATGGGCTTCTCCGGTTCAAGCGTTTCTGGTGGACAAGGTTTAGGGATTGTTGTGGCTGTTGGGGAACATACTGAACTTGGTAAAATTGCCAAACTGATTCAAGCAGTTGAAAACAGGACGTCGCCACTGCAAAATACGGTTCATAAGTTAACCAAAACCTTGATGCAAGTTTCAGCCGGTATTGTTGTCTTTACCCTCGTAGTGGGTATCATCCAAGCTGGTGAATTAAGCATAGCATCAATTACATCTGTTTTATCAACCTCAATCGCCTTAGCTGTAGCCTCTATACCTGATGCTCTACCTGCTGTGCTTTCGATTGTTTTAACGATTGGCGCTGCCAAAATGGCGAAGAATAAGGGGCTTATCAAGTCTCTTAACAGTGTGGAAACACTAGGAAGTACTTCCTACATCTGTTCAGATAAAACAGGAACACTTACCAAAAATGAAATGACCGTTACACATTTCTATACAAACGGCCAGTACTATGAAGTTTCTGGTCTGGGCTATACTCCAGATGGGGAAATTCGTAGTCTTTCTGATGAAGAGCAAGAGCCTTCATATTCGGCCTTTATTGCAGGTGCACTTTTGTGTAACGAGTCTGCTCTCAAAGAAGTCGAAGGAAAATTCGTGCCTTTTGGTAATCCAACTGAAATTGCCTTGACTGTTTTGGGGCAAAAAGCTGGCCGCACAAAAACTCAACTTTTAGAATCACATGAGCTTATCCGGACGCTGCCTTTCACTAGTGATCGTAAAACAATGAGTGTCATTGTCAAGAAAGGCGACAACTATCTTCTCTATATCAAGGGAGCGCCAGATGTTCTGGTTGAGAAAAGCCGCGCCCTTTTGATTGATGGTGAATTAAATACTGAAGAAAGCGAAAAGCAAAAATTTATCACGACTGTAAATGATTATGCCAATGAAGCTTTGCGTACCTTGGCGGTAGGATACCGTATCCTCAGTAAGGAAGAGGCAGAACAAGGTCAGCTAGAAGATTTAGAAAAAGATATTATCTTGACGGGGGTTGCAGGAATTATTGACCCTGCGCGTGAAGAAGTCAAAGCTTCTGTTAAAACATTGCAAGAGGCAAGTGTCGAAGTCGTTATGATTACAGGTGATCACGAAAATACAGCTCGTGCTATTGCTTATAATCTTGGCATTGTAAAATCCAAAGAGGCTAAAGTCATCAAAGGTATCGAAATTGAAGAAATGACAGATGAAGAGCTCTATGATGTCGTTAAAACAACGAATGTCTATGCGCGTGTTTCCCCTGAACACAAGCAAAGGATTGTTAAGCAACTTCAAAAGCACGGGGAAGTTGTGGGTATGACAGGAGATGGTGTTAATGATGCGCCGGCTCTGAGAGCAGCCGATATTGGAATTGCCATGGGAATCGCAGGAACTGAAGTAACCAAGGATTCTGCTGACTTGATATTGCTTGATGATAAGTTTACAACGATTGAAAAAACAGTCGAAAATGGTAGAACTATTTATGCCAATATTAAGAACTTTATCCGTCATGAATTAACGACGAACGTCGCAGAAGTACTTTCCTTGATATTAGGCTTACTTTTCTTCACTGTAAGTATCGGGAATGTTGACTATACCACACCAACTTTAACAGCCTTAATGGTACTTTGGGTCAATATGGTCAGTGATGCCGTGCCTTCTTTCGCTCTGGGATACGATGTCGCTGAGTCAGATATTATGAACGAAAAACCACGTGACCCTAAAGAATCTGTCCTAGCTAACTACACATGGTCAAGAGTCTTGATCCGAGGCACAATTATGGGCTTGATGGTCTTTGTAGCCTTTGTTTGGGCAGCAAAACAAGGCATGTCAAGTAACGAAGCACAAACGGTGGCCTTCTTAACACTTGTTTATGGTCAGTTGTGGCATGTTTTTGATGCAAGAAGTTCACAAACTCTCTTCAGAAGAAACCCATTCGGCAACCCACGTTTAGTCCTTGCTGTTGTCTTTGCAGGTATCTCTTCATTTTTAGTGACGATAATTCCATTCTTTAATGTTGTCATGGGAACTGCACCATTGAGCTTACCTGTTTATCTTCTTGTACTCTTTGTGCCAGCTTTACCAACATTTATCCTATCAGGTATTAAAGAAATCTTTAAAGTGAAAATTTGGTAAGGAGAATTTTTGAGATGTGTAACTATAATATGCTAAAATAACAGTATAGTAATCCTTGGAAGGAAGTATATACATGGAAAAAGTAAAAAGCTTTTTTACACCCAAAAGAATTTTAGTTCTCTTGATTCTTTTGCTCATCGTAATTTTTGCGGTTCTTAATTTCTCACCTGTTCGTGTTAACATGCTTTTCTTTAACATTGATATTCCCATGTTCTACGGTATTATCGCTGTAGGGCTGATTGGGTTTATATGTGGATATGTGATGCGGGGGAGAAAATAGCCTGAAAAAATCAAGACTGAAGTGTGTTACACGCTTCAGTTTTTTTATATTATTAGGTTTTCTCTTGCAAAAATATTAGAATTTAGAAAGGAGATTAAAAAGAAATGAGCATATAATATGGAAGAATTAATCCGGTTCTACATTAAAAAGAAGGAGTTTAAAAAACTTCAAGTTATTCTTAAAGATTTACAAAGACATGAACTGAAAGAGATTTTTAAACATCTAAAGCAAGATGAACAGGTCATTTTTTTTTGAAGTCCTTTCAGAAGATAAAGCAGTGGCGTTGTTCAAAATTCTTGGCACTCAGCAGCAAAAAAATCTTTTAGATGCGCTACAACCGCCAATGGTGCAAACTTTTCTCAATCAGCTGTCGTCAGACGATCGTGTCAGACTTTTTGACCGACTACCTGAAAGACGAGTGAAGAGTCTTCTGGGTGTTTTAACACCCGATAATAGATCAGAAACACTCCATCTCCAAGCTTATGTCCCAGAAACAGCCGGTCGAATTATGACAACGGAATTTGTAACTTTGACAGAAGATATGACCCAAGAAGAGGCGTTGGCAAAAGTCACAGAGGAAGCCACGCGCAAGGAAAACATCTATATTTTGTTTATTATTGACGAGAAGTTAAAGCTCACTGGTTTTATAACTTTACATCGACTTTTGATGATGGCGCCAACAGCAGTCATTAATGAGCATATGTCGCGTCAACCGATTTCTGTTAAAACTTCTGAGGACCAAGAAAAGGTGGCACAAAAAGTCAAGAGTTGGATCTTCTGGCTTTAGCTGTGGTGGACGATACTAATAAATTAGTAGGCATAGTAACCTTCGACGATGCAATGGAAATTCTTGAAGAAGAGGCAACAGAAGACATTTTGAACCAAGCAGGTTTATCCGACTTAAAAGATACAGAGGAGGACCGCAGCAAGCTACTTATTAATGGCAAGTTAAATAAAATTTTGGCAGTACGTTTACCCTTTCTTTTAGCCACCTTGTTGTTAAGCATGCTTTCTGGTTTAGTCATTGAAAATTTTGAACAAACTTTAGAATCCATCGCAATGGTGGCAATTTTTATCCCATTGATTATGGGCATGGGAGGAAATATTGGGACACAATCTTCAACAGTCTTTACACGAGGCTTGGTTTTAGGGCATATTGAGATTGAGAACTTCCTTGAGCACTTTTTCAAGGAATTACGTGTCGGTTTGACCATTGGCGCATTGATGGGAATTATGGCGGGGCTAATGGCGACCATATGGCTAGGTTTTCCGATGTTAGGTTTGGCAGTTGGTTTAGCCCTTTTTGCCACGATGACCGTCGCATCCTTGCTGGGCTTTTTAGTCCCTTTTATCTTAATCAAGTTAAAAATCGACCAAGCTGCAGGATCAGCACCAATCATTACAACGATTAAAGATTTAGTTGCCTTACTGATTTACTTCACCTGCATTTCGCTCTTCCTTGGTCATCTTATTTCATGAGTTTGATAAGATAGAAAAAATTTAATTTCTGTTAAAATAGACAAATATGAGACTAGATCACTACCTGTTCCTCAATGGATGGAAGGATAAGAAAGAACGCAAACGCTTGATACAGACCAGAAAGATTATAATTGATGGAGAAGTAGAGTATAACCTAAGTCGCAATGTCGATCCTCAGATGCATGAAATTATTGTCAATCAGCAACAACTCACAACATTTGGACATCATTATTTTATGATGAATAAGCCATCTGGTGTACTTTCAGCCAATAAAGATGAGCACCTGCCCACCTATCGTGACCTTGTGGAAGAAAAGAATGATGCACTCTATCCTGTGGGACGGCTAGACTTTCTAACGACAGGATTATTATTCATCACGGACAATGGGCCACTGGGCATCGATATGCTAAAGCCACAGCAACATGTTTCTAAAACATATTTCGTAGAGACATGGGAACCACTTGAAGTAAGTGATAGAGTTGCCTTTGAAGCAGGTCTTGAATTTATCGGAGGCGTTCGTACGCAGCCAGCGCAACTCGAAATTTTAGATGTGCATCATGCTAAAGTTACTATCCAAGAAGGCAAATATCATCAGGTCAAGAAAATGTTCTTAGCTTTAGGTAAAAAAGTTGAGCAACTTCAACGTTTAAGTTTTGGACCGCTGGTCCTAGATGAAGATTTGCAACCAGGTGCTTATCGCCCTCTTACGCAGCAAGAAATCTTGAGTCTGAAGCCTTATATGAGAAAGTAAGATTCTTTGACAGTCTGATAAGGCAAGTGTTATAATCATTATCACTTAGAGCCGATGAAGAAAGGAAGTGTCACTATGCCTATTTATGATTTCACATTGAAGGGAAAACAAGGAGATGATATCTCTTTGTCCGACTATAAAGGCAAAGTTCTACTCGTAGTGAATACTGCGACAAGATGTGGTTTTACACCACAATATGATGGACTTCAAAAACTTTATGATGAATATAAAGAGGCCGGGTTTGAAATTCTCGATTTTCCTTGTAATCAATTTAAAGAGCAAGCACCCGGCACAGCTGATGAGATTGATCAGTTTTGTACATTGAACTATGGAACAACTTTCCCACGCTTTCAAAAGATTGATGTTAATGGCGCGGATGAAAGCCCGCTCTATACATGGTTAAAAGAAGAAAAAGGAAGCCCGCTTGGAAAAAAAATCAAGTGGAATTTTACGAAGTTTTTGATCAACGCTCAGGGGGAAGTTGTCGCACGTTATGCTCCAGCAACAGAACCTGAAAAAATTGCCAAAGATATTAAAAAAGAGCTTGAAAAAGTAGAAAAATAGGAGCACGTGCCTCCTGTTTTTTCTTTTGGTATCATTATAAAGAAGCTCATATTTATAGCTGGTTTATGCTATAATTGAGTCATGAATATTCTGCTCGAAATCCAAACGAAATTAAGAGAACTTTCCCCTAACGAGTCAAAAGTTGGAAAGTATGTTCTCGCTTTTCCTGAGGCTGTCATCAACCTAAGCACCCAAGACATTGCTAAAAATAGTCAAGTGTCACCAGCTACAGTTATTCGCTTTGTCAAATCCATCGGACTTGAAGGTGTTCCCCAACTTAAGCAGCAACTTTCCGTCTGGAAGGCGAGCGCCCAATCGGATACAGATTTTCAAGAATTACGTCCTAATGAAGAGATAGACTCAATAAAATCAAAATTAAAAGCGCGCATTAATCATATGACAGAACTTGTTAATGGTCATTTAAACAATGAAAGACTTGCTAAAACGGTCGACCTGATTGATGAAGCGGAGTTAATCTTTATTTTCGGGATTGGGGCTTCTTTTCTTGTGGCACAAGACTTAGCTCAAAAATTGAACCGTATTGGCAAAATCAGTATTTGTGCGGACAATACGCATACGATGGCTGTTAATTTAACCAATAATAATCAAAAGAAACTCTTTATCGCTGTCAGCGACCGAGGGGAATCCCGTGAAGTTTTAGCTATGCTTGATTTGGCTCAAGCTGAAAAGATTGAAACCATTGCGATTACCGGTATCGAAAACTCAAGTCTGTCTAAACGTGCCGAATATCCGCTCATTTCTCTATCAGGAGAGAATTTTGAGTTTAGGCATGCAGCTACGGTTTCAATGCTGGCACAATTGTATCTCATCGATTTGCTCTTTTATGCCTATGTCAGCAAAAACTTTGATGATGCACGAGAATCAGTGATTCGTTCTTTAGATATCGTTCGTCATCTGGAAAAAAATTATTGATGTGAAGTTATACATAAAAACAGTAAAAATCTTGGCGTTTTCGTTGTGAAGCGCGATTTTTACTGTTTTCTTTACCTTAAACTTTTTTATGTTAAAATAGAAGAATGATTTTACTACAAGGGAATGGGATAGCACGCACTTTTGGTGGCGATGTTTTATTCGAAAATATAAATTTTAATCTTCAGGACCACTCACGTATGGCTTTAGTCGGACGCAATGGTGCGGGAAAATCGACTTTATTGAAGATTATTGCAGGCGTTGAAGAACCTTCAGCAGGATCGATTTCTAAGGTCAAGGACTTGCATTTAAACTATTTGGCTCAAGATACAGGACTTTCTTCAGAATTAACGATTTTTGAAGAAATGTTGACGGTCTTTGAAAAACTCCGTCAAACAGAGCGACAATTGCGTCAGATGGAATTACAGATGTCGGAGTTAACGGGTGGTGACTTAGAGAGTTTGATGCACCGTTATGATTCTTTATCGGAAGAATTTCGTCAAGCCAACGGTTTTACCTATGAAGCAGAGATTAAGTCAGTACTTAATGGTTTTCGTTTCGATGAGAAGATGTGGGACCGTGCTATTTCTTCCTTATCTGGTGGACAAAAAACACGATTAGCTTTGGCAAAAATGCTTTTAGAAAAGCCTGATTTGTTGATTTTGGATGAGCCAACCAACCATTTGGATATTGAAACTTTAGCGTGGTTAGAAACTTACCTGAAAAACTATTCAGGTAGTCTTTTGATTGTCAGTCACGACCGTTATTTCTTAGATAAGGTTGTGACAGAAACTTTGGAGATTTCACGAGGCAAGCTGACACGCTTTGCAGGAAATTACAGTAAATATATTGAACTTAAAGCAGAGATGCTCGCCACTGAGCAAAAGAACTATGATAAGCAACAAAAAGAAATTGAAAAATTAGAAGATTTCGTTGCTCGAAATATGGTTCGTGCCTCCACAACAAAACGCGCCCAATCACGCCAGAAAAAGTTGGAAAAGATGGAGCGTATTGAAGCACCGACCGGAAGTGAAGCAGCTGCACATATGACCTTTTCCCCAGCTAAAAAGTCGGGCAACATCGTTCTTACAGTTGAAGATGCAGCAGTGGGATACGATAAAGTCCTCGCTGAACCTATCAATATCGATACACGCAAACATGATGCCATTGCTATTGTTGGACCAAACGGGATCGGGAAGACAACATTGATCAAGTCAATTATTGGTCAAATTCCTCTTCTTAAGGGTCAGGTGAAGCTGGGAGCGAATGTCGACTTAGGATACTATGATCAAGAACAAGGAGCGCTGACACCTTCTAACAGTGTTCTTGACGAGATTTGGAATGAGCATCGTCTCTTACCAGAAGTAGAAATACGTAATCTTTTAGGGGCTTTCCTTTTCAGCGGCGAAGATGTGAAAAAGACCGTTTCGATGTTATCGGGAGGAGAAAAAGCACGTCTTCTCTTGGCGAAGCTCGCTATGCAACATGATAATTTTCTTGTATTGGATGAACCTACCAACCACTTGGATATCGACAGCCGTGAGGTTTTGGAGAATAGCTTGATTGACTTCGATGGTACTTTACTCTTTGTCAGTCATGACCGTTACTTTATCAACCGTGTTGCGACCAAAGTCCTCGAAATATCACCTCAAGGAAGTAAACTTTACCTGGGCGATTATGATTACTATTTAGAAAAAAAACGCCAAGAAGAAGAGACACATCAAGAAGTTGTTTTGGAAGAACAACCAGAAAGTTCGGGCCAGATGGACTATGCACAACAAAAAGAAGCACAGAAAATCCGTCGCAAGTTCGAACGTGAAGTCAATGCTGCGGAAGAAAAACTTGCTGCTCTGGAACAACAAAGCGAAGAAATTTCCCGAGCTATGTTAGACATAACAGATGACTTTGTTAAACTAGGTGAACTCCAAGCAACGCTCGACCAACTGGCTGAACAAAAAGAAGAAACAGAGATGAACTTATTGGAAGCAATGGAAAGCTTAGAAAGTTTATGATTGCAAACTTACAGTAAATCTGTTAGACTATATAACAAGAAACCTTTAAATTAGCACGAGAGGCTAGCAAGGAAACCGTATAATTGTCTACTTATATAGTATTTAGGTGCATTCTAAATATTATTGGCATATTTTTTTACGCACTTGCAGCTTTATGCAAGTGTTTTTTTGTGTAAAACAGCGTGCTATTGATATTAACTTAAGGGACTAGAAAGAGGATAACATGTCATTATCAAAAACTATCGCTTCTGATTTACTCGAAATAAAAGCTGTAAGCCTATCGCCGAGTGCACCATTTACATGGGCAAGTGGAATTCAATCTCCTATTTATACAGACAACCGTGTGACCTTGGCTTATCCAGAAGTACGCACTCGTATTGAGCAGGCTTTTGCGGATTTGGTCAAGGCAGAGTTTCCTGAGGTCGAAGTAATTGCAGGTACAGCAACAGCAGGTATTCCTCATGGTGCAATTATTGCTGACTATCTTCAATTGCCTTTTGCCTATATTCGTAGCAAACCAAAAGATCACGGCGCAGGAAATCAAATCGAAGGACGTGTATCTAAAGGACAAAAAATGGTATTGGTTGAGGATCTTATCTCAACAGGAGGCTCAGTACTAGAAGCAGTGGCTGCCGCAAAACGTGAAGGGATCGAAGTTCTCGGTGTGATTGCTATCTTTACCTACCAACTCGAAAAAGCAGCAACAAAATTCCAAGAAGCGCAAGTGCCACTGCACACATTAACAAATTATTCTGAACTTATCCAAATTGCTCAGGAAACAGGTTATGTAACAGAAGCTGAACTTGAAATGCTTAAAAAATTCAAGGATAATCAAGAAACATGGAATAAATTACATAATAAATATTATGTAAAATATAAAAAGGGGAACAGATGATACTCATAAAAAACGGCCGTGTAATCGATCCTGAGTCTGGCTTTGATCAATTTGCTGATGTGTTAGTTAAAGATAAGAAGATTATTCGTATTGCCCAAGATTTGGAAGAAGAAGGTGCAGATATTATTGATGCCAGCAACATGATTGTTGCTCCTGGGCTCATCGATATTCATGTTCATTTTCGTGAACCAGGTCAAACGCATAAAGAGACGATACGCACTGGTGCTTTATCTGCAGCACGTGGTGGTTTTACGACAGTAGTAATGATGGCAAATACTAAACCGATTTTATCGAGTCCTGAAGTACTTGTAGAGACACTGAAACTTGCAGATGAAGAGAAAATTCATATTAAGTCCATTGCTTCTATTACCAAAGATTTTGACGGGCGACATTTGACGGATTTTGATGCTTTGTTAAAGGCAGGCGCAGTTGGCTTCTCAGATGATGGTATTCCACTGAGTGATTCAGGGGTCTTGCATGAAGCTTTGAAGAAAGCCAAGGAAACGGATAGTCTGCTCTCTATTCACGAGGAAGATCCCAACTTAGTGGATACGCTTGGAATCAATGAAGGCGAAGTGGGCCACCAATGTGGTCTAACAGGAGCGACAAAGGTGGCTGAGTACAGTATGATTGCACGTGATGCAATGTTGGCTTTGGATACTCAAGCGCGTTTACATATTCAACATTTGTCTGCAGGCGAAAGTGTAGATGTAGTTCGTTTTGCACAAAAGATGGGCGCAAAAGTTAGTGCTGAAGTTACACCACAACATTTTTCACTGACAGAGCAAGCTGTCCTAGAGATTGGTACAAATGCAAAGCTTAATCCTCCACTGCGTCAAACGAAAGATATTGCGAAAATTTTGGAAGGCTTGAAAGACAACACGATTAGTGTTATTGCGACAGATCATGCGCCACATACCCATGAAGAAAAAAATGTTGCTTTGGCTGAAGCACCGAGCGGAATGATCGGCTTAGAAACTTCTTTGCAACTGGGGCTTACGCATTTGGTTACTCCTGGACATCTTGAACTGGCTCAATTGCTGGCGAAAATGACTGTTAATCCAGCCAAATTATATGGTTTTGATGCGGGATATTTAGCGGAAGGTGGACCGGCTGACATTACTATTTTTGATGCTCATAATACTTATAAAGTGGATGAAAACTTTGATTCCAAGGCAAGTAACTCACCATTTATCGACCAAGAACTTGTGGGACAAGTCAAATATACGATTTGTTCAGGAGAAATTGTTTACCGCCCATGAAAATCTTGCAAGAGCTTACATAAATTGTTAAAATGATTTTAATGTTTAATAAATTTTATTCTAAGCAATAGGAGAAATCTCATATGAAAATCAGTAAAACAATTAATGCTCCTGTCGAGTTTATCTACAATCAGATTCTGGATTCATCACTTTACGATATCGAAAAAAATACTGGGCACAGACCTGACATCAAGTCTCTTAATGGCTTTGAATACTCAAAAACATTTGGCAAAAACCAACATGGAACTATTACGATTGATGAAGTTGTGAAAGCCAATAAGTATGCTTTTACCACGAAAACTATCCGTAATACATTCAATACACGTTGGAATTTTCATCCTGTTGATGATAAGAAAACAGAGATAACTATTGAGGAAAGCCGTACTTCCAGCGGAATGATTCAAAAATTAAATGATATGTTTGTCGGAACGCTTCTGGGACACTGGAAAAAACGTCAGATGGTCGCTATTTTGAATCACATTGAACAAGCTTATAGTGGTGGGAAGTGAAAAGATGGAAAAGAAACAGCATGAACTTTTAGACCTCGCGACTTATGCTTTTAATAAGCCCCGGAGTAAGGAGCGAGAAGAAGCGTTTGATAAACTTTTAAGTTTTTCAAAACCTTACAGTTACTGGGAAAACGATGAGCTATCCTCTATGATTATCGATACCTCTTTTAGGGTCTATTGGAAGGATGCAAAGCTAAAGATGTCAGGAATTGGTTATGTTGCCTCTTACCCAGAATTTAGAGGAAACGGCAGCATTCGTAAACTCATGACCGATATTTTAGAAGACAACTATGAAGCTGGCACCGCCTTAAGCTATCTGGCTCCCTTCTCTTATCAGTTTTACGGACAATTTGGTTATCATTACGCTTTTGACCAAAAAGCATATACGATTCCTGCACAAGAATTTCCTAAAGGCAAAAAAACAGTGGGTCAAGTGCAGCGCCGCACTGTAAGTGAGGAGCTTTTGGAAGAAGCGGCTGAGGTCCATGATCAAGTCTATAACCAAGGTTCACTAGTCCGTCCACAACATGTTTGGGAATACTATTTCAAGTATAAAGCACAGCCCTTCTTTGCGACTTATGAGGAAAATGGCAGAGTCCTAGGTTACTTAATTTATGAATTTGCAGGTACGGCTTTTGTAATTCGTGAATGTATTACATTGACCCAAGAAGCTCAAGATGCACTTTATCGTTTTGTCTCAAGCCACGCTGCAAGTTTTGAAGTCATCAAATGGACTGCTCCTTCAAATGTTTTCCTCGAATATGATTTGGCTGAACCATCGCGCATAGAGCTACAGTTGCAACCTTATATGCAAGCTCGTATTGTTAATCTGCAAGCATTTTTGAAAGTGAACGGTCAGCCTGAATTTTCTGCCCGTATTGTTGATGATATTTTGCCACAAAATAATATCTGTGTTGGCCCTGAGACAGACCAACCAGAGGAAATGACCATTGGAGTATTTACTGCCCGTGTACTACGAGAAAATAAAGCCATTCTTCGTGAATATTTTTAAAATAATCAAACTAAACACCGAATCTTAACTTTTTTGTAGATTTGGTGTTTTTATTAATTAAAACTAAAAAAATAACACGATTTTGTTTCTAAATTTGTAACATGTTTCAGAAATCAGCCAGAAAATTAAAGTTTTTAATGGTTTAAAGAAAATGAAAGCGCTAAAAATAAGGGTTTCATTAAAAAATACTTATTTTTTCGCTTAATATTGTTAGGACAAATTATATTTGAAATCGCTTTCTGAAACCGCTATACTATTGGTATAGATAAAAAGAAGGAGATCATAGAAATGGCAGAAAAAGTTATTGCATTAGCCTGTGCAGCAGGTATGTCAACATCATTACTCGTGACAAAAATGCAACAAGCTGCACAAGAAGCAGGAAAAGATTATGAAATCTACGCAAAGTCTGTAGCTGAAATTGACAACATGTTGTCTGGCTCAGAGAAACCAGATGTATTGCTTCTCGGTCCGCAAGTGGCTTACATGAAAAAATGAAGTCATCAAAAAAGCAGCAGCAGTTGATGTTCCTTGTGATGTGATTAAAATGCAAGATTACGGCATGATGAATGGAAAAAATGTTGTAGCAGCCGCTGACGCATTAATGAATGGATAAAGAGAATTTGTAGAAATTCTAGATAAAGAAAGGAGTATTATGGGAAAACTAGGAATCTCGATTTATCCGGAACGTTCCAACTTTGAAGCTGATAAAGCCTATTTAGACTTAGCGCACCAATATGGTTACACCCGTGTCTTTACCTCACTTTTAGAAATCAAAGGAGATAAGGAAGCAGTTCTTGAGGGCTTTACGAAAGTGATTGCTTATGCTAATGGTCTTGGTATGGAAGTCATGGTAGACATTAATCCCACCTTATTTGAACAACTTAACATTTGCTATGATGATTTAAGTTTCTTTGATGAAATGGGTGCTGATGGTATTCGTTTAGACCTCGGATTTACAGGAGCTGAGGAAGCACGTATGACGCGCAACCCTTATAATCTTAAGATTGAGATTAATATGAGTCAGGGAACAAGTTATGTGGACAGTATCATGGATTACTCGCCTAACATTGAAAACTTACTTGGCAGTCATAACTTCTATCCTCACCGTTATACAGGTCTAGCGTTTGATCATTACGTGAAATGTACCGAGAAATTCAAAAAGTATAATTTAAATACTATGGTGTTTGTTAATTCTCATGAAGCAACATTTGGACCGTGGCCCACACAAGATGGCTTATGTACCTTAGAGGATCATCGTGACTTAAGCTTGAAGACACAAGTAAAACATTATAAGCTTTTAGATGGTATTGATGATATTACTATTGCTAATGCTTATGCGAGTGAAGCCGAGCTTAAAACAATGGCAGAAGTTTTCCATGCGCAAATGCCAGAACTCAAAGTTGTGCCAAGAGCTACGATGACGGAAAATGAACGAAAATGTGTCTTTGAGGCTACGCATAGTTATCGTGGCGACCGCTCAGAGTACATGCTACGTTCAACCATGACTCGCGTTATTTACAAAGACTTGGATTTTCCGCCACATGACACAGATACTATAAAACCAGGCGATGTGATTATTGACAATGATGGATATGGTCAATATAAGGGAGAAACCCAAATTGCTCTGAAGGAAATGAAAAATGATGGCCGGGTCAATGTTGTTGGACATATCGCGGAAGACGAAATGTTCTTACTTGACTTTATCAAGCCTTGGAGTTCGTTTAAATTTATTGAAAGTGATGAGCTATAATTTATAACCTTATACGCAAATAAATTAAAATTTTAGGAGGAATTCTATGAACGGAATTACGATGTGGATGGAGAAATATCTCGTCCCAGTAGCAGCAAAAATCGGGTCGCAAAAGCACCTGGTTGCCTTGCGTGACTCATTCATTGGTATCCTGCCAGCAACACTGACAGGTGCCCTTGCAGCGATGGTATCAGCCATCGTCACAACATTCCCACAGTCCATTCAACAAATGGTTTTGGGTCCAACCAAGTTTGCCCAACTCGCACCAGAAGACGTTTGGACGCTTGCTAATACACCAATTATTGGCGATTTGAATAACATTTCAACACTTGTCAACCAAGGGACTTTGACAGTTATTGGTCTTATCTTTGCTTTCTCTTGGGGTTACAATTTGGCCCGTGCTTATGGTGTCAATGACCTTGCAGGTGGTGTTGTAGCAGTTGCCACTCTCTTTGCTGGTTTGCCAAACCAAATGCCTAAATTCTTGGATGCATTAGGTGTGAGCGATGCCGGCGTAGCTGCAACAGACAAAATCAATGGTGTATTGACTGGTCAAGGTCTTGCAGCATGGAAGCCACTTTTTGCTGCCGCACATATGGATGCTGGTGCTTACTTTACGATTATCATTATGGGTGCCCTTGCGGTGATTATTTATGCTAAACTTATGTTAGCAGATATCACTATCAAGATGCCTGAGTCAGTTCCACCGGCTGTAGCAAAAGCTTTCCTTGCGATTATTCCAACGATTGCTGCAATCTACGCTGTGAGCTTGATTTACTATGTTATTGATAAATTGACACATGATTCTGTAATTAATTTGATTACACACTATATTGCAGAACCCTTCCAAATTCTCTCACAAAATATTTTCTCAGTTCTTATTGTTACTCTCTTCGTTTCAATCTTCTGGTTCTTTGGACTTCATGGACCAAACGTCTTGGCACCTGCTCTTGATGGGATTTGGCTTCCACTTGGTCTTAATAACCAAGCCCTTTACTTCCAAGTTCACTCAGACGGTATTCGTGACTTAGTAGCGCGTGGTGCGATTGATAAAGCACATGCGATTAATGGTGACTATGTCAGTCTTTGGGTTCGTGGTTCATGGGATGCCTTCGTCTGGTTTGGTGGTTCTGGTGGTACAATTACCTTAATCCTTGCCATTCTGATCTTCTCTAAACGTAAAGATTATAAGACAGTAGGACGTCTTGGTTTAGCACCAGGTATCTTCAATATTAATGAACCTGTACTCTTTGGTATGCCAATCGTACTGAACGCCATCTTCTTTATCCCATTTGCAATTGCTCCATTGGTAGCGGTTATTATCGCTTATGTTGCAACGATGCTTCATTGGGTTGATCCAGTTGTCAGTGCTGTGCCATGGGTTACACCACCAATTATGAATGCCTTCCTTGCGACAGGATTTGACTGGCGTGCAATTATCTTAGCAATTGTCAACTTACTTGTAACCTTTGCTATTTGGACACCATTCGTTATTGCAGCAAACAAGATGGAAGAACCTGAATTATAAAAAACAGAAAGGAACCCAATGATTATTGTTAATGTAGCTATGATGCAAGAAAAAGTAATTCACCTTCTAGAAGAAAATGGATTTACTTATAAGGAAAAAAAGGGATTGAAACTCTATTTTCTAGGTCCGAATAGCGACTTAGCTACGGATGCTCAAACTGCAAAACGCTTAATTAAACAAAGTTCATTTGGTTCAGCATTATTCTTTAACGTCGAGGAGGTTTAAATATGGCTTGGATATATGCATTACTTAGTTTGTCACTCTTACTTCTAGCTTATCAAAACTGGAGTTTTGGAGGTACACTCTTTATTCTATCTGTGGTCATGCTTATACTTGCACGACAAAAGAAGAAAAAAGAAGAACAATAAAAAAGACTTGCTCCGGCAGGTCTTTTTCTACCATTTGTCAAGTATAGTGTGTGTTTAGAGTAAAAACACTTTAAAGA
>ERZ1034962.519-NODE-519-length-17432-cov-3.929562_pt1 | contig 17432 bp, 21 predicted proteins | sample MGYA00520696_ERZ1034962 | MGnify/ENA primary metagenome ERZ1034962 (study PRJEB33766, sample SAMN09781770) | gut metagenome | biome: gut microbiome | host: Homo sapiens | place: Madagascar | study: EMG produced TPA metagenomics assembly of the PRJNA485056 data set...
TCCTATTTGTTTCGTGTATATTTTTCCATTTGATAAATCTGCGAATACGGTGACGGATCCGTCCAGGTCGATCATGGTCCCCTGGGCTTCGTCGATAGATGTGACTGCCATGCACTTTAGCATGTTCTGTGGATTGCGGAACTGTTCATACTGCTGCAGCCGCTGTGCTGGCGGCTGGTATGGTGGATAGTATGGGTTTTGAAACATTTATTTACACCCCTTTCTTATTTTTAGTGTAAATAAAAAAGCGACCCTCGTTGTTTACGAAAAGGTCGCTCAAAGTTTACAAAAAGTGATTTAGTTTTTTTAAAATTTTTCGGTGCTTGGCTTTTACCGTCGATTCCGACCAGCCCAGCACGTCGCCGATGTAGGCTAGGTTTTTTCCTTCCAGATAGTGAAGTCTCAGGATCGTTCTTTCGTCTTCTGTCAGGATGCATTGCTTTAAAATTTGCTCGAATTCTTCCACCTCACATATCTGCTGCAGCTTCCTGCGCGCTTCAATGTGATTTGTCATGGTATTCTCCTATTTTTTGAAAATGTACTGCTCCAGTTCCTCCTTGCCTTTTTTCACTTCTCCGGTGTTGTTCCCGGTTTCCGCGTGCGTCAGCAGGAGATGCAGGCTTTTCAACATCATTTTCTGGTCCTCTTTGATCTCTCTCAAGATTTGATCGTGCTCATTCAGGCGCCGCTCGTCGTTCTCCAGGTACTTGGTGTGTTTTTGCATTTCTTTTTTCAGTTCGTTCGTTGGCTTCATAGCTGCTCCGATTGCTTTGGCGATATAGACGGCGGCGCCGCCCACTGCGACGATCACGCCGCTGATTGTTAGTATTGTTTCCATAATTCCCATGGCGCCCTCCTGCTATCCGATGTACTTTCTGCCGTTCTGCACGGCGCACACGTATCCGGACGGGATCTGCAGCCATATGCTGGATCCGGATGTAACTACCCTCTGGCAGGTCACGCGCGTTCCAGATTTCAAAACGGCATATGTCTGATTTAACGCATGGGCTTTTCCGCCCGCTGTCAGCTCACTACGTTTTTTCTGGCGATATCCGGTTCCCGGACCCGTGCGGACCTTCATGTTTGCTTTTAGTGTGTAGGTGCTGCCCACACGGTAGCCGGACGAACTAGTAGATCCGGCCGGTTTATAATTTGCCAGCCAGGTCTCCGGATTCTGCCACTTCCAGGTGGACAGGCTGCGGACGCCAATGTGCAGATGCACGCCGGTGCTGGATCCGGTGGTTCCAGCTACGCCGACCTTGGTGCCTTTGCTGACGCTCTGCCCCTGCCTAACAGCTATGCTGTTCAGATGGAAATATGCAACGGCTACGCCCAGGCGTGGATATTTTACGTACACGTAATTTCCGGCCGAGCTGTCCCGGCCGCGTTTATATACCACGCCCGATTCGATAGCGTGAACGGCTACCTTCCCGCACCCGTAGTCTGCGCCGTAATGGAATTTTTTCTTTTTTGTTCTCGGGTGGATCCGGTAGCCGTACCCGGATGTCTTCCGGTAGGATGCACCCCCGAATATGATCGCTAATGTGCTTGATATGCTCACTTCTCATCCACCTCGCTTTCGTACTCTTCGGCTTTGGATCCGCTGCCGTTGGTGGCGGCCAGATCTTTGCCTTCGATCATCTGTTTGAATGCCTGGTGCAGACCTACTGCGATGCAGCCACCCAGCGCTCCGCCGATGATCGCTGTGACCGCCGGACCTTCCAGGCACGCCTCTGCGACTGCGCCTATGATCGGCAGCACCGTCGGAATGATCCGGTTGTCGGTTGGCAGCCATTTCTTGATGATGTACCCCAGGATCAGGCAGCCTACGACCACGTAGCTGTTGACTGGGATTTGTGTGATGATTTCGTTTAGGTTGATCATGATTTACTCCTTTCTACTCGGTCAGTCCGAGCTCTAAATCGATAAGCCTTTCTTCGTGGTCTACCAGCATAGATAGCGTATCCTCTTCCACCGTGGCTCCTGCGGCTCTGGCTTCGGCAGAGGATCATGGATGAATTCGCCGTCCACGTAGCGATATTCTGACACGTCCCCATCAGGGAACGAATCGACTAAATTTAACGCGTACATTAAACCACTCCCTTTACGCCATACGCTTCAAGTGGTATTGCGTATGCGTTATTATTTGCCGATCCAGTCGATCCAAATACATAGTTGTTCCCAGTTTCAATGTCTAGAATAATTTTTCCATCAGCTTTGCTTGGAGTTACCCCTCTAGTTGCATTCGACCCCCATGTTGCGTTGAATATGTGCCGCCTCGTTGAATTTAACCGTATACGCAATGTTCCTACAATTTGCGCATAGTTTGTACTAAATAAAAATACCATGTCGATAGCATCATAATCATCGTCTGTAATTGTTAGCTTTCGTGGTTTGAACTCACTCGTCGGGCTGGGATTCGTCCACACTTTCTTCATTCCTACCCCGCCCAGTGCCGCAAGCGCAGCCGCGGAGGTGGTAGCTCCCGTGCCGCCTTTACTAATCGGTAGCGGATTCGGAAATTTCCCAATTCCGCCCAAGCTGGTAAACTTCCGCACCACTCCGGTCACGTTGATTCCGTCCAGGGTCACCTCGTAGAACGGCATATCGGCGATCAGATCTCCGGCATCCAGATCTCCGGTAGTATAGGATGGTGCGGCAGGGGTGCCGGTCGTCGGGGTGCCTTGGATCACGACCCAGTCTCCGCTCTGGACTTTCTGCTCTTCGTCCACCGTCCAGCGGCAGACGATCAGGTCTTTCCGTTTTTCGCCCTGGGTGCCGTTTGCGATGGTCACTTCATCGTACGTGCTGGGTTCTATGCAAAAATACCGCCCCTGGATCATGCCGATCCCAGAGCGTATTTTTACAGAATTATTGGAGCTGACTTCGGCGGCGAAGTTTTCAAAAAAGTTGAAAACGCAGGAATCTATTCCCGCCATCCCCCGGTGCCACATGGAATCTTGCAGGGGCGTTATGTGGGGCTCTTTTGCAGCATTCGTTATTGAAATCATGCGCTAACCTCCTTCCATAGTGCTTCGGTGCCTACGACTCCAGGCTCCCATACGTTGCTGTCTACCTGGGACTCCCACGTCTTTCCGCTGTGCTTCACCTTGTCGCCTTTAGCGTATCCGTTAGTGCTCCCAGGCTGTTCCCAGTCCGGGATGACTTCCGGATCCGGATTTAACACTTTCGCCCACAAGCTCGGCGCATCTTCCGGCGTCCAAGATGGCCGCGATGTGTGCGCCTGCAGGCATTTGTACAGCGTGCCGTTTCTATTGACTTTGTGGTCTTTAGGATATGCCACGGAATTCGGTGACCATTCCGGGTACAGCGGCTGCACTGTCATGGCATCTTCGTCGTCCAGCGTTTGCGCTTGGATCTTTGCCACCTGCAACGACGCTGCTATGATCTCCTCCTGCGCTTCCGGTGTGCGATCCGGTTTGTAATTTGTGACGCCGTAGATTTTGCCGGTATATTCTTCTGTTCGGTAAAATTCCGTGTAGCCGTCGTACGTGGCAATGGTCTCGCCGTCGTCACCTTTTACTGTCATGCTCCGGGTTTTTACTTCGTCCGAAAATATCGCCCGAAGATCTTCCGGCGCGGCGCTGATCGTTTTGATCGTCAGATAGCCTTCCGCTTCACTCGCGATCTGCTGGATGGTCAGCTCTGACAGGTCACTGAATACTATTTTCATCTTCATCATCTCCTTCTATGCTGTAGTCCAGCGTTTCTTTGCCGTCCGATATTCGCCAAATTTTCCCCGTGATCGGTTTTTTTGCATATAAACCAGTCAGGTAGTCCCGGCCGCCCACGATGTCTCCGATCTCTACGGCTATGTTCAGCGATGCCACGTCCATCTCGAACGTGGTTCGGTTGGCCACTTCTTTCAGCTTTTCGATCCCTCGTTCTTCCAGTTCGTCTTCTTCGGCGTTGTTGTTATCGTAAACCTCTACGACTTCCGCAGCGCCTTTGTAGTATTGGGTTTTTCCAATTTCTCCGTTTTTTCCAACATACAGATCGATCACCGTTCTGTCTTTCAGTTCTCCTTTTCCCAGGCAGATCAGATGATTTACTCCGTTTCTCACGTCGGAAAAACTGAAATTCAGCTGATCATCCTGCGACAGTTCGATGGTCTGTGAATGATCTACAATCGGCACCGCCGCCAGCTGTACATATCCGGCAGTCTTTTCCTGCTGCAGGTATTTGATCTGCAGGCGATAGCCTTTTGACAGCAGCATTTTTTTGATCCCGGAAAGCAGTGTGGTGTACCGTTCGAACTGATAGCTCGTTACGCTTGCTCCGGTGTTTTCGTCAGAAACTGAAAAAATAGTGCTAAAATTTTCCCCAATCAAGGTTCTCAGCACGGTGTTCAGTTCGCCGGAAATGATTCGGTAGTTTTGTCCGGATGTCGGGCGAATTATTTTTTTGTCCAGCATTCCCCGCCATGTCCTTCCGTAATACTTGATCACATCTAGCGTGGTGTCGGTATCGATCTCACCGATGATCCCGCCGTATTCTGTGTCCGGGATATAGATCACATCCCCGTACCCTACGGACTCTGTGAACTGTCCCCGTCCTATCGACAGCTCGAAATCATTTTTATCCCCTACATCAATATCGATGTCAACATCGAACAGCCTTTTTTTATCTCGCAGAAATTCATCTGCCAGGATCATCTCCATCTCGGCTCACTCCTTTCCAAGAACAGCGTGATGTCGAATCCGAACGCTCCCGTCCAGTTTACTGACAGACTGCCCGGCGGTATTTTGCGAAATACCGAATTCTCTTTTGCTCGCAGATCGTAGATATTTGCTGTTGTGTTATTGTTTCGATATTTTGTGATCGTATTCTCTCTGCTGTCTATCACCATATACTCGCCGCGCTCCAGCGTGTCGAAAACCTGGTACGGGTACCCGGATATGTTGATCCGGGGATCCGTCACCGGTCCGTATATGGTCATTTTGAATTCGCTATCTGTGTAGTGATCTACGATCCAGCTTCGGTTCCCTGCGCTATCCGTCGCATAATTATACTGGTAGTCGTATGGGTAATTCAGCCCGTCTTCGTTTCCGGATTCTTCGGATCTATCGTCTGGGTAGAACTGTTTTGTCAGCTCGCGGATATAAAACGGGTACGGCGCCAGGAATGTGGCTGACTGCTCATATCCATAGAATTCACCTGACGGCTTTGTTTCTCTGGCTACGAAATAACCCCGGATGTATTCGTCCGCGATCCACAGTTCTCCTTGTTTCTTCTCCAGGACATCTTTTTCGCATTCCGCAAAGAAGTCGTTCAGGTTTTCGCTGATCTTCTTCTCGCTTCCGCGAAATTTAAAAACAATTGGTAGCTTGATGGGATCCTTGGTGAACTTTGTGATCCGGATTCCGTACTGCTGCTCAATGCTTTCGTATGTCCAGTCTGACGAATGTGGATTGCATTCTTTGATATGCATCTCGTACGACTGGTTCAGAATGAATTCTTTTCCGCTGTTTCCTGCTATGTATTTTGCTACAATCATCCGAATACTACCCCCTGCCGTTTCAATTCTCTTCCGATCAGCCTGCTGTCTATGTAGATGCCGCGATTTTGCATCTGCTCCAGGCGATCATAATCGATTCTGGCTTCAAAAGAATTTTGCGCCGTCAGTCCAACGTTTTCGATCTGTCCCATCGTGTTGGCCATAACACGTTTTACCAGGGTGTTAACCTGGCGCATGCTTTCCACGAATCCAATTCCAAAGCCCTCGCCAACGAACACACCGATTTCTCTGGTTGCTCTGGATGGCGAATGGACTTTAAAAATTGATTTTAAGCCATCGAGTACCGACGATCCGAATGACTTTACTTTTTCGAGGATCCAGTCTTTTACACTCTTTATCCCATTCCACAATCCTTTCACCCAGTTTTTACCGACGTTAACCAGCGATCCGATTCCGGATTTGATCTTTTCGGGGATCGATTGTGCAAACTTTGATACTTTTCCGAACAGGCTGCTCACCCAGCTGCTAATTCCAGACCACAGTTTTTTTAGGATCTGCACTCCGACCGAAAAAATCTGCCCGATCATCGATAACAGTCCCGTAACTATCGCCGATATGATCTGTGGCAGCGCTGCTACCAGCTGCGGGATTGCTTGAATCAATCCTTGTATCAGCGCCATGATGATCTGCAGTGCTCCGGAGATTATCATCGGCAGATTTTCTGTAATTCCTGTTACGATTCCGTTTATTACTTGTGGTATCATTGCTATGATCTGCGGTATTGCTTCCACTATCCCATTGATCAGCGCAATGATGATCTGGATTCCTGCCGAGATCAGCTGTGGCAGTGCTGCGATCAGCGCATTGAACAATGCCATGATGATCTGCAGTGCGCCAGAAATCAGCTGTGGCAGCGCTGCAACAATCCCTTCCACGAGTGTGATTATGATCGTGCCTGCCGCCTCTACTAGCGCCGGTACTGCCGTTGCGATCGCCGTTACCAGCGTCGTTATGATCTGTCCGGCCGCCGCCATCAGCGACGGTAGTGTGGAGGCTATTGCCTGGATCAGTGTCTGTAGCATCTGCGCCCCTACAGCAATCAGTGCCGGGAGAGCCACAACCAATCCATTCACGATCGTGCTGACGATCTGTGGAATAGCCGCAGTCAGCGCCGGAAGTGCTGCTGTAATCGCACTCACTAGTCCATTCACAATTTCCACCCCTGCGTTTAACAACGCCGGAAGAGCATTAGTGATTGCTGCCGCGATCTGCGGTGCCATCTGCGCGAATGCGTTGGACATGTCGACGATTTTGTTTGAAAACCCTTCGACCGCCGCCACCGCTTCGTCTGTGTTGGTTGCAAATTTATATAATCCAATTCCAACAGCTGCGATTGCAGCGCCTACCATCAGGAACTTTCCAGCAGTCATTGCAATTGCCAGGATTTTTTGTGCGTTTGCAGCGGCGAACGTGGCCACTTTGTTTGCCACAAGGGATGCGGTGTTTGCAATGACTCTTGCTGTTGATGCTACGAACGACGCCGCCATTTTTATTCCGTTCAGTGCCACCCTGGCCATATTCGCCGCCAGGGTTCCTGCGGCGCTTCCTGCTTTTTTTGCTGACGCAATAAATTTACTTAGACCGCTTTCGTTGTCCGCAAGCGCCTTTGATACCGCGGACACTCCTAGCGAAATCTTTCCGATGGCGATCAAGGCTGGGGCTAATGCTGCACCAAACATGATGAATGTTGCAATTGCAGCACGCACCGGTTCTGGCAATCCCGCCAAAAAGTTAGCCACGTTTTTCATGGCATTTGCGATGTTTCGCAGCGCCGGAAGCATCACTTCTCCCATGCTGATCGCCGCCTCCTGAAATGCGGACTTCATCTGGCTTAGCTGCGCTGCCGTTGTCTTGTACCTTTTTTCTGCTTCCGCTGCCATTGCGGTGTTTTCATTCCAGGCACTGTTTGCGGTATCCACAGCCTGTCCCAGAATGTCGTTAGATCCGGCCAGCGCCAGAACTGTATTTGACAATCTTGCATCTGTCAGCCCTAGATCCTGCAGTACGCCGATAGCGCTTTGCCCATTTCTTTCGGTGTCATTCAGTCCGTTTATAAACATGGACAGTGCGCCGACCGCATCCTGCTCGAATGCAGTTTTGAATTCATCTGCGGATACTCCGGCCACGCTTGCAAATTTGTTTAAATTTGCGCCACCTGTTTCAGTAGCGGTCTGAATCCGCTTCAGCAGCGTGGACATTGCTGTGCCTCCGGCCTCAGCTTCGATGCCTACACTGCTCATGGCTGTTGCCAGTGCCATGATCTGTGGCTCCGACAGACCCGCAAGACTACCGGTAGACGCTAGCCGCGTGCCCATCTCAACGATGTCCGATTCTGTCGTCGCAAAATTATTTCCCAGGTCTACGATAGTAGACCCCAGTCTGCTGTAGTCGCTCGCGGACATGTTCGTGATGTTCGCAAATTTTGCCAAAGACGACGCCGCCTGTTCTGCGGACAGGTTCGTTGTGTCTCCCAGTTCGATCATGACCTTCGTGAAATCCATCACGTTATCCGTCTTGATCCCTAACTGTCCAGCCGCTTCAGCTACTGCTGCGATCTCGCCCGGCGTAGATGCGGTTGCCTGGGACAGATCCAGGATCCCCTGGCGTATCTTTCCCAGCTGCGCATCCGTTCCGTCAACCGTCTTTGTTACGCCTGCAAATGCACTTTCGAAATCCACGGCGCTTTTTAGCGATACTCCGCCGACTGCCGCGAACGCCGTCGATAACCCTTTCAGCTTTTGACCAGCCGCTTCCGTCTTTTTTCCCAGTTCTTCTGCTTTGATCGATAACTGTCCGAATGCCGACGACTGCTGTTGAACCTGCTTCAGCTCGCTTTCCATTCCGTTCAGCGCGACTTCTGCGTTATTGATCTGGGTTTTTAGGCGATCACATGTCGCGGCCTGTTTGTCATATGCGGCTGCGGCTTTTTGGGCTTCCACGGAATTCTCGCCAAACTCTGCAGCAGCTTCTTCCGCAGCTTTTCCCAGCGTCTGCAGCTTGGTTTGCGCTTCCGTCAGCTGTGCATTCATTTGTGTGATCCGCTGCTTCTGGACTTCTATCTGCTTTGATAGAACCTGCGCTTTGGCCGCTAATGCCTGCGTAGATGTGCCATTTTTAGAAAACTGCGAATCAACCAGTTTCAGCTCGCTGGACAGCTGTTTGCTGGCTGTTACTATATTGCGGATAGCGCGCTCAAATTCTGCGCCACCGTCCAGTTTTATTTTTGCGCCAATATCAGCTGCCATTTCATCACCTCAAACATGGGACGTACAGATCTCTTTTTACTTCGGTTGCCGATCCGTTCACAACTTGCTGCGCGCTCATCAGATCGTGCAGTTCCCCGATCGGCATCGATGCAAATTCTCTGTATGGTATCCCTAATTTTCGCCCCCAGAGTTCCATGTAAACTAATCCGTTTCCTCCGGGGCTTTTCCGTTTTTTTCTTTTGACTGTACTTCTAGTTCTGTTTTCCCGCTGGTATTCATCGCACCCGTGATAGCTGCGATCAGATCCCCCGCATTGTTTAGGTCCACCGCCACATCCAGTTCTTCTTCTGTCAGCGCGACATATTTTTCATTCTCGATGCGTGCACCTTTTTCCGGTGGCAGATCTTTGCAAAACAGATTCATGTATGCAACGCCCTGCTGGATCAGCACGGCCATGATATACGTGATAGCGTCTAACGTCTCCATGTTTACGCCATCGCCAGCACCTCGCATTACTTCTCCCATCTTGTCGATGCTCCCGAACTTTTTAGCGAATGCCTTTGATGCTCCAAGAGAAAACGAAAGCGGGTATTTACTACCCGCAATTTCTACATATGTTATTCTGTCCATGGCTTACCTCCTATGATGCCGGATTCTCTCCTTTGCTACTCTGCGCATTAGTCGCAGCCGCTGCTCCACACTTGAATTTCAGCCACAAAAGTGCTTCGCTTTCCGATTCGAACCACGCGTCCGACATCCACGGATGGATTCCGTTTTCTCCGCTCGCATCACTTCTGGATACTGCGCCCGACAGTTCTGGTGTCTGCCAATCTACATCCTCGCCCTTTGTTGTGGCAGCTCCTTCTGGCACATTAAAATGAACCTTGTGCAGGAAAATGGCGCGATATTTATTCACATCGTTTACCTGGTGCATTTCAATGAATCCAACGCCCAGGTATGGTGGATTGTAGTCGTCGTCAAAAACCTGTACCGTCGCTGTTTTTTCTTTTGAATACGTTTCCGTCATCGTTTTGGTTCCCAGAATTGCTTTAGAAACTTCCTGGGAAAGATCTGCCGTCGTCAGTGTTAGCTCGCCGCCCTGGAACGTCCCATTGTCGTTTTCGGCAATGCCATTGTCTGCATAGAATGGATTGTCGTCACCGGTCGTCCAGGAAAGACTATATTCAACGGCTTTGTCAATGATGGTCGGATCTGCATATGTTACAGTTCCGCCGTCATTAATTGCCATTATTTCATCTCCTTTTCTATTTCTCTTTCGAGTTCTTTTTTCATTGCTTCTCTCGCTTTTGCACGTGCCTTGTTTACGCTGGTTCTGATGATCGGATTTTTTATCCGAAAACTGGATCCGGATGTGATTGCTCTCGCCAGCAGAACGTTAGGCAGCCCTCCCGGATGCTTCTTTGTCTTGATGCTTCCGTATCCGTCAAATCCGACATGTGTGTCTACGCTGTTTCCCTTTTCGGCTATCTTTGCCACACCAAATCCATTTATCAGGTCAGATTTTTGCTGTCTGCTGATCGTATTGATCGGATTCGCTGCCGTTCCATACGGCGGCAGCCCCGGTATGCTCCCTTCTGCGGTCGGGATTGTTTTCAATCCTGCTTTGATGGTATCCGCGACTATTTTGGCTCCTTTATAAACGGCACGTTTCTCTGCTTCCTCAGCATTGTCGCTGACCCGTTCCAGGCTCCGCACGTATTCTTCCAGTCCCGTTATTTTCAGCCCCATCACGTCACCTCAAACGTCCACTCGTAGTGGATGAACTTTCCCATGTTTGACTCCTCCCTTTGCACTGATTCCAATGCAAAAGAGACCCCCGCTTTATTGAGAGCCTCCTGGATCTTGTCGAATAGTTTATAATCTTGCGGCAGTGCGTACAGATCGATGCTTCCGCCGATCGTCTGACACAGCTTTCCGTTGTCTGCCGAAAGAGCGCTGGTCTCGTCTTCCTCGCTGTAGACGATGTGCGTTCTCGTGGCATCGTTTGGTCTATGGTGTCCGACGTTATCAGACACGCTTATCAGTGCATTTTTGACCGGCTGCAGCATTTCATCCAACGATCTCATATTCTTCACCGTTCCTTTCCAGCGCCAGTTTTAAAATCTTGATCCCGTTTTCATCTTCGGCGTTTTGGATCTGCCGGATCAGAAACTGGGCTCCGTCTTCGGTGACTGCGATCTGGTTCGTGCTGATCCCTTCCCGCAAATCGTAAATGGCGATCATTCGCTCGATCAGCTGATCGGCTTTGATCGCTTCGTAGTATCTAGTCACTCCGACAGTCAGGTTCTCGTACATGTGCTTTGCAGCCATCTCCAGCTGTTTCCTTGGCTCTTCCCCGTTCTCTGCAGCATTTGTCACGTTGCAGATCTTTACCGGTCCGCTGTCAAATGTCATTTTGCTCGTCCTTTCTGCGAAAAAAGCAAATTGTTTAGTTCATAACGCAGGAAACGAGGCATGCTTGTTTCCTTGCCTGCCCGTTTCCTGAAAAGATATGCCGCATAGTGTACATTGATCATTTCGCATTCGATTGCTTCCTCGTACTTGATCCCTTCCCGCTCCATTAGTTTTTTAGAAAAATCCAGAAGCTGCGTCAGGTAGTCGTCGTTCACCGTCGTGAACTCCCGCTGAAGATCTTTTTTTAAAATAATCAATTTTTCTGCGTCATTCATTTAAACCCCTCCTAGGATTTCGTTACATTTACAGTGTAGACTCTTACCGCATTGCCCTGTCTTACTGTCACGGTCAGCGGCTTAGTCCCTTTCGCCCATGTTATTTCCTCTCCGATTCCAACGTTCTTTCCGTTGTAGGAAATTTCAACAGATGCGCTACCTTCTGCCGGCGTAGCTACAACGGTGCCCTTGGCTGCGGATGCTGCTGCAATCGCGTACTCTGTCACGTCCGGGCTAAATGCTGGAGCCAGCGTTTCGGCTCCGATCGTCAGGCTCTGCAGCTTGGCATCGTTTGCGGTGTCTGCTGCAAAGGTCATTGCCGTGGTCACCTCGTTGTTCTTGATGTTGATCGCCATGAATGCACCCGGGATCACCGGCATGCCGTCAGCTCTTTCTGTGCCCTTGAATACGGTATTGTCCAACAGGAACTGTACGTGCTCGGACTGCGTCAGTTTGATGCCAGCGCGCTGTGCCCACAGATACAGCTCTCCGTATCCTCCGACGATATCGCCGTCTGCCATGAATTCCAGTTCTTCGATCGTTCCAGTGATGATCGGCAGCTGTTCCTGCAGGTCCGCAGTCAGCTTTCCTTCCGCGCTAAACGCTACCAGTTTTGCCTGCAACATTCTCTTCGTCTTGGAACTCATTGCCCAGAAGATCTCGCCACGATTGTATCTGGTATGCATCGCCGCAGTTACCACGATCAGTTTTGCCCAGAACTCTACAGCGCTAAGGCTATCGCCGTCGAATTTCACGATATTGGACTGGTGCAGATCTTCCCATGTTGGTGCTGCATCCGGATATCCGCTCGGCTTCATTGTCTGTGCCAGTCTTGTTACGATACCCAGCGGCATCTTGCTCGCTGCGCCTTTTCCGTACAGGATCGCCTTGTCCTTTGCATATCCGATCGCCGCCGAGATCATTTCGATGATTTCCGCCGCCAGATTTACGTCAGTCGCATCTTCCAGCATGGAATTGCACACCGGAATGAATCCGGCTACTTTGTAGCCGTCAGTCGTTACCTGGTTAAATTCGAAACTCAGTTCATTGATTGCACCGCACATTTCTGTCCATACACCCTCCGGAATTGTACCGACGATCGTCTGTCTTCCTTCTCCGGCAACCTGTACTGTGCGCACGTGCTCGATCAGCTTGGAATATCTTGTGGCATTTTCTGCAATGATATCCAGCATCACTACCGGGATGTTCAACTCTGCTCCGCTAACGCTTCTCGTTTCATTCTTCATGCTACGCAGGCGCTGCAGAAAATCCTTTACTTCCTCATCTCCCATGATCTGATCTCTTGTTTCCATCGGCAGTGCGTACAGTGCTCTCACGTTTTTTGGCAGGCTGCGGATGGTTGCGCCAGCAAACGGCGCCGGTACCTGTCCTCTTCCCATTCTTTCTTTCCTTTCTGCACTTCTGTGCGTTCCAGCTTTTCCGGATCTATCTTCCGGTTCAGCCGCTTCAGCTTCTTCCAGTTCTGCTTCTAATCCTTCAATTTCTCCGGCCAGATCATTCTTTGCGGTTTCGTGCGTTTCTTTTTCTTCGTCAAATTTTTCAACTTCCTCCTCGACCGCTTTCTGTTCTTCTTCGGTCTCCGCTTCACTGATCGCCGTCTCCAGCTCGGCTTCTCTTGTCTGGAATTCTGCATCCTTTTTCCGCAGTTCCTCCAGCTGTTCTTTTTTTGCGTCGATCTTACGCCGAAGCATCAGTTTCTTTAGTGCCATTTTTTTCTCCTTTCATTCGCGCCATCATGCGCGCTCTCCACGACTCATTCTTTCTCTTTCGGATGTCTTCCACCTGTCTTTTGCGGGCTTCGACCCCGGTTTCTTCGTATGCCGGGAAGGTGACCACAGACACTTCATACAGCTTCACCGCTTTGATCGTCCAGTGAACGCTATCACCTCGATCTTCGAATTCTTCTGCAACGATGTCGAATCCGAAACTGCACTGATTGACGTCGCCGCGTTTTACCCGTTCGTAGACGTTTACAGCGTCCTGATCGTTCGGGTTGATTTTAACTTCGCCCCACAGACCTTTTTCCTCGACCCGGAGCTGCAGTGTTCCGGCGATGTTTCTGCCCAGCACCAGGCGCGTGTCATGATTGATCAGACACCGGATATCATCGTCCAGCGCTTCATCGAATGCGTGTGGGTCCACGCTTTCGCTCGCTCCTGGCCACAGTTCATACTCGGATCCAAAAACCGCGAAATATCCAGATATGAACATATCCCCGGATTCTTCTGCCCTGGTTTTAAACGATCCAGGCACTCCCCGCATCTGTCTTTTTTCTCTATCCATCATTCTCACCTCCTCCGTTTAGTTTGCTTTGATCTCCTATCATTCCTCTCGGTATGTAGTTTTCCAGTATGATCAGATCGTTCAGCCCTTCTCTTGGCGACAGCCCGATCCAGTCTCTGACTTCGTTGCCATCCATGATTCCCCGTACGTACTGGTCGTCTGCGATAGCCGCCAGATCTTTCAGATCATAGTTGTACAGGCTTCGGCTGTTGAACCGGAAGAACCAGTCCGGATTCAGCAGCAGCTTCTTGGTCATTTCCTGCTGGATGCTCTGCGCCAGCGGCATTATTTTGGAACTAATGAAATTGTTCCAGGCGTTTCGGTCGAATTCCCCGACGCCCAGAACGAACGGTGGCACGCCCAGGATGGACGCGACTGTTCTTTTGTCCAATTCCACGAAATCCGCCAGTGCCAGATCTGCCAGTGTCAGCGGTTTGACCTGCTCCACGGAAAATGCTTCCGATGGAATCATCCATGGTTCTCCTGATTCTGTTGTCGAAATGTAATCATCCAGCAGTCGTTTTCTGCCGTCCGGGTTTGAAAACTCTTCGGTCAGTCCGTCTACTTTAACGATGATTGAAGGCTTCCACTTGGACTGCATAAATCCTTTTTCTGTGGCCGCTGCCTGTTTCAGATTGTTTGCCACCGTTGCCAGTGTCGTCCGGTATCCCGTTCCTTTCCATGGGTAACTTGGATCTGGATTTACAACAAAATGCAGTACATCTCCCGGATCATAGGTTTTCCCGTTGATCCTCACTTGATATCCCCAGTTTCCGTCCGGTATCAGCGAAACGGTTCCTGCAGGCATCGGTATCATGTCTTCCAGGAATCCGTTCTGCGTCTTCGGGAAAACAACTGCGTTGCCGTTCCCTTCCAGAAACAACGTGCGGACGATCCAGTGAATGAACTGTGATCTAGTGGTGCAGCTATACGGTTCGATGTCCACCTTCCGGCTCAGCTCGTTTTTGATCCGAACGTCTCCGTCTTCGGTGTTTTCCATCAAATGGATCGTCATGGATCCGATCAGCGCTGCGATCCGGTCGACCGCCGTGGACACTTCTGGGTTCTGCGCCAGCGATGTATATTCGCAACACGTCAGTGCTTCGTATGCATCCAGCCCGCACAATCCTACGATGCTTCTTTTCTGCTGCGGCTGCGCTCTGGCTTGCTTTGGTTTTTTCTTCGTTTTTTTGCTCATTTCTCACCCCACCATTCTTTTGCGTGCTGTGATTTTTCTAGATTCTCCAGGTACCGGACGACGGAGAACACGGATGCATCGAACAGGTCGATTCTGTGCTCCGGCTGCACTTTTTCATATTGGATCATGTCGTCGGTCTTTTCTACCGCCGTCACGTTTTCCACGCAGTATTCATATGCTTGCGAATGCAAATAATAAAGAGTGCCGTTTTTTGCACTCTTTTCTAAATATCTGAATCCCTCGGATTTTTTATAATAGTATTGCGGCTGATCCACGATCTTGAATCCCGCCCGCTTCATTCCGATGAAATACTCCCGGCAGAATTTCCGGTCATGGCCAACCTGTTTGATCTTGAATCCTTTCTTTCTCATGGACTCAAACCACTTGATCACGTCCGCCTGGTTTACAGTCGGACTGTTGCACATGGTCAGCCATCCGTCTTCTTCCCATCCGAATAGCGGGATGTTGTCCTGATCCGCTTTCAGATGTGCTGCCACCACCGGGAAGAACGCATGCGTGATCACGATATCGGTTCCCTTGTAGTTTCCAAACAGGCACGCCGCAGTCAGATCGTGCAGTCTCGACAGGTCTGCGCCGCCGTACCAATCGATCGGTAGCTTTGCCAGCTGTTCCAGCGTGAAGTCGTATTTTTCATCGGATCTTCTAAATTCCTCGATATCAAAATACGTTTTCAGTGCATTGGTGTAGACGTTCAGACTTTTTGCGAAAAAGTCTTTTCGCTGCTGCGGATCGTTCTGCGCCTGGAGGGCGTCGTTCATGATCTCTTCCGGTCGTATCGTTACCCCATACGCCGGATTTGCCATTTCGTGCACTTTCGGGTTTAGGTAATCAATTTCCCCATCTTCTCCCGGATTTGCGCAGCAAATAAAAATAAAATACTGCTCGTCTTTTATGGTCCCGTCCAGAACCTTCCGGCAGTATTTCAGTCGCTGGCCAAGGAACAGTTGTTCATTGTCTCCTGCTGTCGATATTCCGATCAGCAGTTTGTTGCTGTACGCCTTCATGGCTTCCTTGAACAGATTATATTGTTTCGGTTTTTTGAATGCATGGATTTCGTCTATTATTGCAATGTTGCAGTTCAGCGAGTCCTGCGCGTCTTCATTGGCTGCCAGTGCTCTAATATAGAACGAACCATCCGGGAAGGTGGCTTCCATGGAATGTTCGTTGTTATTATCAATCACTTTCACCAATCTGCCTTTGTCTTTCGTTTCTCCCAGAAGTTCCAAGTTATAGTCTAAAAAATTGAAGCTCTCCAAGCTCTGCATCAGCGCAGCAGCTGCGATGTATGTTTTGGAACCAGATTTTCGGTACCAGAGTGATAGCGCCCACGACAGTGCGGCCGCAAATGTGGTTTTTACATTTTTTCGCGGAACGAAAATAAGAGCTTCGTGGTACTTTGTGATTTTCGTTCCCCGCTTCATAATTCCGACCACGTTGTAGATTATAAACTTGTGAAACGGTTCCAGCAGGAACGGTTTTCCGCGAAGCGGCGTTCCATTGATGGATTCGCCCTGCTGGTGGCACAGCGTCTTTTCGATGATTCCGATACAGAATTCAGGTCCTTTCGGATCTAGCTCGTACTTCGGATTTTTCAGGTCTGAAAAAAAACGATCCACTGCCTGTTTTCGCTCTACATTTGCAACGATCTTTCCATCTCGGATTCCTTCTGCGTATTCAATTACCGTTTTGAAATTTTTAGCTTCCAAGACTCTTTAACGCCTCCATCAGTCCTGACGATGATCCATCGTCGCTATCTCCACCTTTTATTTTTTTCAGTCCCGCCGGGGTAAGACCCAACTCTCTGTTGTATTCTAGAATCCTACGCTGCATTCCTTCGATTGCCAGGTACAGCGGGTTCTTAACCAAATTTGTGCTCCCATTTTTGTTAGTGTGCCTTATTACAAAGTTGTCTCCAAACTTAGAGAATTGTTCTTTCGCCTTGTCAAGATCTTCATACATTTTGGCGAGCGTTTTAATGGATTCCAGGTACTCTTCCCTATAAGTCCCAACCGACCTCATGTCGGCTATGATTCTTTTTTCATAAGTCTTGGCCCTCACTTCACGCTTCACCTCCATCCTCAGTACGCCCGTAGCACGTCCGTGCTTTTGTTGTGTCTCGGTTCTTGAACGGTAAGCCCTCATTTCTGGCTTACCGTCGTCCGTTCGTGCCTTCGCCGCGCCTTCGGACCTTTTCGCCGGCCTTGTAATTAAACGACTCTTTCCGATCGCTACCCTGCCCGGCGATCATTAAGTCGAGTTGCACTTCAGGATTCCTCCGCTTAGCATTTTTATGAGTGCTGTCATCTCATTGACGGTGCCAGGTTTTTATAAGGCCGGTAAGTAACCTGGCACCGGGCGCATTTTATGTTTAGGCCACGCCACACCGCGTTCTTTTATAGCCGCATAACGCTGTAACGGCTCTTGAGTATGGAATTGTTCGGCTTCAAGTCTCCCTTGCTTTCCTTCTCAAGAGC
>ERZ1034962.521-NODE-521-length-17371-cov-6.959344_pt1 | contig 17371 bp, 20 predicted proteins | sample MGYA00520696_ERZ1034962 | MGnify/ENA primary metagenome ERZ1034962 (study PRJEB33766, sample SAMN09781770) | gut metagenome | biome: gut microbiome | host: Homo sapiens | place: Madagascar | study: EMG produced TPA metagenomics assembly of the PRJNA485056 data set...
GCGGTAGTCCATGTGCCCCCCGTGGCCCCTGAAGCAGGACGCCTCGCGCCCGACGGACTCCCTCCGCTCCCTGCCTGGCCGGCCATGGCCTGGAGTGCCTCCTCGAACCTCCGCAGCCCGTCGGCCATCACGTCGCGGAGGATCCCGCGCTCGGCGACATGCGCCCGGAGCACCTGTCCGTCCAGCCAGAGGACGTGGAGAGGATCAAGTCCGAGATCGCGAACTACAGGAAGTTCAAGGACCTCTGCGAACGGCTCGTCGCCCTGTCGATCGAGGAGTCGAAGCGCAAGGCCGGGCGGAGGCGCAAGGCGGACGCCACAGGCCGCAACCGGCCATAGGCCTGGCAGCCTCGCCAGATTCACCGTGCCCATCTGGGAGTGGCGTGCGGTGAATTACGCAAATGCGCCCGTGGATGTCTCAACCTGAGCGCAAAGCGCGAAATCATGGTATTATAAGACAGCAAGTCAAGGAAAGTTTGCCAATGACGACTAAAGAGTATCTTGAGCAGTATCGGGAAGACGTTCCTGAATGGTTGAGGAAGTTCCAACCCGGGGAATCAAGGACGCTTGCGGGCTTTCTCAGGTCGCGCATCGTGTACTACCCGGGTTCAGGGATTGACGGAGATCCCGTGGAGGTGTTCGGCGCGAGCCATAGCGTGCACTGCTTTGTCTATGCCGATTACTGGCTGTCGAAGGAGGCATTGCAGGAAGAGCTGCACGCACACGGATTCAGGGGATACAATATCCTTGACGAGGTGTCTTTCTCCGAGCGCGAGGTCATGAGCGCGTGCCCCTGGCGCAAGCATTTTCTGACAGGCGAAGAGCTGCGGGCGGCGGTTCGGGGTACGGTAGAAATGCGAGAAGTCAACCATCCTTCGCCGTACGCTTTGCTCGTAATCCTTGAGAGAAAGGCGCGTTTCGGCGACGACCACGGGCCAGAGCGTCTGGCGATACTTTTTCTTGGCGCGGACGGCATCGCGACATACGAAGCCATCTTTGCGAATGGGAACGCTCCGAAGTTCTTCGGTTTCCTTCTTCAGGACCATGGTTTCGGCGGCAACTACGACCGCTTTGGAAGAGGCGGCCTTCTGGAGAAGATCATGAACGCCTCCAAGGTATGTCCGCACTTCATCCTTACGTCGTATGACAACCCGTACGATGGATACGCGAAAGTCGAATGGTCCGATCCTCTTCCAGGCAGAGGCCGTAGCCTGTTCTACAATGTGGACATGGGCTGCCAGCCGCCATGGGCTCCAACGGATGACATCCCCAAGATGTCCGCAGAGGAATTCTTTGATCTGGGAGGAGATTGCCAAGTATGACGCGTACATATGCCATCGAATTGCTGAAGAAGGTGCCGATTGCTGAGACGGACGATGCAAAGTGGCTTGTTGATACGGGGTGTCCGTTCTCCCATCCAAGTCCAAGTGTGGCAATAGGAGAAGCCATGGCTTCGTTTCTCGGCGCACCCGGCTTGCGGATGTTGGGGCTGGATAAACTCGGTTCGTACATATTGGTTGACTACCCAAAAGGCACCATCGTTTGTTCCGACGAGCCGATTTTGTTCGAGGGGACGTCGGTTCCAATGATGACTGGGGCGTATCATCGACCGTATGTCAGAATGTCCGTGGCCGGACGAGAGGTGGATGCCTATCTCGACACGGGCGCGGCCCTTTCTTACCTAAGGGGATTGGACATGACGAAATGGCCGTCGGTCGGCGAGAAGGACGAATGCGACATGTGTGGACAACTTTGGACGACGGATACGGTTGTCGTTCCGGCGGATATCGAGGGGTTCCCATTTGAGGCGGAATTCGGCGACGAGAAGAAAAACACCATGTTCCAGGTGGCCGTTGATAAAGACGCCGTAATCGGCTATGATTTCTTTAACACATTCACCGTTCTCCTAAATCTGCGGGAGATGCGGTTGTCATTCAAACCGGCAGGGAAGTAACATCGAAAGAAGGAGATGGAGAAGGTGGACAGAAAAAGAATGTTGTTCTGCCCCGATCTGGGGGAAAGGTTGACAACGAAAGCGTTGTCAGACCTTCTTGCCAAGAAGGTGTTCGGCGATCAAGGTTTTGCTAAGCTGTTGAAAGCCCGCTATGATCAGATGGGGGAACTGTTCAAAGATGCCAGTTATGATAATCCGTGTTGGAATCTGATTGAGCATGGCTGCAAAAACTGTGCTACGGCCAACAAAAGAGATGCTCGTCTTAAAGTGCCCCGTGGAAAGATTGCATGTAATGGCAACAATGCTAATGTGACGAGATTGTTTGACTATGATAATTTCGGGCACGATATGCCAGTATGGGTGACATACAACAATGATCCTAAGGCAAAGCGGGTGATGATTGTTTCGCAGGATCCCAAACGTGATAATGATGTACGCGAAAACATTTATCTGTCAACACCGTTTGGATTGCATTCTAAGGATTGGAGAAAGGGGAATCATCAAGTTAAACGAATTGCACACATGTTGATGGAGAATGGTTATTGTGTCTATCTTACCGACTCAATGAAATTCTATGCGGGCGATGGTAATGTGGTTCGACAGAGCATAGAGGAAAATGATCGGGATGGTTATAAGAGTGTTTTTAGTCGCGTATTAAATGCTGAAATCGAAAAAGTAGATCCAAAGGTAATCATAAAATTGGGAGATGGAGCTCTTGACCCAGACTATGTAGATTCCGTGTATGCGAGTTCACATGATGCGTTTGACGGTTTTGACTTACAAGAAATAGACGGACGGCGAGTAATAGCGGCTTATCACCCAAACGGTACAAAAGGAGCAATTAAGAGGATAAAGGAATTGGTCAATAATGCAGATCATCCAGTTGTGACATATTATGAATCCATAGCACAGACGGCAATAAATTACCTAGGAACGATTGTTTAAGCATTCTGATGAAAATTAAACTGTAGGAGTAATAACCAAGCTTGATTGCCGTTGATATAATTGTGGTTGGGTAAATCCCGGAAAGGAAATCAAAATGATAATCGCTGAATGGTCGGGCAGGAAGGTTACGCTGTACACGGACACGAAAATCCAGTTCCGTCAGATCAACGTGCCCCACAATGTGGTCGGAGTGCAGGTGAGCGGCGACAGCCGCACGGATGCCATGGTGTCGATCGCCATGGACAACGGCCGTACCTGGCTCTACAAGTCGAGCGGCACTCTGGTCCGCCAGTAGAATTCAGAGGCAGCGCACCCGGAAGCGGTGAAACCGCTTCCGGGTGCGGTATTCAAGAAGGTCCTTCTCGTCGAAAGGAAAGAAATGAAGATTGATTCAGGAATAGTCCGTCCCGTTCTTGAGCGAATCGCCGTGCGGGGAGAGGATGACGGCAAGAAGTTTACGGATACGACGCGGGTGGATGCAATCGCTGATTGCCTCAAGGATTCGGCATGGGAACTCTATCATGATGGCCGTCTTGCGAAAATCTATGCGCGGCGTGGTTTCGATCCGAGGAACCCCGTCGTCGTCGTTTCGTCCCACGTTGACATGGTGGCCGAGCGGTGCTACGCAAAGTGCGACGGCGAATTGTGGAAAGGATCCTTTGACAATCTCGTCACGAATGCCGTGATTGTCGCCTGCATGAAGGCAAATGCGTTTAATCCCAATGTCATGGTGGCGTTCACGGGCGATGAAGAGACCGATGACGGATTCGGCGGCGCGGATGAGGTCGCCGAGTCGCTTTCGGGAAAGGGGATTGCCGTCAAACATGTCGTGGTGACGGACGTGACAGAGGAAGGTTGGGAGGATGAAAAGGCATTCACAATCGAGAACGTGTTGCCTGAAGATGACGAGTCGCGCCAGCAGAGGATGGCGGAATCGCTGAAAGGGGCCGTTGCCGACATAGACGGCAATCCATGCGTGATCGTGGACGGCGAACCGGACGAAGCATGGGAGTATGACGAATATGATCTGCCATGCTGCTCCGTCTGCATGCCGTGCAGGGGAGACATGCACTCAGAGGAGGGCGTAGAGATACGCAGAGCAGGGATCAAGGCGTATGCAGAAGCGCTTGTCGCAGTGACAAATGCTCGTATTGCGATGTAAGACATGGCATGCCCCGGGGATATAGTATCAGAAAGGAGGAGTAGCATGAAATTGCCAACACGTGAAGAGCGGCAGGGGTGGAAGGTTCCTGAGATACGCGCGCATGTCGTGGGGAGCTACTATCTCATGGACTTCGCGCTAGATGAGACTAGATGAGATACGTCCGACATACCACATGGACGAATCGTGCCAGGGATCGGTGCCGCAGGCGTTCTTCGGATCGACGTCTTTTGAAGACGCCATATGCAACGCCGTCTCGATCGAGTGTTAAGGGAGGGGGCTTGACGCCGCTGATGGGAAATCAATGACAAGAAATGAACTGAAAATAGTTTCCGGCGGGCAGACCGGTGTCGATCAGGGGGCGCTCCATGCCGCCATCGATCTTGGCCTTGCGTGGGGCGGCTGGGCACCGAAAGGATGGCGGTCGGAGAACGGGACGATCCCGCTTCTGTATCGCACGAAGATGCAGGAGCATGCGAGCGCGAACTATCTCGGAAGGACTCGCCGCAATGTTGTCGATTCTCACGCCACGCTTATCATCACCAACGCCTATCCGCTCACGGGCGGCACATTGAAGACGCGGTTCTTCTGCCAAGAGGCGATGCGGTCGCACGTTGTCGTGTCGCTGGGCGAGGCGGATGCCGTCGGCAAGGTGCGAAAGTGGCTCGGGCAATTCTTCGAGATCGAGCATCCCGTGCCATTCGTCCTGAATGTGGCTGGTCCGCGTGAGAGCAAGGCGGGCGGCATCCAGAAACGGACGCGCCGTTTTCTTGTTGAGGTGTTGCAGGGAATGATGGAGGACAGACGTGCAACCTCTGGCGAAAGAGGAGGAGACAAATGATAAAAAAGTGGTCAGTGCTGATCGACGGGATTGGCCTTCGCATCGTCATGTCCAAGGACATTGATGGTGCGTATCTTGCTGCCATGAAGGAATATGGATGCAAGATAGAGGACATACTGGCCGTCTTCTGCCATGCCCCGTTCAGGGCATCGAAGTGATGCGGACGCTTCTGCCGCTTCCAGTTTAATGTCATCCTCGACCGGTACCTCCAAGGATATTCCGTCCGTATTCATCACCCTCTGCATGATGTACCCGCGATTGCGCCTCTTGCAGAAATTGCTTTCCAGTGACGGCGCGATCTTCATCAGCATCGACGACAATGAGTTTTCACGACTTCGATTCAACCGTTCGCTTTCGTCGCGGGACGTCCAGTTTGACATCGGTCGCATCTCCGGCTTCACGGGCCGGGGCGCGGTGGTTGCGTCCGAGATCCTGACGGGACCTGGCGCCTACGCGACCAACGAGGAGAATCCCGACAACGTCAAATTCGTTCCGTTCGCGCCAACCGTCCGCATGGGTTGCCTCACGGCCACCCTTCCGCCCCACGCGGCCGTCGCCTTTCTCTTCGAATAATCTGCGGTTGTGGTACAGATGGCCCGGCGCGCAATGTACCTGCGCCGCCTCGGCGCGTGGCGCTGTGGGGTGGGGACACCATATGCGGTATGGCGTAACCTAGGGTGCGCTCCCGTACGACCGGCCCCATCCCCACCCATCCATTCTCTCAACCTCCGTACCTCCTTTAACTCCGTGTTAACCGGCCGGAGGCCAAGCCTCCACTTCTGCACACGAGGACAACATACTCATCGGTCACGCGGGAGCGCGCCTCTCCCGGGACGGACCCGTTCGGACGCCACGCGCCGAGGGCGGCGCGGGTACTTCGCGCGCCATCCCATCGCCATCGTTCCGACACAACCATCTCCCACACCCTTAAATGAGATTTCAATGCGTAATAAATCACATTGCCTGTAAAATTCTATAATTTACAAATAGTACGTTGTAGATTGTAATAGTTGTGTCTAACGAAAACCAGGCTCGCGGTTTAAATGTGAGATTTCGCTTCGGAACGTTCCGCTGTGAAATCTCACAAGTCTATTGCTCCAGAAATGAAGTATGTTGCCTTTCCCACAATGTAAACGCAGCTCCGATTCGTGCGGCTCCCGCGCGGTCTACGGCTATCCTCTGAAGCAAGCTTCTGCGGCGCATTCCCGCTCCGCAGAATAGTTCTGCCAGAGGTGGCTTCATCACACTTCACGACCCTGAAAGTGATTGCCTGTGACTGGTTTCTGCGAAGCCAGATATAGTCTGTGGAATGGAAATGCGCTGTAGGAGTTTGCTTCGGAGGTCACCGTAGGTTGTGTGAGAGCATCAATCATCGGAGTTCATCAACACTTTTCATTGCCAGTAATAGGCGTCATTCCCAATACCTCGTCTAGTTTAAAACTTGAATATGGAATATCTTGATTTTTTATCCAGCGATCCTGGCATATTTGTTTACTGGAAATACATTTCTTGACGGTATTCGAATAGGCAAAGTAGAAATCCCCTCCAAAAACAGGGTTGAGGGTTTCTATGATTTTCTCTATTGGTTTTGAGGCTATCGAGACTTGCTTCCCCTTAATGTGTGGATGCTGAAAACATAATGTATAAAAGGAGACCCAATATGCTGCCGCAATCTTTGAGTCAACGACCTTTGATGGTGCCGTAATGGAGTGTATCCAGTGATTTCGTGAGTTGAGTGCTCGCGTGAAGTCATCATTGCCAAGTTCACAGGCGGAAAACGATACACGCCGTGACTTTAGGGCACATGGAAATGCATCTGCTATAGATTCATAGAAATACCATGTCTTTCCAATCTTCACCTTTGAGCATGATTTGTCTCCATGGCAGGAAATGTGCAAAAAGCGATAATTACTCATACGAAAGACTACCATTGCCGCCTTGAAGTCATTTAGGTTACGTACGGGAATGTAACGTGGCCGTCCTCCTAGCAATTTCAACTGCTGAAACAAAACATATCCGTCATGTTCTGTTACAGATTCTATGATGAAGACTTCGCAGAGTGAATCTTGTTCATTTGGAAGGTTGTCAAATGTAATTTGTGTACTTGTCATGAGGGTTACTCCTTGTCAGAATTTATCTGGAAATGGTCAATTTGCGAAAGTAGAACAGATAATCAATCGCGAGAAGTCGTAAATCAATGCCATTTGAAAGCCTCTTTCTTGTTTTTTTGTTTTAGATTCTGTACAACATACATGCTGTCCGGTTCGTGGTGGATGGACCTTTCTTCTCAAATAGGGTGTTTTCATCCACCACGAACGCCGTTGACATTCGTGGTTCAATTTTGGGAGATAACTAAGCGGAAACCGGCATCTGGAGGGGCATGGTAATAACCTCTTTCACTGTGTGCGTACGCCAAACATTGTCTTGCGGAGTGTCGAAAACTGCCGCCTCGATGTACATAATCTTTAATTTGAGGGTTCGAACTCTCGCACCACTCTGCGACATTACCATACATGTCGAAAAGCCCCCACGCATTCGGGTCACGTATTGCTACGGCCCATGTATGTTCTTGACTGTTTTCTTGACACCACATCATTCGCAATTTCCCACAATGACTCTTGCTACCTGCAAGGCAAGCGTATTCCCATTCTTGTTCCGTTGGAAGACGGTAATTACCGTTGGACAGAATGTTCAGCCTTCTGATGAATTTCTGAAGATCCTCCCAGGAGACGTTTTCAACCGGACGGTTAGGCCCCTGAAACTTCGAAGGATTGTGTCCCATGACTGCCATCCATTGGATTTGGGTGACTTCCGTACGCTGCATGCGATAGTTTCTCCCCGGGATGGCGATCATGTCCGCATCGGGGATGATTGGACCAAACGCCCGAATCTTTACAAAGCCCGGAAGTGCGTCCAGAAACGGTTTAAGCTGACGAGTCATTTTCTTGTCACACGCCACAATGTCTTCCGCCGACTTCACTGTTGTACGGTGCTCGACTTGCCACGCCTCCAATGTCTTCAACAAGGTATTCAATTCGCGTGCCAGTTCATTTTTCTTGTCCACAACTGCCGTCCAGACACGGCTGTGGCGTACGTCATCCATCTGGATCCGCTGCTTACGTACTTCCATAAGCAATGCATCCGTTTCCTTGAATTCTCGTTCAAGTTTCTGGTAGATGGCATACGATTCGGGCGCATATTTCGCCGTAAACTCACTACATGCGCCTTCCATTGGTTTCACACGTAACATCATGTGTGAAGACCGTGAAACATTCTCCGGTAGAAGTTGAACCATAAGTTCCTTTGAGTCGGCTTTTGCCAGATCCGAGGCCTCCAGTACGCCCAATCGATTTGCCAACCAGTAGTGGCAGAGTTCATCATGGCAGAGGATGTAGTCCGTCCTTGCCCGAACGAACTTCTCAAGCAGTTTGTTGAAGGCGTTCCATTTGGGGCTGGACGATGAAATGGAACGTGGTTCGGTAAATTCCTCGTTGAAGATCTGCTGGAGTTCCAGTGCCGTACTCTTGGCTTTCTCGAAATTCGCATAGGCATTTGGCATGTATTTGGTTCCGAATTCCGAAAGCAGGGCTTCACCGGCCAATCTGTCCTCCTCGGACAATTCAAGCCGTGGCCCTGTCCACGTTCTCAGCCAATCTTCACCTCTGTCATTTTCCCGTGGAAACGGACATTTGACACTTTTGTTATGAGAGTAGTACCTCCAAGCTATGGCAAGCCATAGTTCGGCGATATCTTTATGTGTCAATCTCGCAAGCACTGCCTGTTTCGTTGTTTGTTTATGGCTCTTGGCCTCTGGTATAGTTCCCTTACGACTCTTGACCTCTGGCGTAGTTTCCTTGCGATTCTTGGTTTCTGGTATAAGTCTGTCTGATGAATGACGTTCTACGCTCATGCAAGCGGTGATGACAAGGACGGAAGTCGTAATGAGAAGGGTTAAAAGATGTCTGATCATATCCATACCTCTTTATTGCTGGTTCAGGAAATTATTCACTCTCTTGTTCCTCTGCACGTTTGGATCTTCCTCCGTCATGTCCTCCACGGACAGTTTCGTGGGATCCTCGTCAAGCTCAAGCATGAGGTCCCTGATGACTCCAAGGGAAGCCTTCAGTTCACCGATTTCGGCAAGTGCGGCGTTCATCTTCACCTGTTCCGCCTGTTGGGACATTTTCATTCTGAGTGCAACGAGGTCGCGTTTCCTCTTCTTCAAGATACCCTTTCGAATCGCAACCTTCCGGGCAATTGCGAGGTTGTCCCGTTGTTCCTTCTGGGCGAGTTCGACGCGCTCAAGCGCGTCTGCAATCCGGTCGTTCAATTCGTCTTCACCCAATTCATAGCCTTCAACCGATACGGGCCATTTCCCGGCGGCGGCCTTGTAGGCCGCCTTTGCGTCCGCCAGGAACTTCCCGTACCGTGTCTGCATCCCTTCGGCCTCCGTCGCTGCCCGTGTCGCCTTCTTCTCCATGCGGACCAGTGTGATGTTCTGGGCCTCGATTTTCGCCTTGAGCCGGTCGCATGCGGCAATCTGGTCCCGTAGGAAGAGGTAGGGATTTCTCTGGATGTTCTCGGCTGTCCAAGCCGTGTCCGGCTGGATGGTTCCGCGAATTTCCGTATGGCGCAGTACCGAACGCGAGTCTCTGACGATGAGTGTGTCGGCTCCTGTGTTCAAGCCTAGAAATGCAATCAAGGCCAGTGACATGTTTCTTGCCCAACGGTTTCCGCCCGTAATCCACTTCCGCATCTGCACACCATGTACAGGAGGAGTCTTTTTCGTACTTGTCATGTTGTTCCTGTTCTCGTCGCCCACATTCGATGCATTCCTCCGCTTCGCGACAGTTCAAGCGGTGCATTGCTTGCGTACCGCTTGGCAATCGTACAAAAAGAAAACCTCTCTTGTATTTCAGTAGAGGCTGTAGGAAGAGCCCGGTAGGAAATACGAAGAGAGGAAACGCATGTGCGTTCCTCTGCCAAGTACCGTCCTACCAGAAACTTCCTACATTTCTACCGACGATCACTTTGCAGTTGCAAATGACTCATGCATCCGAGGATGGATTGGGTAGATCTGTTCACACGAGCGAACACGACACCCCGATCAGTTCCCGGATTATGTCACCTTCACTGGAATCGGGAAGAACTCCCGATTCCCAAAAGGCTTTCAAAGTATATCACATTTCCCACTCGCGGGAGGAAGTCTGGGGAAAGTAAACGAGCGAATGGGAATGGGGCATGGATTTCCCGCATCATAATTTCAACTTCCCCACGTCCGCGCCGTGCGTGACGCATTCGAAAATAAGTGGTAGAATACAAGACATGCAAATCACAGAAGTCTTGGCGCGCAATGCACGGGAATGGCCGAACGACGTCGCGTTGGTGGAGATCAATCCGCAGGAACTGGAGAACCGCCACACGACGTGGCGGGAATACTCGCTGATCGAATCGAGCCCGATCGAGGCGTTCCGCAGCGAGATCACCTGGGCCGAGTTTGAGGAGAAGGCGAACCGCTTCGCGAACCTCCTCCTGAGCCGCGGCTACAAGAAGGGCGACAAGGTCGCCATCCTGCTGATGAACTGCCTGGAGTGGCTGCCGATCTACTTCGGCGCGCTGCGGGCGGGCTGCCTGGCCGTGCCGCTCAACTTCCGCTACACGGCGGACGAGATCAAGTACTGCCTCGAACTCGCGGATGCGGACGTGCTTGTGTTCGGTCCGGAGTTCACGGGCCGCGTCGAGCAGATCGTCGACCGCGTGCCGCGCGTGCGCACGCGCTTCTACGTGGGCGACGACTGCCCCTCCTTCGCGGAGCCGTATCGCGGCCTCGCGTGCTACTGCTCGTCCCGCACGCCCGCCATCCCCCTCGCGGACGACGACGACGCGGCCATCTACTTCAGCTCCGGCACGACGGGCTTCCCCAAGGCCATCGTGCTGCAGCACCACTGCCTCATGCACGCCTGCCGCGTGGAGCAGAACCACCACGGCCAGACGAAGGACGACTGCTTCCTCTGCATCCCGCCCCTCTACCACACGGGCGCGAAGATGCACTGGTTCGGCAGCTTCCTCGTCGGCGGGCGCGCCGTCCTCCTCAAGGGCGTGAAGCCCGAATGGATCATCCGCTGCGTGAGCGAGGAGAAGTGTACGATCGTGTGGCTGCTCGTCCCGTGGGCGCAGGACATCCTCGATGCGATCGAGCGCGGCGAGGTGAAGCTGGAGGACTACCGCCTCGACCAGTGGCGGCTCATGCACATCGGCGCGCAGCCGGTGCCGCCCGCGCTCATCCGGCGCTGGAGGAAGGTCTTCCCGCACCACGCCTACGACACGAACTACGGCCTCTCCGAATCGACGGGGCCGGGCGCCGTCCACCTCGGCGTCGAGAACATCGACCACGTGGGCGCCATCGGCGTCGCGGGCTACGGCTGGCAGACGAAGATCATCCGCCCGGACGGCAGCGAGGTTGCGCCCGGCGAGGTCGGCGAGCTCGCGCTCAAGGGCCCCGGCGTGATGAAGTGCTACTACAAGAACCCGGCGGCGACGGCGGAGATCCTCTCGGACGACGGCTGGCTTCGGACGGGCGACATGGCCGAGGTGCGCGACGGCTTCATCTACCTCGTGGACCGCGCGAAGGACGTGATCATCACGGGCGGCGAGAACCTCTACCCCGTCCAGATCGAGGACTTTCTGCGGGCGCATCCGGCGATCAAGGACGTCGCCGTCATCGGCCTCGCGGACGCGCGTCTCGGCGAGATCGCGGCGGCGATCATCGAGGTCAAGGCGGGCATGTCGCTCACGGAAGACGAGGTGAACCGCTTCTGCCTCGACCTGCCGCGCTACAAGCGCCCGCGCAGGATCATCTTCGCGCCCGTGCCGCGCAACCCCACCGGCAAGATCGAGAAGCCGAAGCTGCGCCGGATGTACGGCGCGGCCTCTCTCGTCGCCCAGCAGAACGGCCTGTGAACGTGACCGAACGATATCCGCCCTTCGCGTGCGACTATTCGCGCGCGCTCGCCGCGCGCTGCCCGGAGTTCGCGAAGCAGGTGAATCCCGATCCGCGCGAGCTCGAAGACGACGGCTACGATGCGGACCCCTTCGGCGAGGAGGACCGCGCGGCGGGCTGCTACGGACTGAAGCAGCGCTTCCCCGACCGCGTGCTCGTGATGGCGAGCGACAGCTGCTTCATGAACTGCCGCCACTGCACGCGCAAGGGCCTCCTCCACCGCGCCGAGATCGTGCGCACGGACGAGGAGCTGCAGACCTGCCTCGCCTACGTGCAGGACCATCCGCTCGTGCGCGACGTGCTCATCTCGGGCGGCGACCCGCTTGTCCTCCCCGACGACGAGGTCATGCGCTTCGTGCGCGCGTTCGCGGGTCTCGCGCAGATCGACGTCGTGCGCCTCTGCACGCGCGCGCCGTGCGTGAATCCCGCGCGCGTCACGCGCGAACTCGCCGCGATGCTCGGGCGCAGCGGCAAGGTGTGGGTGAACACGCAGTTCAACTGCGCGGGCGAAGTGACGCCGGAGGCGGCGGAGGCGTGCGGCAACCTCGTGCGCGCGGGCATCCCCGTCTCGTGCCAGACCGTGCTGCTCGCCGGGGTGAACGACTCGGCGGAGGCGATGCTCGCCCTCTTCCGCGCGCTCCAGCGCGCGCGCGTGCGCCCGTACTACGTCTTCCAGTGCGACCCCGTCGCGGGCATCGCGCACTTCCGCGTGCCGCTTGAACGGGCGCGGCAGATCGAACGCGCGTGCGCCGCGCGCATCGGCGGTCTGGGCCTCCCGCGCTTCGTCGCGGACCTCCCCGACGCGGACCGCAAGACGCCGATCTCCGAACTCTAATCATGGGTATTGTCCAGAAGGAGAACGAAATATGAAACTGACGCTCAACCGCGAGTACGCCGTCCGCCACCTCGGCGTGTCCGCGCTCTTCGCGGGCCTCGCCGGCTGGTTCCTCTACGACGCCGTCTTCGTCTATCCGTACCTCCCGGCGGACGGTGCGCACCACACGACCGTCGAGTTCCAGTACAGCTTCGCGGCGCTGCTCGCCACCGCGGCGTTCTGCATCGCCTTCCGCGTGTGGGCCAACCGGAAGCGCGTCGTCGAATGGGACGACGAGAAGCTGTGGGGCCCCGGCGCGGGGGACGTCGAGACGCCCTTCTCTGAGATCGTCGGCGTCGAGGACGCGCAGTGGGCGCGGAAGGGCATCATCGTCTTCCTCGTGAAGGACGGGCGGCGCATCAAGCTGGACGCCTGGCACCATGCGGGCGTGAAGGAGCTCGTCGCGAAGATCCTCCCCGCGAAGGCGGCGGCGGACAACGGACAGGCGAAGAACTGAGGAAGGAGCGGCGGCATGGAACGGACGGCAGACGAAACGAACGGCAAGAACTACAAGTGGGTGGCCCTCGCCCTCCTCTGGGTGGCGTTCTTCCTCCAGCAGGGCACACGGCAGATCTACAGCGGCACGAACAGCTTCATCCGGGACGGACTGGGGCTCAGCAACGAGCAGATCGGCCTCATCGGCACCGTCTTCATGTTCGTCTACGGCATCTGCGTGCCGTTCGCGGGGCTTGCGGCGGACCTCTTCCGCCGCAAGTGGATGGTCGCGATCGGCGTCCTCGTCTTCTGCGGCGGCATCTTCTGCTCGGGCTTCGCGGCCTCGTTCCTCTCGCTGCTCGTCTTCTACAGCATCCTGAACGGCCTCGGGCAGACATTCTACTACCCGTCCGCCACCTCGCTCATCGGCCAGCTCCACAAGGAGTCGCGCGCGACGGCGCTCTCCCTCCTCCAGCTCGGCCTCTACCTCGGCATCATCGGCTGCACGTGGGCGAGCGGCTGGATGGGGGAACTCGGCGCGGACGGCTGGCGCACGCCGTTCAAGCTCTTCGGCGGCATCGGCATCGTCTGGGCGCTTGCGCTCGTCTTCCTCCTGAAGGACACGAAGCCCGTCGCGGCGCCCGACGCGACGGGCAAGCCCGGCATCGGCGAGACGGTGGGCGCCATCGTGAAGAAGCCGTCGGCGATCCTGCTCGCAATCGGCCTTGGGATGTTCATCTACGTGGACGGCGGCTTCAAGACGTGGATGCCGGACTATTTGCGCTCGGAGGCCTTCGCGGCCGACTTCCGCTGGCTCGACGCGCACGTGCCGTGGCTGCGCGGCGCGCCCGCCCTTTTCGCCGTCCTCTGGCACTACCTCGGCGCCATTGTCGGCGTGATGGTGGGCAGCCGCATCTCCGACCGCTTCGCGAAGGTGCGCCCCGGCATCCGCATGGAGGTGAACATCGCGGGCCTCGTCCTCGGCATCCCGTTCATCCTCTTGATGGCGCGCGCGCAGTCCCTCGCCGCGTGCTGCGTCGGCATGTGCCTCTTCGGCGTCTTCCGTGGCGTGTACGACTCGAACCTGCTCGCCTCGCTCTTCGACGTCATCAAGCCGCGCTTCCACGCGACGGCGGCGGGCGTGATGCTCTGCTGCGGATTCGTCTTCGGCTCGTCCTCCTCCGCCGTCCTCGGCTGGATGAAGGGCCACTTCGGTCTCCAGGCGGGCTTCCAGTCGCTCGCGCTCTTCTACCTCGTCGGCGCGCTCGTCATCCTCGTCGCGCGCACGTGCTTCCTGAAGAAGGACTACGAAGGGTGACGTTCGTCTCGCTCGACTTCGAGACCACGGGCACGGTGAAGGGCTTCCCCAACGAGCCCTGGCAGCTGGGCCTCGTCGCGATTGCGGACGGTGCGCCCGTCGCGTCCTCGAAGTGGGAGACCTGGTTCCGGGTGGCGGCGGACCGCCCCTTTTCGCCGCGCGCGCCGGGCCGCTGGGCGGAGATCCGGGACGACCTCGCGGCGGCCCCGTCGTTCATGGACCTCTGGCCCGCGCTCGCCGGCCGCCTCGTGGGCGTGCCGCTCGTCGCGCACAACGCGGCGACCGAACGGACGATCCTCGTGAAGCGCGCGCCGCTCACGCCGTTTGGCCCCTGGATCGACACGCTCCGGCTCGTGCGGCGGTTCTGGCCGCTCATGCAGTCGTTCGCGCTCGGCGACCTCATCCGCACGTTCGGTCTCCAGGCGCGGGTCGACGCGCTCTGCGCCGGGCGCACCTGGCACGACGCCCTCTACGACGCCTGCGCGGGCGCCGTCCTCTTCTGCCACATCCTGTCCATCCTGAAGGTGAAGACGTATGAAGATCTATGTCGCTACGCATAACGCGCACAAGCTGCGTGAAATCGGGGAAATCCTGCCGGGCGTTGAACTCGTCCCGGACGACCCGGCGGCGGAGGAGACCGCCGCGACGTTCGAGGGCAACGCCCTCATCAAGGTGCGCGCCATCGCCGCGCGCCACGCGGGTGCCTGGTGCCTTGCGGACGATTCGGGACTTGAGGTGGACGCCCTCGGCGGCGCGCCGGGCGTCCGCTCCGCGCGCTACGCGGGCGAGCCGAGCAGCACGCCCGCCAACAACGCGCTCCTCCTGAAGAACCTCGAAGGCGTCCGGAACCGCGCCGCGCGCTTCGTCTGCGCGGTCGCGCTCGTGGACCCCGCCGGACGGGAACACGTCGTGCGCGGGGCGTGTCCCGGCCGGATCGCGGCGGCGCCCTCCGGCGCGGGCGGCTTCGGCTACGACCCGCTCTTCATCCCCGACGGACACGCGGTGTCCTTCGCGGACCTCGGCGAGGCCGCGAAGAACGCGATCTCCCACCGCGCGCGCGCCCTCGCGGCGGCGAAGCGGATCCTGGCGCTCTCCTAGGCCCTGCGCCGCCGGGCGGGGTCAGTGGCAGCGTCCGTCGCGGCGGCGCGGGCAGGACGCCTTGGCCGCGGCGGGCTGGCCGAGGCAGCGGTAGCAGATCTCGTTCTCCAGCGGCGCGCCCGAGAAGTAGGCGTCGAGGTTCGCGCAGGTCGTCGCGGCGATGTTCGCGAGCGCTTCGTGCGTCAGGAACGCCTGGTGGGAGGTGACGAGGACGTTCGGCATCGAGACAAGCAGGGCGAGGACCTTGTCCTGGTTCACGCGCTGCGAGCGGTCTTCGTAGAACCAGTCGCTCTCCTCCTCGTACACGTCGAGCCCCGCACCGCCGAGGCGGCCGCTGCGGAGGGCGTCCAGGAGCGCGCCGCTCTCGACGAGGCCACCGCGCGACGTGTTGACGAGGAACGCGCCGGGCTTCATCATCCCGATCGTCTCGGCGTTGAAGAGGTGGTGCGTCTCCGGCGTAAGGGGACAATGGAGCGACACGACGTCCGACTCCGCCAGCAACCGGTCGAGCGTCACGTAATCGAGGCCGCTCGCCGGGTTCGGGAAGGCGTCGTAGGCGAGGACGCGCATGCCAAGCCCCTTGCAGATGTCGCAGAAGATGCGCCCGATCTTGCCCGTCCCGACGACGCCCGCCGTCTTCCCGTGCAGGTCCATGCCCGTCAGGCCCACGAGCGAGAAGTTGAAGTCGCGCGTGCGCGCCGCCGCCTTGTGCAGGTGGCGGTTGAGCGTCATCAGAAGCGCCATCGCGTGCTCCGCGACGGCGTAGGGCGAGTAGGCCGGCACGCGCACGACCGTGAGGCCCTTCTCGAACGCCGCCTTGAAGTCGACGTTGTTGTAGCCCGCGCACCGCAGGGCGAGCACCTTCACGCCGCGCGCGACGAGCCCTTCGACGGTCGCCGCGTCCACCGCGTCGTTCACGAACGCGCAGACGCCCGCGCACCCCTCCGCGAGCGGCACGGACGCCGCCGTCAGCCGCGTCTCGAAATAGCGGAACGCATAGCGCCCCGCATTCGCCGCGTCGAACGACGCGCGGTCGTAGGGCTTTGCGTCAAATACTGCGATCTTCGTCATGTCACGCCTCCCTTGATTAAGGATAGATGCATTCTACCATATCCCGTCCTCCCGCGCAAAACCCGCTGCGGTCACGCGCCGAATTTCGCCTCGACCAGCCGTTCGCCCTCGTAGCGGAGCTTGAGCGTGAAGAAGTCCGTCCGCTCGTCGAGGGCCCGGAGGAAGAGCCGGTCGCCCGCCCACATCTTCTTGCCGAGGAGTTCGGCCTTGGGGAGCCACACGAGGTCGCCCTCGTCGCATTCGGTCAGATCGCCCGAGAACGCCGTGCAGGTGAAGAGGTGCATGTACTCGACGCCCCATTCGTCCGAGACGAACGTGACAAGCCCCCGGAAGCGCGGGGCCTGCATCGTCAGGCCCGTCTCCTCCTTCACCTCGCGCCGCGCGCACTCCTCCGGGCTCTCGCCGTACTCGAACTTGCCGCCCACGCCGATCCACTTGCCGCCGTTCTCGTCGTGTTCCTTCTTCGTGCGGTGGAGGACGAGGTAGCGTCCGTCCTTCTCAAGGTAGCAGAGCGTCGTGAGGCGCGGCGCCCGTTCCGTCCGTTTTTCTTCCGTTGTCGCCATGGTTTGACCCTTGGACGGGATTATAGCACATCCCCCGTCCATCCGCACGGGTGTGATTCGGGTAATGGGTTAGTGGGTTGCGCAGCCCACCAGTCGAATTGAGGGTGCGCC
>ERZ1034962.525-NODE-525-length-17203-cov-4.589923_pt1 | contig 17203 bp, 10 predicted proteins | sample MGYA00520696_ERZ1034962 | MGnify/ENA primary metagenome ERZ1034962 (study PRJEB33766, sample SAMN09781770) | gut metagenome | biome: gut microbiome | host: Homo sapiens | place: Madagascar | study: EMG produced TPA metagenomics assembly of the PRJNA485056 data set...
CCGTGATGTAGAGGAAGCGGATCTTCCCCGAGTTGTCCTTGAACTGCGCGTAGATTGCCGAAAGGCGCGTACGGATCTTCTCGGCGAGGTCCACGTCCGCAAGCGCCTTCGCCACCGGGTCGTCGTACTCGTCGATTAGGATCGCCGGGCCCACGCCGTCCTTCTTATAGAAGAAGTCGATGGCCCGCGCGAGGTTGGACGAGGGCGGAATCGCGGGGTCATACGGATAGCCCGCCGCATGCAGCGCGTCGCCCACGGCGATTGCCAGCGTCCGCTCGAACGTCGCGAGGTCCGAGACATCCACCCCGCCCCAGTTGAAGTGGACGACGGCATGGGGCTTCCAGTCGTAGTCGGTCTTCGCGATCGCGAGGCCGTCGAAGTATTCCCGGTGGCCGAGGAAGATCGACTTCAGCGTCGTCACGCTCAGGGACTTGCCGAACCGGCGCGGACGCGCGCAGAAGAAGAACGTGCTGCCCGGCTTCGTGATGAGCCGGTGCAGGTACGCGGTCTTGTCAACGTAGAGCAGACCCTCCTTGCGCAGGGTCTCGAAGTCGGCGATGTTGGTGGCAAGCGGTTTCACAGTGCGCCTATTATAGCAAAATCCTTCATCGTCCGTAGAACGTCTGCGTCAACGCCGCCTCGGTTAGCGCGGGGACGCCCGCCGCGTCCATCCACTGAAGCACGCGGCGCGTCAGGGCGATCCATGCCGCGCGACCGCCCGCCTTCTCCCACGACAGGTGGCTGATGAAGACGAGCGGCTTGCCGCGCGCCTGCGCCTTCTGGATCTGCGCGACGACCTCCTCGTAGGTCGCCCCTTCGTCAAAGTAGAAGAAGCTCGGACGCTGCATCCACGGCACGAGTTCCGCCGGCGTGTCGTCGTCCGTCGCGTACCAGCACCGCTCCTTCGGCATCACGCAGTCCGCGCCCGTGTAGCCGAATTCGCCGCCGTAGACGGCCTTCACGCGGTTCGCGTCCACAAACGCCTCCCAGCCGCCGGGCTGGATCCACGTCTTCGGCGCGGGCAGGCCGAAGACCGCGAAGTTCGCCCGCGTCGCGCGCGCCTGGATGCGCAGGACGTCCGGCGCGGGCTGAATCGCGATCTGGTCGACAAGCACCATTTCCTCGTCCGCGAGGTCGAACGTCTGGTCGGTCTCGCCGTAGAACGCCCGCAGCCTGCGGCCGCCGTCCGCCGCAACCGCAGCGACGCCGAACAACGCCGCCTTCGACGGCATCCAGACCTTCTTCGAGAACGTCAGCTGCGCGGCGACGGCCGCGTCATCGCAGTAAAGCACGCCGCCCGTGACACGTCCCGTGAAGCGGACGTTCTTCGCGTGCGCGAGATCGATCTCGGGCTTGAACCGCACCTTCCGCGCGGACGCTTGGGCGGAGGCAAACCACGCCGCGCCCGGGTCCATGGCCGCACGCGCCGCCGCGTAGTCCGCCTCCTTCAGCCACTGCGCGACGTAGACGGCGTGCGCGGCGGTGTGATCCATGATCTCGAACCCGTCGTCCGACAGCGCCTTGAGGCAGGCGCCCTGCTCGTCCGAAAGGCCTCCGCTGACCACGGCAAACGAACACCGCGCGTTTTCGGCCTTGAACGCCTCCGCGACCGCGTGCCAGTCGTCGGGCGCGTGGTTGTCGTCGAACCGGAACGCGACGGCCGTCGCCGGCGTCGCGGCGCACGCGCCGTGTGCAGCCGCCAGTACGCACGCGGCCAGCGCAAGCGATGTGCGGATGGCGGCGGCGCGTCCCTCCCGGCTCGTCTCCCCGTTCATCATGGCCGGCACACGCATCACGGCGCCACGGTGAGTTCGGCGACCGCTTCCGCAAGGCCGTCCGCCGAGACGGCAAGCCGCCCCGTCCCCGCCTCCGGACCCGCCTCGACGACCACGACGAGCGCGCCGTGGAACGTCCGCATCGCGGGCTTCGTGAACGGCTCCAGGCTCGTCGCGTCGCCGTTGCACGCCGCCTTGAACGCCACGGCGCCCGTCGTCCGGAACGTGAGCGGCAGCGCGGCGTCGGGACAGGGCGTCCCGTGCGCGTCGACAACGCGCACGGTCGCGAACGCGAGGTCGGGCGTCGTCCCGTCCACCGTCCGCGCAAGCGTCGCGCGGTCCAGCGTGACGGCGAGGCGGTGCGGCGCGCCTGCCGTCTTCACGACCTCCTCGGCGGCCACCTTCCCGTCCGCATCGTAGGCGACGACCCTCAGCTCGCCGGGCTGGTAGACGACCTCGTTCCAGCGCAGACGGTAGCGGTCCAGGCGCGAGGCGGCGTTCCGCGTGCGGCGGCCCTGCGAGACGCCGTTCACGAACAGCTCGGCGCTCGGGTAGGAGGTGTAGCAGTAGACGGGCGTGACCTGCCCTTCGCGGCCGGGCCAGGTCCAGTGCGGCACGAGGTGGAGCGTGGGCGAGGACGCATTCCAGCGGCTGCGGTAGAGCCACATGCGGTCCTTGGGCAGACCGGCCAGGTCGTAGATGCCGAAGTAGGAGCTGCGCGAGGGCCAGTATTCGTTGTAGGGGGTGGGTTCGCCGAGGTAGTCGAAGCCGGTCCAGACGAACTCGCCGATCGTCCAGGTCGCGTCGTCCTGCATCGCCCAGTCGTCGTCCGGCAGGTTGCTCCACGGGCACCATTCCACGTCGTAGCCCGAGCACTGTCCGTCGGGGTGCTGCACCCCGGCCTTCGGCACGACGGGGAATTTGTAGACGCCTCGGCTCGAAACGGTCGAGGCGGTCTCGCTGCCGAGGACGAAGCCGTGCGGTGCGTTCGCGTAGGCGTGCCGATAGCGGGGGAGGCGGTAGTTGAGGCCCACCACGTCCATCTGCTGCAGCACGCCCGTGCGCACGGCGTGGTCCACCTGGTCGAGTCCCTGCGTGACGGGGCGCGTGGGGTCCAGGACGTGGCAGAGGTCCTGCATCCGGCGCGTGAGGTCGAGGCCGTCCGGCAGGTTCTGCTCGGGCACCTCGTTGCCGATGGACCACATCACGATCGAGGGATGGTTGCGGTGGTTGAGGACGAGGTTCGTGAGGTCGCGCGCCCACCAGTCCGCGAAGAACCGCGCATAGCCGTTCCTGCACTTCGGGTACGCCCACATGTCGAAGCTCTCCGCCATCACGAGCATCCCCATCTCGTCGCAGATGTCCATCTGCCACGACGCGGGCATGTTGTGGGCCGTGCGGATCGCGTCGCACCCCATGTCCTTCAGGAGGCGCACCTGGCGGCGGAACGCCGCGCGGTTGAACGCCGCGCCGAGCGGGCCGAGGTCGTGGTGCAGGCATACGCCCCTGAATTTCCGCACGACGCCGTTGAGCCGGAACCCCTCCGCCGTCGCCGAAACCGTGCGGATGCCGAAGCGCGTCGTGCGCCGGTCCCGGACGCGCCCCGCCACGACGAACTCGGAGACGAGCGTGTAGAGGTGCGGCGTCTCGGGCGTCCAGAGGCGCGGCGCCGGCACGTCGAGGACGCCCGTCACCTCCGCCAGGCGCGCGGCGTCGCGCGAAACCGCCGCCACCGCCTTCCCGTCCGGACCGCGCACCGTCCACCGCAGCTCGGCCTTCTCCGCCGTTCCCCGCAGGGCCTCCGTCGCCGTCACGCGCGCCCCCGTGGCCGACAGCGCCGTCGTCCGCACGAAGGTTCCCCACGTCTTCAGTCCCGTCTTCGGGCCCGTCACGAGCGTGACGGGCCGGTAGAGCCCCGCCCCCGGATACCACCGCGAGCTTTCGGGGACGTTTTGCAGATGGACCGCGAGCGCATACGCCGTCTTGCCGGGCTTCAGGAAACGCGAGACGTCAACGGTGAACGCATTGTAGCCGAGCGCCCAGAAACCGGCCTCCTGCCCGTCGACGTAGACGCGCGGCTCGGCCATCGCGCCGTCGAAGACGAGTTCCGCGTGTTCCGTCCCCTCCGGCACGGTGAACGTGCGGCGGTACCAGCCCTCGCCCAGCCACGGGAGGGATCCCGTGCGTCCCGTCTTCTCGGTCGCCTTCGTCTCGCCGTCCTGCACGACGCGCACGGTCTGCTTGTCGATCTCCCTGTCGAACGGCCCCGCGATGGCCCAGTCGTGCGGCACGCGCACGGCCTCCCATACCGCGTCGTCGAACGCCGCCGCCTCGGCGCCGGGCGCAGCCCCGCGGTGGAAGCGCCAGCCGGCGAGAAGCGGCGCCTCGCCCGCCCCCGCGCCGAGGGCGAGGAGGCCGAGCAGGGAACAGGAAACGGACATCAGGGACATCGTGGCTTTCATGCCCCGATTATAGCACAATTACGGATGCCGCGCGTGGACGCTGCCGTCGTTCGGGACGGACTGCACGGCCATCAGCAGGTCGTGGCTTTCGCCCGGCTTGAGGTCGTACCCCGCCTCGTCCGGCGTCGAACACGGCTCGACGCAGACGAAGTGCCGCCAGCCGTCCACGCCGAACGCCGCCACCTGATCCGCACTCTCCTCGCCCGGATTCCAGACGACGAGCCGCGCGTTGCCGCGCGAGACGACCGCGATCGCGCGGTTGAGCCCGTGGTCCATCAGCACGTACTCGCGCTTTGTGACCTGGTAGATCTTGCTGCCGGCCTCGCGCACGGCGTAGCTTCCCGTCCACGTGCGCACCCCCTTCTCGGGCGCGCGCGTATCCGTGAACTCGCAGCCGTCCACGCCCAGCACCTCGGTCTGGTCCCGCTCCCGCACGAGGAAGTAGGGGTGGAAGCCCTCCGTCACGTGGAACGCCTCCGTCCCCGTGTTCGTCGCACGCAGGGCGAGCGTGAGCTTCATCGACACGGAGACCTTCAGCTCCAGCGCGAAGTCGTGCGGCCACGCCTTCCGCGTCTCCGCGTCGCTCTCCAGCGCGAGCGTGACCTCCGTCACGTCCTCGGAATACTCCGAGCCCGTCACGCGCCAGCGCGCGTAGCGCGCGACGCCGTGCAGCTTCGAACCGGCCGGACCGCAGCGCGCGAACCACGGCCAGCACACGGGAATGCCACCGTGGATCTCCGCGCCCGCCGGCGTCTCGTCGTAGGGATGCGGCAGGTAGAGGACGGGCGGGTTGCCCGTCGGGCGGTACGAGAGCGTCTGCGCGCCGAAGAGCGCAACCTCGGCCGAGCCGTACTGGTTCGCGAGCACGACGATCGGCGCGTCGTGCTTCGAGGGACGGAACACGATGCGCCCGGGCGCGCCGAACCGGCGGTTCAGGGCTTCGCAGTCGGCATTGCGGGGGGCCTTCATCACTTCACCTCCTGTACGTTCGGGACGGACGCGGCCGTCTCGGCAAAAGGGCCGCAGTGCAGCCTCCAGCACACGCCGGCGGCGGCGGCGCCCAGCAGCGCGACGAGCAGCAGACAGCCCAGCACGCCGTGCCGGGCGTAGGGGTCGCGCGCGACGGCGGCGCCCGCCGGGAGCGGCGCGCGGCGCGTGAACGTGCGCGCAAGGCCCACCGAGAACGTGAGCGGGCGGTTGACGGCCCAGCCGCCGGCGTTGAGAATCGCCCCCAGATCGCGCGTACGGAGGCGAAACCACGCAAGGACGACGCTCGGCAGCGAGACGAGGAGGATGATCGCCGCCACGCCCGCCAGCACCTTCCAGAGCGGAAGCCCCGCGACGAGGCCGATCAGCCCCGCGCACGCGGCGCCGACCATGCCCACGCCCACGGCGAGCGCGGCGGCGTCCGGCGGCTTCGGCGCGGGCGCGGCGGCGTCCCCGACCTTGTCGGCGGCGGTCGCCTGGCAGGACGACAGGAATTTCCGGCACTGCGCGGCGATCGTCGCGGCGATCTTCGCCCAGGGGGACCAGAACGCCTCCCGGAGGGAGACCTGCGCCTCGACGACGCGCGTGACGACGGCATCCCAGTCCTGTCCGTCACAGTCGTAGAACACACCGTTGCGCCCCACGTAGAGGCCCGCCGTGGAACCGGCGGTGACGACGGCGCAGACCGTGCGCGCGGCCCCCGCCGCCCGGCGCGTGAGCTTCGCGTAGAGGAGGCAGCACTTGCTCTTCGCGGCGAGCGCGGCGTGCGCGGCCTCGTCCGCGACGTGGAAGCAGAGGCGGCAGACGCGCCCGTCGATGTAGAGCTCGCCCGTGCGGAAGACGCTCTCGCCCTTCGTGTCGTAGAGGTTCGCCTGGTTGACGTAGTTGCGGAGCCAGGTGGCGAGGTGGGCGGCGAAACGCAGCGCGCGCTCGCAGTCCGCGAAACGCGCCGACTCGCCCGCGAGCGCGCGGTCGCGCGCGAGGAGGTCGTTGACGGCGGCCTCGACGCGGCCGTCCGCGAGCAGCTGCGCGAGGCGGTCGTCCCCCACGTCCGCGACGGCGGCGCCCGCCCGGGCCGCGCGCCACGCGCCGTAGGGCGCGAACTTCGCCTTGACGACGGCCCAGTCGGCGCGCGTGATGGATTCGACGCCCGCCACGCCCAGAACGGGCCCTGCGGCCTTGTCCGCGAACGTCTGGAACCGTTCGGCCCAGAGGGGGTTCACGCCCGCCGTGAGCGGCAGGACGGGCGTGGGGTCCTCGGCGACGAGCGGCAGGTCGGCGGGCGGCGTGAAGTAGGCGTCGATCTCCGCCGCGACGGCCTCGTAGGCGGCGTAGGCGGCCGCCGTCGCTTCGCCGAGAACGGCGACCTTCGCGCCGGCGGCCTTCCAGGCGAGATGGGCCCGCGCGTCGGCGAAGAAGCGGTCGGCCGCCGCCTGGTCGATGCCGTCGTCGCCCGAGCGGTCCCGCGTCGCGCCCTCGCATGCGGCGATCTGCGCAACCACGGCGGCAAGCGCCGCGTCGGCGGTCGATTTCGGGGTGACGACGCCATCGCCGTTGAACGGCTGGGCGTTGAAGAGGGCCGTCGCGCCCAGCACGTCCGCAAGGGAGATCGCCGTCGCGTCGGCGCGGTCCTCGCGGGCGAGGATGCGCGTGAAGGACGCGAGCAGGGTCTTGCCCTCCTCCGTCGTCGCGTCCACGTCGGCGAGGGACACCTCGGCCTTGCGCGCGAAGAGGACGTCGAGGCTGCGGAAGCGCGGACGCAGCCAGGCGACGGCGGCGAGCACGTCGGGCGCGCGGATGCGCCCGTCGCCGTCCGCGTCGAGGAGGCGCAGGGTCGCCGCGTCGAAACGCAGTCCCTTCGTGGAGGCGGAAAGGACCGTCCAGAGCCGCTGGTCCAACTCGGGGAGCGCCGCGAGGTCGGCCCCGGTCTCCAGCTTCACCTGCACGCAGCGGGCGGACTTGAAGAACCGCCATCTGTACGGTGCCGCATCCCCTCGCGTCACGCCATCACCGCCTTCATCTTCGCAAGCCCCGTCTTCAGGGTCTCAAGCGGCGTCGTGGTGCAGTAGGAGGCGTTGAAGAGTTCGAGGGAGAGCCAGGGGTCGAGGCCGCCCGCGCGCAGGATGCCCTTGATCTCGCGCCACGGCGCGATGCCGTCGCCCGGCCAGACGCGGTCGGCGTCCTTCAGCTGCGCGCGCGCGGGCGTCGCCGGCACGTCGTTCATGTGGAGGACGGGCAGCGTGGACTTCGTGCAGAAGCGCAGGCCCTCGTAGGGGCTGCCCCCCCGGTACATGTGGTAGACGTCCGCGAGGACGGCGGCCTCCGCATGGCCCGAGGCCGCCGCGACGTAGAGCGCCTCGTTGAGGCGGCTCAGGTTCGCGGAATGCCCCCAGAATTCGAGGATCGGCACGACGCCCATGCGCCCGCCCAGTTCGAGGACGGCGCGGTAGCCGTCCGCGAAGGCGTCGAGCGACACCTTCGGGCTGCCGGGCTTCTGGAGGCCGAACGGCGGTGCCGCGATGAAGCGCCCTCCGAGTTCGGCGACGAGTTCCATGTCGGCCTTCATCTCCTCCATGCCCTTCCGGCGGTCTGCCGGGTCCGGCATCGCCCAATGCGCGAAGCCGATGCCGTTCACGACGGCGAGACGGCCGTCCTCGCACATCTTGCGGATGTCGCGCAGTTCGCCGGCGGCCTTCGCCGCGCGGATGTCGGCGAGCCAGGGCTCGATGCCCTCGTAGCCCGCCGCGACGCACAGGCGCACCTGTTCCTTCAGCGGGCATTTGTACGTGCGGATCGTCGCAGGGTTCAGCGCATAGCGGAACGCGCCCGCCGGGCGTGCCGCCCCCTCTTCGCGCCCGCCCGTGCAGCATCCCGCCACGAGCGCGCCGGCGGCGGCCGCGACCAGGAACTCCCTCCGGTTCGCAACGCCTACGTCTTTCTGCCTTGCCATGGTCTCTTCTCCTTTCCTCGTCCGCGCTTACGACCAGCGCCGGTCGTTGGCCCACTCGTGGTCCCATTCCCTCGTGGGCGTCCACGGCGGCGGGAAGCCGGGGCACGCATGCTTCAGGATGAGGTCTTCGTCGAGGTCGTCGATGCCGAGGCCGGGCCGCGTCGGCACCTCGATGAAGCCGCCGTCGTAGCGGAGCGCGGGCTTCACGAGGTCGCCCCACCACGGCACGTCCACGCTGTGCAGTTCGAGCGCCATGAAGTTGCGCGTCGCCGCCGCCACGTGGACGGCCGCCATGCAGGCGATCGGGCTCTCGGCCATGTGCAGGTTCATCTGCACGCCGTAGTCCTCGGCCATGTCGCCCACCTTCTTCGTCTCCAGGATGCCGCCGGCCGTGAGCAGGTCGGGGTGGACGACGGCGAGCGCATGCGATTCGAGGAGCGGCTTGAAGTCCTCCTTCAGGTAGATGTCCTCGCCCGTTCCGAGCGGCGTCGTCGTCGCGGCGTGCAGCTGCCGCCACTGCTCGACGTTGCGCCAGGGCAGCACGTCCTCGGCCCACGAGAGGTGGTACTTCTCCAGGCGGCGCAGCAGCTGCACGCAGTCCTCGTAGGGGATGTGGCCGAGGTGGTCGATCGCGATCGGCACCTCCCAGCCGATGACGTCGCGCACGTCGGCCATGTACTTCTCCAGGTAGTCGAGGCCCTTCTCGGTGATGTGGATGCCCGTGAAGCCGTGCGCCGTGTTGAAGAGGTCGTAGGCTTCGCCGCGCATCGCGCGCGGGTCGATGGAGCCGTGCGGGGTCTGGACGACGTGCTTCATCTTCTTCATGTAGTCGAGGTAGCCGAGCGGCGCGATGAGCGCGCCGGGCACGTCCATCACAAGCTCGATGCCGAGGTCCATCTTGAGGAACGTGAAGCCGCGCGCCATGCGCTCCTTCAGGGCCTGGCCCATGTCGCGGCCGCCGCCCTCCGAGTCCGTGTCGCAGTAGCAGCGGATGCGGTCGCGCCACCGGCCGCCGAGCAGCTGCCACACCGGCACGCCCCACGCCTTGCCCGCGATGTCCCAGCACGCGAGCTCGATCGCGCACACGCCGCCCGCCTGGCGGCTGTCGCCGCCGAACTGCTTGATGCGGCGGAAGATCTTCTCGACGTTGCACGGGTTCTCGCCGAGGATGCGGCTCTTCAGGATTTCCGCGTAGGTGCGGCTGGAGGCGTCGCGCACCTCGCCGTAGCCGACGAGACCCTGGTTCGTGTAGACCTTCACGAGCGTACAGCGCTTCGGCGCGCCGTCGATGTCCGCGAAGCGGACGTCCGTGATCTGGAGGGTGGACGGATTGACTGTGTTGATGTTCATGTTTCCGTACTGTATGGGGTTGTTCGTTGAATCGTTGAAGTTGGAAACCGGAAGTCGCCTAGTCCTCGCGCGTCACGCCCGTGCGCAGGAGCGGCAGCACGCGCTCCGCGCGCCGGTCGAAGTTGAAGACGGTGAAGCCCCCGAGGCCCAGTTCCCGCACGGCCTCGATCTGCTTCGCGAGCCGCACGCCGTCCGTCCCGTCGTTCTCCCAGCAGGAGAGGCCGATGCCGGGGTAGAGCTTCACCTTCTTCCCCACGGCCTCCATCTGCGTGCGCACCTGGCTGCGGAACATCGCGGCGGACTCGACGTAGTCCATGTGGCACGCGAAGTCCAGCCAGCCCGCGCGGCACCACGCCGGCCAGTCCTGCGCCACCGTCTCGGGATCGCTCGCCGGGTTGCGGAAGAGCGCCGCCGAGACCTGCACCCCCGGCGCCTCCCTGCGGACGCGCGTGGCGACCGTCTCGACGACCCGGGAGATGTTCCCCGTGCGGAAGCGCGTCCATTCCCGCTTCAGCGTCGCCTTCGCGCCGTACACCGCGCCGGGCCAGTTCGTGACCGCGTGGCCGAGCGCCGCCTCGAAGCGCGCGCGGCACCCCGCGCAGAAGCAGCTCTCGCCGCCGGGATAGCGGATGTAGTCGAAGTGGACGCCGTCCGGCCCCTTCTTCGCGAGTTCGACCATCGCGTCGATCTCCAGCTGCTGGTTCGCGGGGTGCGACGGACAGAGCCACCGCCGCTGTGCCCTGCCCTTTGCGTCCACCTGCGTGCGCCCCGCCGCCGCCATCTGATCCTCGAACGCCTTCGACGTGTGCGAGCCCATGTTCCAGCAGACCTTCCACACGTGCATCTTCACGCCGTACTTCCGGCACGCCGCCCGGCACTGCGCGAACGCATCGCCCTTCGTCGCCACGTCCGCCGCCACCGGCAGCACCAGCGAGGAATAGAACGCCACGCCGCCCCACGCGAGGTTCGGGATGACCGCGTTGAAGCCGTTCTCCTTCAGGAAGCGGATGGAGGCGTCCCAGTCGCGGTCGCCGCCCAGCCCCCGCGCGCTGTGGCACCAGAACGCGCGGTGTTCGCCCGGCTTCGACGGACGCTCCGCCAGCCACGCGCGCATCTCCGCCGCCCTCTTCTCCGCCGCCGCCGTCTGCGCCTCGATCTTCCCCTTCAGGGACGGCGCGAGCGCGTAGGCGAGCGCGCGCATGAAGTCGGCCTGCGCCCCCTCCGTGCCCCCCAGCCACACATGGCTCATGAAGAGACCCGCCTTCGTCCTGACGAGCGCGGGGATGCCGAGCGGCTTCCGCGCGCCGTCCGCCCATTCCGCCAGCACCTCCACCCCCGCGCGCCGCGCGGGCACATACGTCATCCACGACGCCTGCGGCACGAACGCGGGCTGCCCCGCAAGGCCCGTCCCCGTCTTGAGGAAGCCCGCGATCGCCGCGCCGCCGTCCTCGCCGGACCGCCGCATGCCCGCCATCTTCACGCCCAGCAGGTCGAAGACCTCGCGCGGCTGCGAGTAGCACGCCAGGATCCGGCCGCCCCCCTCGACGTAGGCGCGCAGAAGCGCCAGCTTCTCAGGCGGGATCTGCGGGTTGTAGGGAAGGACGACGGCGGCCATGCCCTTCAGCGCCTCCGCCGTGAGGTCCGTGTCCGCCACGATCACCGCCTCCACGCCGATGGCGCGCAGGGAGGCGCTGACCGTACCCGCGAAGCCCAGGAAGCTCTTTGCGTCCGCCCCGCCCTTCGCGGCGAGCGAATCCGCGTAGACGACCGCGACATCCGGCACGCCGCCCACCACGGCGACGTTCGCCACCGCGCACCGCGTCCGCCCCGTCCCCGCGCGCCACCCGGAAATGCGCACGGCGGTGATCCTGCCCCATCCCGCCGGCGTCCCCTCGGGCGCGCATTTCGACTTCATCACCGTCACGCGCTGCCACGCGCCGCTCTCCTCGGGGGAGAAGCTTCCGTGGTACCAGCCGTCCCCGCTGCGGAAGTAGCAGCTGAAGGAAGTGAATGCGGAAAGGTCGTCGCAGTAGAAGTCGAACTGGATGCCCGGCCACAGGCGCAGGTCGCAGGGGAGCTTGAAGTCCCAGTTCGCCCGCGCGGGCGGCTTCGCCTGGGTGAAGTCCGCCGTCATCTCCACCACGCCCGGCGCCCGGAACCGCGCCGGCGGCGTCGCCTCGCCGCTCAACACCGTCGCCTTCACCGCCGCCGCGTTCGTGACGGCACTCCAGGATGCCAGAACCTGTGCCTCGCCTGCGGCGGGCGCCGCGGGCAGGGCGGGCGCCTCGTCCGAACAACCCACGGCAAGGGCCAGGCAGAATCCCAGAACCACTCCGACGGCGCGTGACAGTCTCGCAGAATTTCGCATACGCGGATTATACCACAAAACCGCGTCCGCTACCGAGACGGTCCGCCGCGTTCGCGCATTGCCGCGCGGCGGCGCTTCTCCTGCTCGATCTCCTGAATGAGCGAAATCGTCGCGCGGGCGCGCACATGCTCGCCTTTCTCCGCGCAGCGCTTCGCCAGCACGCGCAACATGCGCAGCTGCTCGTTCAGCTGCTCCTCGCGCATCTGGTCCCACGCCCGGCGTCCCGCCGCCAGTTCCTCCTTCACGTGGGCGAGCGCGCCGAACTGCGGCGCGTCCTCCCGCCGGGCGCGTTCGTCCCGCGCGGCGGAACAGCGCAGATCCAGGAGGCAGACGAGGATGACCGCCAGAATCGCAAGCAGCACCCAGCAGATTCCCTTCGTGTCGAAGAACAGCGCCATCGCGACCTCCTTTTCCCATGTGTTTCCCGAAACGGACCTTGCAGGCTTCCGATACCGCCCCGTTGAGACCGGCCCTTCCGTAATCTGCGCGCGACGCCCGCCGCCTGCGGTTCCGAAAACTCCAAGGAAACAACGAAACAGGCCGCCCCCAAGGTGGAGACGGCCCGTTCCATCCGCAGACGCGCCTACTTCGCGAGCGCGGCCGTGACGTCGGCGAGCACCTGGCGGAGCGCCTTCGGGACGCGGTGCGCCGTCTTCGAGACGACCTTCGAGTCCTTCGACGGCTTCGCGTCGTATTCGTCATAGGACGCGCCGATCGTCTCGATCTCCTTCTTCCAGCCCTCGACGTCCACCTTGAGGATCTCCTCCAGGTCGGCCTTGACGACGTGGAACTTCGCCGTCTCGTCGTTGTTGGCGAGGTCGATGTCCTCCGCGAACGGGATGTTGCCGATCGCCGTCTCGTTCGCCTTGACGGCGCCCTCGATGCGCTGGCAGATCCACTTCAGCACGCGGCTGTTGTCGCCGAAGCCCGGCCACATGAAGCGGCCGTCGTCGCCCTTGCGGAACCAGTTGACGAAGTAGATCTTCGGCAGCTTCGTCGCGTCGGCGGAGGTGCGCTCCATCTCCAGCCAGTGCTGGAAGTAGTCCGCGACGTTGTAGCCGAAGAACGGCAGCATCGCCATCGGGTCGCGGCGGACCTGGCCGATCTGGTCGGAGATGACGGCGGCCGTCACTTCGGAGCCGGCGGCGGAGCCCATGAACACGCCATGCGTCCAGTCCTTCGCCTCGTTCACGAGCGGGATCGTCGACGGACGGCGCCCGCCGAAGAGGATCGCGTCGATCGGCACGCCCGTGGGCTTCTTGTTGAACTTGCCGTTGAAGCCTTCCTTGTCGAGGACGGGGCAGTTGACCGCCGGCGCCGTGAAGCGGCTGTTCTTGTGGGCCGCGACGTACTTGGACTCCTTGATCTCCTTCTTCGTCATGCCCGGCTTCGGACCCATGCGGTACGGATCGTCCGCGCAGACGTAGCAGGGGTTGCCCTTCCAGTCGATGCCTTCCTTCGGAGCCTTGATGCCCATGTCCTCCCACCAGATGTCACCGTCGGGCGTGAGAACGACGTTCGTGAAGATCGTGCCCTTCTTGCAGCTCTTGAGCGCGTTCGGGTTCGAGTCCATCGACGTGCCCGGCGCGACGCCGAAGAAGCCGTTCTCCGGGTTGATCGCGTAGAGGCGGCCGTCGTCGCCCGGCTTGAGCCACGCGATGTCGTCGCCGATCGTCTGGAGCTTCCAGCCCGGAAGCTTCGGCAGCATCATGGCGAGGTTCGTCTTGCCGCAGGCGGACGGGAACGCCGCCGTGACGTGGTACTGCTTCTTCTCCGGCGAGGTGAGCGTGAGGATGAGCATGTGCTCGGCCATCCAGCCCTGATCCTTCGCGAGCTTCGAGGCGATGCGGAGCGCGAAGCACTTCTTTCCGAGGAGGGCGTTCCCGCCGTAGCCCGAGCCGAACGACCAGATCTGGCGCTCTTCCGGGAACTGCGTGATGAACTTGTCCTCGATCTTCTTCGCGCAGGGCCACGCGACGTCCTTCTGGCCCTTCTTGAGCGGCGCGCCGACGGAGTGGATGCAGGGGATGAAGTCGCCGTTCTTGCCGAGGTGGTCGAGGACGTCCTTGCCCGTGCGCGTCATGATGTTCATGTTCACGACGACGTAGGGCGAGTCGGTGACCTCGATGCCGTACTGGGTGATCGGGTTGCCGATCGGACCCATCGCGAACGGAATCACGTACATCGTGCGGCCCTTCATGCAGCCCTTGTAGCTCTTGAGCATGAGCTTCTTCATGGCCTCGGGCTCCATCCAGTGGTTCGTCGGGCCCGCGTCGATCTCCTTCTTCGAGCAGATGAACGTGCGGCCCTCGACGCGCGCGACGTCGCTCTCGTGCGAGCGGGCGAGGTAGCAGCCCGGGCGCTTCTTTTCGTTGAGCTTGATGAACTGGCCGTTCTTGACCATCATCTCGCAGATCTTCGTGTGCTCTTCCTTCGTGCCCGTCACGACCACGATCTTGTCGGGCGTGCAGACCTTGTTCCACTTGTCTACCCAGTCGAACACCTTGGCGTTCGCGAATTTCGGCGTCTTGGCCATGTTCTTCCTTGCTCCTTAGATGTGCCGGGAACTACCCGGCGGAAAAGTTGGCACATATTATAGAGGTTTACGGCGTTTCCCGCAAGGGGGAAAATGCCGTAAACAATGGGATGGGTGCAATTAATTCATTTTATGTCCAGCGCACCGATTTAGGACGCGGGGATTGGGAACGCGAAAGGGCGCTCCCGGCTTCCCGGCGCGGGCGGAGGCCGCCGCTAGCCGCGCGGGCGCAGCGGCACGTCGCGCACGAAGCGGCGCGCGGGCAGGCGCGTGTAGACAACCGCGCCGTTGCGCTCTTCGGCGACGGCGCGGTCGTAGACCGTGAAGCGCGCATGGTCCGCATGGATCTCGACGACGGCGAAGGCGCCCTTCTCGGACGTCACCGTTCCGCCGTTCACGTCCGCAAGCGGCCCCGCACGCCCGACGGGCCACGCATCGTTGTGTTCGTGCCCGTTGATGAAGAGGTCGCAGCCGTGGCGCGCGCACAGCGCAAGCAGCCGGCGGCGGTTGTCGTTCTGCCGGTTCGACGGACAGGCGTCGATGATCGGATGGACGAAATCGCGCCCCGCCGGCGCAATCGCCCAGTGGCAGAAGAGGACGATATGCCGGATCGCCGGATCGGCCGCCGCAGCCGCCATCTCGCGTTCGAGGAAGGCGAGCGTCGCGTCGGAGATCGCGCCCGTCGAGTGGTACTTCTTCCCGGGTGGCGGCGGCAGCCCCACGTAGGAGGCGAAAAACGCGAGGAAGCGCGTGTCGCCGCACGTGAAGGCGCAGTCGCGGTGGAAATCGGCGACGCCCGTGTCGTGGTTGCCCTGGATCGCAATCGCGCGCGACGTGAGCGGCGGCGGCGTCACGTCAAACGGCTTCTGCCCGCGCCCCAGGTTCTCGCGGCACGTCCACGGGCGCGAGACGAAGCGGAAGGACGACAGGTCGCATCCCAGCGACCGCGTGTGGACGTCGAGCGTCGCAAGCGTCCGCCGCCAGATTGCAAGTTCCGCGTCCAGCTCCGCCTGCGCGCGCGAGTAGCCCGTGTTGAGCTGGTCGCCGCAGAAGAAGGCGAAATCGACGTCGCGGCAGAAGGGGTCTTCGTTGATAAAGGCGTAGGTCCGCACGAGCGCGGCGTGGTTGCCCGGCTTCCAGCACGTGTAGACCGGATGGTCGTGTTCCCAGAAGTCGCGCTCGATGTGCGTGTCGCTCATGAAGAGGAACTTCACCGGGCGGCCCGGCGGCACCGCCGCCGCGCGCCCCGCAAGGGCGCCGAACGCCGCCGCGCCCGCCAGGAACCTGCGTCGTCCGATCATCGCGCCCCCTCCTCCTGAAGGTCCTTGCGGAACGGCCCGAGCGGCAGCCCCGCCTCGTTCTTCAGGAAGCCGTGGACGCAGCTCTTGCGCATGTAGGCGACGCGCTTCGGCACGAGCCCGTCGGGCACCGTCAGCTCCACGCGGTTCGTCTTCGGGACGGCGCGGCTCTTGACGAGGACGTACGCCCCGTCCGCGCCCGCCAGCTCGAAGCGCGGCTGGTAGGTCCCGTTGAGGCACCAGTCCTCGACGTTCCGGAACGTGAGCGTGACCGTCCGGCCGTCCGCCGCCACGGTGGCGGCGTCCAGTTCCGGCGCGTCGCACTTCAACTGCGCGAAGCCGTAGAGGCGGTTGAGGGCGAGCGCGGCGAGGCGCGTACCCACCGTGCGCTTGTCGCCGGGGTGGATGTTGTCGATCTCGCCCACGTCCGACAGCACGGCGAGGCCCGCGCGCGGCGCGTAGTCGCGCGCGAAGCGCGCCATCTCCTCGCGGATCTGCGTCTCGCCGTTGTCCCTCTCCTCGCTCGTGTAGCCGTAGGGGGCGATCTGGCAGAGGAAGAACGGCATGTCGGGGCACTCGAACGCGGCGCCCCAACCGGCCCGCAGCGTCTCCAGCATCTCGTAGTATTCCCGCCACTTGCCGCGGTTCGTGCAGCCCTGGTACCAGATCGCGCCGCGCAGGGCGTAGGGCGCGAGCGGGTGGATCATCGCGTTCCAGCACGCACGCGGCTGCTGGTGGAGGCTCGGGCCGCGCCCCGTCTTCTTCTGGTGCGCCTTCTCCTGCTCGTTCGGCTCCGTGCGGATCGGGCGCGTCGCGAGGTCCTTGAAGCTCTTCGAGGCGGCGTAGGCGGCGGGCGGAATCCACGTCTCGATGCAGGAGCCGCCCCAGGCGCTCTCGATCACGCCCACGGGGACCTTGAGCGCGCGGTGGAGGCGCATCGCGTAGTGCCACGCCGCGCCGGAGAAGTTGCCGCCGTTGCCGGGCGTGAACGCGAACCAGGCGAGGCGCGCGTGGTCCTTCGGCTCGGCGCTCCAGCACTCGTTCATGCGCACGCCGCGCACGGCCGGCGCGTCCGTGAGCATGATGTCGTAGTAGCCGTTGCGCTCGCGCCCCGCGTGCTGGCCGACGCTCGGCCGCGGCCACATCGCGAACGTCATGTTCGACTGGCCGCCGCAGAGCCACACCTCGCCCACGACCGCGTTCGTGTAGACGAGCGTGTCGCCCTTCGAGGAGGAGATCGTCATCGCGCGCGGCATCGCGTCCGCCTGCATGGGCGGCAGATCGACGCGCCAGCGGCCGTCCGCGCCCGCGCGGCCCTTGGCGGTCGCGCCCGCGAAGGCGACCGTCACGTCCGCACCGGCGTCCGCCGTGCCCCACACCGCAACCTTCCTGTCGCGCTGGAGGACCATGTTGTGGTTGAAGAGCGCCGCCGGCACGAGCTCGGCGGCAAGGGGCGCGGCGGACAAGACCGCCAGCG
>ERZ1034962.528-NODE-528-length-17066-cov-1187.671801_pt1 | contig 17066 bp, 19 predicted proteins | sample MGYA00520696_ERZ1034962 | MGnify/ENA primary metagenome ERZ1034962 (study PRJEB33766, sample SAMN09781770) | gut metagenome | biome: gut microbiome | host: Homo sapiens | place: Madagascar | study: EMG produced TPA metagenomics assembly of the PRJNA485056 data...
TTCGAGGGCAAGAAGGCTTTTCTAACTCAAATTGAGCCCTTCTTTAACGAGTTTAGGGAAAAATAGCAAATAGAATTTTAAAACATGAATATTTTTTTAAAAATGCCAAAAATAATTCGCTTTTTGATGAATTCGTATCCGAATTAAATGGAATTTTTCTGAAAATTATGGTGAAATTGAACAAATATTAGTTTTGGAGGCTTCTCATGAAAGCAATTATTACTGTTGTAGGAAAAGATAAAGCAGGTATTGTAGCAAGTGTTTCAGCAAAAATTGCTGAGTTTGGTTTGAATATTGATGATATTTCTCAAACTGTTTTGGATGATTTCTTCACAATGATGGCTGTTGTCTCATTTGATGAAAAACAAGATTTCACAAAATTACGCTCTGAATTTGAAGCATATGGTGACACGCTCAATGTCAAAATTAACATTCAAAGCGCAGCGATTTTTGATGCTATGTACAATATTTAAGGAGGCTAGCTGTGGATATTAGACAAGTTACTGAAACCATTGCAATGATTGAGGAACAAAATTTTGATGTTCGTACCATTACAATGGGAATTTCTCTTCTTGATTGTATTGATCCAGATATTAATAAGGCTGCAGATAAGATTTATGAGAAAGTTGTCGAAAAAAGCTGGTTCTTTGGTAGCTGTTGGAGATGAAATTGCGGCTGAATTAGGTATTCCAATTGTAAATAAACGTGTTTCAGTTACACCAATTTCAATTATTGGAGCTGCAACTGATGCGACAGACTATCTTCCACTTGCACATGTTTTGGATAATGCTGCACATGAAATTGGTATTGATTTCATCGGTGGTTTCTCTGCTTTGGTTCAAAAAGGTTACCAAAAAGGCGATGAAATTTTGATTAATTCTATACCTCGTGCTCTTGCTGAAACAGAAAAAGTATGTTCATCTGTTAATATTGGCTCAACAAAATCTGGTATTAATATGACTGCCGTTGCTGACATGGGATGTGTGATTAAAGAAACTGCTGAATTGTCTGATTTAGGTGTAGCTAAGTTAGTTGTATTTGCTAATGCGGTTGAAGATAATCCTTTCATAGCTGGAGCTTTCCATGGTGTTGGTGAAGCGGATGTTGTCATTAATGTCGGTGTTTCTGGTCCTGGTGTTGTCAAACGTGCTCTTGAAAAAGTTCGTGGTGAAAGCTTTGATATTGTTGCTGAAACTGTTAAGAAAACAGCCTTCAAAATTACTCGTATCGGTCAATTAGTTGGTCAGATGGCTAGTGAACGTTTAGGGGTTAAATTTGGTATTGTTGACCTTTCACTCGCTCCTACACCAGCTGTTGGGGATTCTGTCGCTCGTGTTCTTGAAGAAATGGGACTTGAAGCAGTTGGTACTCATGGAACAACTGCAGCGCTTGCACTTTTAAATGACCAAGTTAAAAAAGGCGGTATTATGGCTTGTAACCAAGTTGGTGGTTTGTCTGGTGCTTTTATTCCTGTATCTGAAGATGAAGGTATGATTGCTGCTGTTCAAAATGGCTCACTTAACTTGGAAAAACTTGAAGCAATGACAGCTATTTGTTCTGTTGGTTTGGATATGATTGCTATTCCTGAGGATACTCCGCACGAAACAATTGCTGCTATGATTGCTGATGAAGCTGCTATTGGTGTTATTAATCAAAAAACAACAGCTGTTCGTATTATTCCTAAAGGTAAAGAAGGAGATATGATTGAATTTGGTGGACTTCTTGGTGCTGCACCAGTGATGCGTGTTAACCATAATTCGTCTGCTGATTTCATCAAACGTGGTGGTCAAATTCCTGCCCCTGTTCATAGCTTTAAAAACTAATTATTTTGTTCAATATTTACCTAGAATAAGCAAAGTTGCTATCCTAGGTATTTTTTTGCCTAAATTTAAAAAATGATTTCAGCTTATCAAAGCTATGTGTTAACTGATGAAGCTTTTGAAAAATATGATATAATAAAAGAGCTGAAAAAAGTAAAAAAATCATTATTTTTGTTGTCGTACACCTCTATTTTTATAGGAATCAAGTATGGGAGGAACTGTTATGGTTAAAACAAAATTGTATATTGCTCGTCATGGAAAAACGATGTTCAATACGATTGGTCGTGCTCAAGGCTGGAGTGATAGCCCTTTAACTGTTGATGGTGAGCGTGGAATTCAAGAGCTTGGTCTAGGTTTGAAAGATGCAGGAATTGTTTTTAAGGAGGCGTTTTCGAGCGATAGTGGACGTACTTTACAGACAATGGAGATTATTTTACGTGAATGTCAACAGGAAAATATCCCATACACTCGTGATAAACGTATTCGCGAATGGTGTTTTGGTAGCCTAGATGGCGGATACGATGGTGAGCTCTTTGATGGTGTGTTGCCACGTGTATTTGATAAGGATATGACTAAGTTGACTTATCAAGAAATGGCGGCAGGTATTTATCAAGTCGATACGGCTGGTTGGGCTGAGACTTGGGAAGTTTTGAGTAGCCGTATTTTAGAGGGATTTACTGCTATTGCTGAGAAAATCGAGGCCTTGGGTGGTGGAAATGCTATTGTTGTTAGTCATGGCATGACTATTGGAACGTTTTTGTGGTTAATTGACCACGCAACGCCAAGAAGTTTGGGGTTGGACAATGGTAGTGTTTCCGTTGTTAGTTTTGAAAACGGAAAATTTACAATAGAGTCTATCGGCGATGTTAGTTATCGTTTGCGTGGTAGGCAAATATTAGAAGAAAGAAAAAATGGGAAAAAAGCGTAGTTTACCAATTCTTATCCTAGGGTTGTTAGTTATTGTAATTTTTATAGTCGGTATTTTTGTTTTTGTCCAAGGTGACAAATTATCATTGACTGGAAATGCTCAAAAGTCATCAACGGATAGTTCAAGCTTGGTGAGTTCTGAGTCTTCAACGAGTTCAACAACATCAGCGACGGTGCCAGATGTTTCATCGAGTGATTGGGAGCTTGTTTTAGTTAATCGCGATAATATTACAGCCGAAATGAATCCTGATTTAACGCAAATTGATAATATCTATGTGGATTCACGTATTGCTGATAATGTTCGAAACTTTTTGGCAGCAGCGCAAGCTATTGATAGCAGTGAACATTTGATTTCTGGCTACCGAAGTGTGGCTTATCAAGAAGAATTATTTAATTCCTATGTGTCACAAGAAAAGGCAGCTGATCCAAGTTTAACACAAGAAGCGGCGGAGGATTTGGTTAAGACGTATTCACAGCCTGTTGGTGCTAGTGAACATCAGACTGGACTTGCTATTGATATGAGCACGGTAAATTCTTTGAATGAGAGTGATGCTGAGGTTGTTGCGCAAGTCGCAGCTATTGCTCCTGAATATGGTTTTGTTCTACGTTTTCCTGAAGGTAAGAGTAATTCAATGGGAGTTGATTACGAAGATTGGCATTTCCGCTATGTTGGTGTTGAATCTGCTAAATACATGACAGAAAACAACTTAATCTTAGAAGAATATGTGGCTTTATTGAAGGAGAATAATCGATGAAATCTCGCTTTTCTCTGAAACAATTTTTGACTTTTGTTTTTATCTTTTTTGTTGGAATTCTTTTGCTTTGCTTGCACTATGCAACGCCAAGTGCTACGAAGAAGTAAAGTGTTTCTTATACGCAAACAGAGTTTATTGAAGAAATTGCTTCGACGATTCAAAAAGTAGCAGCGTCATATGGCGTACGTCCTTCGATTATCATTGCTCAAGCTGTTTTGGAATCAAATTATGGGACGAATTTATTAGCAGTAAAATATCATAATTTATTTGCGGTGCAGGCACAGGTTGGTCAAACGGCGATAGAATTAACTTATAAAAGTTATTTTGTTAATGAGTGGTAGACTGAGACGGGTCGTTTTGCGGTTTATAAATCTTTGACGGCTGCTATTTATGATTATTTTGATTTATTACAATCTGGCAAATTAAGTGATGGAGCGTATGATATTTTAGTGTCTAATACGGATTATAAAAAACCAGCACAATCGTTGCAGGATATGGGATTCAGTACAGACCCTGACTATGCTACGAAATTGATTGCTATTATTGAAAAAACAACTTAACAGCGTCTGATAAATAGAAAATTAGCACTCTACTAAAAAGAGTGCTAATTTTTTGAGTTTTTCTCTTGACACTCGTTTTTAAAGGAGTATAATAAAATCATAGATTAGCAGTCGAGGTGTATGAGTGCTAAATGTAGAAAGGAGCGAGGTTATGATTACCCAACGTCAAAGTGATATTTTGAATTTGATTGTCGAATTATTTACACAGGCGCATGAACCTGTCGGCTCTAAGACTTTACAGGCAACCATTGACTCGAGTAGTGCAACAATTCGTAACGATATGGCGAAGCTAGAAAAGTTGGGCTTGCTTGAAAAGGCTCATACGTCAAGTGGGCGAATGCCAAGTGCTGCTGGTTTTAAGTATTTTGTTGAGCATTCATTGAGTCTTGATAGTATCGATGAACGTGATATTTATCAGGTCATCAAAGCTTTTGATTTTGAAGCTTTTAAACTTGATGATATTCTACAAAAAGCAAGTCGGGTTTTGGCTGATATGACTGGTTACACGTCAGTGATTTTGGATGTTGAGCCAGCTCGTCAAAAACTTACAGCTTTCGATATTGTTCAATTATCGAGTCATGATGCTCTAGCTGTTTTAATCTTGGATGAATCCAAACCTGCGACAATTCAATTTGCCATTCCTAAAAACTTCATGTTGAAAGATTTGGTAACTTTGAAAGAAATCGTCGATGAGCGTTTGCTTGGACGAACGGTGTTGGATATTCATTATAAGTTACGAACAGAGATTCCGCAGATTTTGCAAAAATATTTTACCGTGACAGACAATGTGTTAGATTTGTTCGACTATATTTTCGCAGAATTGTTTAAAGAGTTGGTTTTTGTAACTGGTAAGGTTAATTCACTTGATTATGCTAATCTGGCAACATATCGTTTCTTAGATAATGACCAAAGGGTTGCGGCTGCTCTTCGCTCTTCAATGAAAGAAGATGAGATTGCGGCTGTTCAGGTTGCAGATAGTCAAGAAGCAGCGCTAGCTAATGTGACTGTTTTGACACATAAGTTTCTGATTCCTTATCGTGGATTTGGGCTTCTTAGCTTGATTGGTCCGATTGATATGGATTATCGCAGAAGCGTTAGCTTGGTAAATGTTATTGGGCGTGTTTTAGCGATGAAACTTGGTGATTATTATCGTTACCTCAATAGTAATCATTACGAGGTCAACTAAGTTCAGTAATTAAATTGATAAAAAAGATAAGGGAGGGACATAGTGTCAGAAGAAACTAAAAACGAAGAACTTCAAGAAGAAGTTGAAGTCACTGATGTTGTGACTGAAGAAAAAGTAGAAGAGCAGCCTCAAGAAGATGCTCAAAATGAAGAATTGCAAAAAGCACTTGAGCGTGCGGAAGATTTTGAAAATAAATACCTTCGTGCTCATGCTGAAATGCAAAACATTCAACGTCGCGCTAATGAAGAACGTCAGCAATTGCAAAAATACCGTTCACAAGATTTAGCCAAAGCAATTTTACCAAGTTTGGATAATTTGGAAAGAGCACTTGCTGTTGAAGGGTTGACAGATGATGTGAAAAAAGGTCTTGAAATGACACGTGACAGCTTGATTCGTGCGCTTAACGAAGAAGGTGTTGAAGAAGTGATTGTTGAAAACTTTGACCACAACTTGCATATGGCAGTTCAAACTCTTCCAGCTGATGAAGAACATCCTGCAGATAGCATTGCTCAAGTGCTTCAAAAGGGTTACAAACTTCACGAACGTCTATTGCGTCCAGCTATGGTTGTTGTTTACAGCTAATCGTTAGCAAAGACTTGACCGCAATGTCATAAAACTATAACTGAAATAAAAAAAGATAAATCATAAAAAGAGGGATAAAATATGTCTAAAATTATTGGTATTGACTTAGGTACAACAAACTCAGCCATTGCAGTTCTTGAAGGAACTGAATCAAAAATTATTGCAAACCCAGAAGGTAATCGTACAACTCCTTCAGTTGTTTCATTCAAAAACGGTGAAATCATCGTTGGTGACGCTGCTAAACGTCAAGCAGTAACTAATCCAGATACAGTTCTTTCTATCAAATCTAAAATGGGTACTTCTGAAAAAGTGTCTGCAAATGGTAAAGAATACACTCCACAAGAAATTTCAGCAATGATTCTTCAATACCTTAAAGGTTATGCTGAAGATTACCTTGGTGAAAAAGTAACAAAAGCTGTTATCACAGTTCCTGCATACTTCAACGATGCTCAACGTCAAGCAACAAAAGATGCTGGTAAAATCGCTGGTCTTGAAGTAGAACGTATCGTTAACGAACCAACTGCAGCCGCTCTTGCATACGGTCTTGATAAAACTGATAAAGATGAAAAAATCTTAGTATTCGACCTTGGTGGTGGTACATTTGACGTTTCTATTCTTGAACTTGGTGACGGTGTCTTTGACGTACTTGCAACAGCAGGTGATAACAAACTTGGTGGTGACGACTTCGACCAAAAAATTATTGATTGGTTAGTTGCTGACTTCAAGAACGAAAATGGCGTAGACCTTAGCCAAGATAAAATGGCTCTTCAACGTTTGAAAGATGCTGCTGAAAAAGCCAAAAAAGACCTTTCGGGTGTGACTCAAACACAAATTTCACTTCCATTCATCACTGCTGGAGCTGCTGGGCCTCTTCACTTGGAAACAAGCCTTACTCGTGCTAAATTTGATGATTTGACTCGTGACCTTGTTGAACGTACTAAAACTCCAGTTCGTCAAGCTTTGTCAGATGCTGGTCTTTCAATCTCTGAAATTGATGAAGTTATCCTTGTTGGTGGTTCAACACGTATTCCTGCCGTTGTCGAAGCTGTTAAAGCTGAAACTGGTAAAGAACCAAACAAATCTGTTAACCCTGACGAAGTAGTTGCTATGGGTGCTGCTATCCAAGGTGGTGTTATCACTGGTGATGTTAAAGATGTCGTTCTTCTTGACGTTACTCCGTTGTCACTTGGTATTGAAACTATGGGTGGTGTATTTACAAAACTTATTGACCGTAACACAACTATCCCAACATCTAAATCACAAGTGTTCTCTACAGCTGCTGATAACCAACCAGCCGTAGATATCCACGTTCTTCAAGGTGAGCGTCCAATGGCTGCTGATAATAAAACCCTTGGTCGTTTCCAATTGACTGATATTCCAGCTGCACCTCGTGGTATCCCTCAAATCGAAGTAACATTTGATATTGACAAAAACGGTATCGTGTCTGTTAAAGCTAAAGACCTTGGTACTCAAAAAGAACAACACATCGTTATTCAATCTAACTCTGGTTTGACTGATGAAGAAATTGAAAAAATGATGAAAGATGCAGAAGCTAACGCAGAAGCTGATGCTAAACGTAAAGAAGAAGTTGACATTCGTAACGAAGTTGATCAAGCTATCTTTGCAACAGAAAAAACAATCAAAGAAACTGAAGGCAAAGGCTTTGACACAGAACGTGACGCTGCTCAATCAGCTCTTGATGAATTGAAAGCTGCTCAAGAAGCTAACAATCTTGAAGATATGGAAGCTAAACTTGAAGCTCTTAACGAAAAAGCTCAAGCTCTTGCTGTGAAATTGTACGAACAAGCTGCAGCTGCACAACAAGCACAAGCAGGTGCTGAAAGTGCACAATCAACTGATTCATCAAACAATGGTGATGACGTTGTTGATGGCGAGTTTACTGAAAAATAATTCATCATGATTATCAAGAATATATTTGACTATTTACTTATTTTGGTAAGTTTAGTGTGATTTTTTCTTGGTAAATTATAAAATTCAGAGGTTGCGAAAATATCAACCTCTGTTTTTGGATAAATAGAGAAACCATAGAATTATTTTGAATAACCTTTTTAATGATAAAGAAAGGAAAGTGTTCAGAAATGAACACGGGCTGAAAAGGCGTAAAAGTTATTTTATATATTTGAATACGCCTACGACTCTATGGAAAAAGATAAAACTTTACCTAGATGCAGCATCGTCGGGAAAGTTTCCTATTTTTCTTTGAGTCGCTTAACGCCCTTTGTATCTTAATTATGAACAATACAGAATTTTACGATCGTTTGGGTGTTTCTAAAGACGCTTCGCAAGATGAGATTAAAAAAGCTTATCGAAAAATGTCGAAAAAGTACCACCCAGATATTAACAAAGAACCTGGTGCTGAAGAAAAGTACAAAGAAGTTCAAGAGGCTTATGAAACGCTAGGTGATGAGCAAAAACGTGCCGCTTATGATCAATATGGTGCTGCGGGAGCTAATGGCGACTTTGGTGGCGGAGCTGGTGGATTTGGTGGTTTCGATGGTGGTGGTGCTGGCTTTGGTGGTTTCGAAGATATCTTCTCAAGCTTCTTTGGTGGCGGTGGAGGCATGCGTAATCCAAATGCGCCACGTCAAGGAGATGACCTTCAATACCGTGTGAATTTGAGTTTTGAAGAAGCTGTTTTTGGTGTTGAAAAAGAAGTGGCTTATAACCGTGAATCAACTTGTTCAACATGTTCTGGTACAGGTGCTAAACCTGGAACTAGCCCTGTAACATGTAGTCGTTGTCATGGTTCAGGAGTTATTAATGTTGATACACAGACACCTCTTGGTATGATGCGTCGTCAAGTAACTTGTGATGTCTGCCATGGTACAGGTAAAGAAATTAAAGAACCTTGTCACACTTGTCATGGTACTGGTCATGAAAGGAAAACTCATAAAGTATCTGTTAAGATTCCAGCAGGTGTTGAAACCGGTCAACAAATTCGCTTGCAAGGTCAAGGTGAAGCAGGCTTTAACGGTGGACCTTATGGTGACCTCTTCGTTATTATCAATGTTTTACCAAGTGAGCAATTTGAACGTAATGGCTCAACCATTTACTACAACATGAATATTAGCTTTGTTCAAGCAGCTCTTGGTGATACTGTCGAAGTGCCAACGGTGCATGGTGATGTTGAAATGACAATCCCAGCTGGAACACAAACTGGTAAGACATTCCGCCTCAAAGGTAAAGGTGCTCCGAAATTGCGTGGTGGAGGTCAAGGAGACCAACATGTAACCGTCAATATCGTAACACCAATCAAACTTAATGATGCTCAAGTCGAAGCGCTTAAAAACTTCGCAGCAGCAGGTGGTGACAAAGTTGTTAATCCTAAGAAAAAAGGATTCTTTAACAAAATGAAAGACGCCTTTGACGGTGAATAAACTCTCACAGAGATTGGAAACTAATATTTCCAATCTCTTTTTTTATGTAAAGTTCTGTATGGGGACAGTTTGTTCTAAATTTTCTAGAAAGTCTTTTGTTAAGATGATAAAATACACTCATGGTAAGATATAAAGCAACGATTTCCTATGACGGTAGGCTTTTTGCTGGCTTTCAACGACAGCCGAGTGAGCGTTCTGTTCAGGAAGAATTAGAAAAAACATTACAGAAATTAAATAGCGATAACCCAGTTAAAGTGCATGGTGCTGGTCGTACAGATTCAGGGGTGCATGCTTATGGACAGGTCGTACATTTTGATTTGCTACAGGCGCGTGATGTGAAAAAATTACGATTTGGTTTGGATACGCAGTCTCCAGAAGATATAGATGTGGTGAAAGTCGAGCAAGTCAGTGATGAGTTTCATGCCCGTTACAATAAGCACAGCAAGACTTATGAGTTTTTAGTAGATGCTGGGCGACCCAAAAATCCAATGATGCGACATTATGCGACGCATTATCCTTATCCCCTAGATTTGACAAGTATGCAAGAAGCCATTAAGGATTTGGTAGGGACGCATGATTTTACAGGTTTCACGGCTTCTGGGACTTCTGTTGAAAATAAAGTTCGCACGATTACGCGAGCAACAGTTGCTATTGATGACAAAACAGGTTTCTTTGTGTTTACATTCAGTGGTAATGGCTTTCTTTACAAGCAAGTGCGCAATATGGTTGGAACCTTGTTGAAAATCGGTAATGGTCGTATGCCGGTTAGTCAGATTAAGACGGTTTTAGAGTCGAAAAATCGTGATTTAGCAGGCCCTACGGCAGCAGGGAATGGTCTTTATTTAAAGGAGATTAATTATGACGAATAAGTACATTTTAGCCATTTCAGGAAATGATATTTTTAGTGGCGGTGGTCTTTATGCTGATTTGGCGACCTATACAACCAATTGCTTGCATGGTTTTCTAGCGGTAACTTGCTTAACGGCATTGACAGAAAATGGATTTGATGTTTTTGCGACAGATGAAACAGTTTTTTCTCACCAATTAAATAGTCTCAAAGATGTTCCTTTTTCAGGGATAAAACTTGGTTTGTTGCCAAACGTGAAAGTTGCTGATTTAGCACTTGGATTCGTTAAATCGCACGTTGGAATTCCAATTGTTCTTGACCCAGTTTTGGTTTGTAAAGAAAAACATGATGTTGAAGTTTCGGCACTTCGTGATGAACTCTTGAAATTTTTTCCATATGTGACCATTATCACGCCGAATTTGGTAGAAGCTGAGCTATTGACCCAATCCTCAATCAAAACTTTGGATGATATGAAAGCTGCGGTGAAAAAATTGCACCAGTTAGGAGCGAAAAATGTGGTTGTTAAAGGTGGCAACCGATTAAGTAAGGAAAAAGCGATTGACGTTTTTTACGACGGTGAAAACGTGACTGTTTTTGAGACACCTATCCTTGAAAATAATAATATCGGTGCTGGTTGTACATTCGCTTCAAGCATTGCAAGCCAATTAGTACTTGGAAAGTCTGCCAAAGCTGCTGTTGAACAATCTAAAGAATTCGTTTATCAAGCGATTCGTCATTCAGACCAATATGGAGTGAAACAAAATTATGAAGAAAACTAATACGCATGACTTAACCCTAATGGCTGTTTTGACTGCCTTGAGTGTTGTTTTGGCGTTTATTCATGTCCCAACGCCGACGGGTTATTTGACCTTGTTAGATGTTGGAATTTATTTTACGGCTTATTATTTAGGTTCAAAATCTGGAGCAATTGTTGGTGGCTTATCTGGCTTTCTCATCGACCTGTTGTTAGGTTATCCACAATACATGTTTCACAGTTTAATTGCTCATGGAGCGCAAGGGTATTTTGCAGGATGGACTGGGAAAAAACGCATTTTAGGGCTTATTCTGGCTAGTATTTTGATGGTTGGCTGGTATTTCTTAGCGGCTCTTCTTTTAGGTTATGGTCTAGGAGGTGCTCTGGCTGGTATTCCTGGAAATCTTTTGCAAAATCTTTTTGGAATGTTAGTTGGTTACCTCGTTTATCTGGCTTATCAACATTTTGAAAATAAATAGGTACGGAGGATTAGTATGGATTTAAAGGCTTTAGCGGATCAAACACGAGTGATTGCCGTTGATATTATTGAACGCTCTGCCATTAAAAAAGGACAAATTTTTGTCCTTGGATTGTCATCTAGTGAAGTGGTTGTTGGTTTGATTGGAAAAAATAGCAGTGCTGAAATCGGTGAAGTGATTGTTAAGACGATTTTAGGTGTGCTAAATGAGCGTGGAATTTGTCTAGCTGTGCAAGGTTGTGAACATTTAAATCGTGCTTTGACGGTTGAACGCGAATTAGCTGAGAAAAAAGAATTAGAAATCGTTAATGTCATTCCAAATCTGCACGTTGGAGGAAGTGGTCAAGTTGCTGCTTTCAAGTTCATGCAAGATCCTGTCGAGGTTGAAGAAATCGTGGCACATGCTGGGCTAGATATTGGAGATACCTTTATTGGTATGCATGTCAAGTGCGTACAAGTGCCGTTAATTCCAGTGCAACGTGAGTTGGGCGGCGCTCATGTGACAGCTTTAGCTAGCCGACCAAAATTAATTGGTGGCGCGCGTGCAACTTATACATCAGACCCAATTCGAAAATTTTAAAAATAAAAGGTTGAAGTGTTAAACTTCAACCTTTTTCTTGTCTTGTTATTTTGAAAGTGTTGGGTTAGCGTACATGGTTGGTAGTGAGATATCATTTTCCAAAAGTGCCTCTTGATAAAGACGATAAAAATTAGAATAGATATAATTTTGTTTGCCATTTTGTACGAAAATATCAACACGGAAAACAAGTTGTGCGGTGCTATTTGTACGTGGCCCTAAAATGGTTGGACTACCAACGATTTCAGGATAAGATGGTAGCTGTTCTTTGTTAATCGTCTTAATGATATTTGAGATTTTTTCTAAGTCTGTGTGAGCGTAGATTGGAATATCAATCTGAACACGCATATCACCACGTGATTTGTTAGAAACAACAGTAATATTACGATTAGGAATAAAATGAAGTGTTCCGTCGAAGCCGCGAATTTGTGTGGTACGAATACCGACGCTTGAAATATTTCCTTCAACTGTTCCAATAACGACAGAATCACCGACTTCAAATTGATTTTCAAGAAGAATAAAGAATCCGTTAACCACGTCAGTTAAAAAGCCTTGTGCACCAAGCCCAATAGCGACCCCAGCAAGACTAGCACCAGCCAATAAACTAGAAACTGGAACGCCAAGAATACCCAACACCCAGGAAAGTAGGAAAAAGTAAATGGTGTAGTTCATGATGTTGTGCAAAAGTTTGCTGATTGTCTTTTGGCGAGCTTCCGTTTGGTGCGAAAGCGTAATTGATTTTTCTACCGCATGTTTAAAAATAAAATCAGCAACGCGTCTTACAATTAAGAAAAATAGAAAAAGAAGTATCAATGAAACCGACTTAGAAATAAGCTCCACAGCGATTTGTTCGATTTGTAATTGTTCGAGATATTTAGAGATAATATTCATACCCTTAGTTTATTAAAAAAACGAATAGCAAGCAAGTTTTTAATATAAATTAAGAATTACCAAAAGTTTTATGTAGGACAGTAAAATGAGAAAAGTTGACTGCAATGTCATTAAGAGCCTATCTAATACGCAGCAATTCCGCAAATAGAGTGGTGATTGACCTAGGATTTTTACACAAAAAACTTTTAAAAGCCCGTAAAATATGGTAAACTAAACTGTATATAAAATTTTAAGGAGAAATGACTTCATGTCTGTATCATTTGAAAACAAAGCTACTAACCGTGGCGTGATTACATTCACAATCGGTCAAGATAAAATCCAACCAGCTCTTGATCAAGCTTTCAACAAAGTTAAGAAAAATTTAAACGCACCTGGATTCCGTAAAGGACACATGCCACGTGCCGTATTTAACCAAAAATTTGGTGAAGAAGCACTTTACGAAGATACTTTGAACGCTATCCTTCCAGCAGCATACGAAGCAGCAGTTGCTGAACTTAGCCTTGACGTTGTTGCTCAACCAAAAATTGACATCCAATCAATGGAAAAAGGTCAAGAATGGACATTGACTGCAGAAGTTGTTACAAAACCAGAAGTAAAACTTGGTGACTATAAAGACCTTGAAGTTTCAGTTGAAGCTACAAAAGAAGTAACTGATGCTGAAGTTGACGAAAAAGTTGAACGCGAACGCAACAACCTTGCTGAACTTATCATCAAAGAAGACGCTGCAGAACTTGGCGATACAGTTGTTATTGACTTCGTAGGTTCAGTTGACGGTGCTGAATTTGACGGTGGTAAAGGTGATAACTTCTCACTTGAACTTGGTTCAGGTCAATTCATCCCTGGTTTTGAAGACCAATTAGTAGGTGCTAAAGCTGGTGAAACTGTTGAGGTTAACGTAACATTCCCGGAAAACTACCAAGCAGAAGACCTTGCTGGTAAAGACGCTAAATTCGTAACAACTGTTCACGAAGTTAAAGCTAAAGAAGTTCCAGCTCTTGACGACGAATTAGCTAAAGACATCGACGAAGAAGTTGAAACTCTTGACGAATTGAAAGCTAAATACCGTAAAGACCTTGAAGCAGCTAAAGAAATTGCATACGATGATGCTGTTGAAGGTGCTGCACTTGAATTGGCAGTTGCTAACGCTGAAATCGTTGAATTGCCAGAAGAAATGGTACATGACGAAGTGCACCGTGCTATGAACGAATTCATGGGCAACATGCAACGTCAAGGTATCTCTCCAGAAATGTACTTCCAATTGACTGGTACAACTGAAGAAGACCTTCACAAACAATACGAAGCTGACGCTGACAAACGTGTTAAAACTAATCTTGTTATCGAAGCTATCGCTAAAGCTGAAGGATTTGAAGCTTCTGACGAAGAAATCGAAAAAGAAATCAACGACCTTGCTTCAGAATACAACATGGAAGTTGAACAAGTTCGTAATCTTCTTTCAGCTGATATGCTTAAACACGACATCGCTATGAAGAAAGCTGTTGACGTTGTCACAAGCACTGCAAAAGTAAAATAATTTATCTTAGATAAATACCTATAAAGTCAGGTAATCGTAAGATTACTTGGCTTTTTATGCCCTTTATCAGAAATTCTTATAAATCTTTTGACGAATTGACAAAATTAGCGTAAAATAGAGGGTAACGAAAATTAAGATAATAGGGTTTTTGTGGCTATTTGCTCATATCCTAAATAATAAGGAGAACTACCTTGGAATTAGAAGTATTTGCTGGACAAGAAAAAAGCGAACTTTCAATGATTGAAGTTGCCCGTGCGATTTTAGAAGAGCGTGGACGTGATCATGAAATGTATTTCAGCGATCTTGTAAATGAGATCCAAAACTACCTTGAAAAATCAGATGCAGAAATTCGTGAAGCATTGCCATATTTTTATTCTGCATTGAACGTTGACGGAACTTTTATTCCACTTGGGGATAACAAATGGGGGATCCGTTCATGGTATGCTATTGATGAAATTGACGAAGAAATCATCACTCTTGAAGAAGATGAAAATGGTGCACCAAAACGCAAACCAAAACGTGTTAATGCCTTCATGGATGGTGCTGAAGATGCCATTGATTATTCAGATGATGATCCAGAAGATGAAGATTTCACACCTGAATCATCTGACTTAGAATACGATGAAGAAAATCCAGATGACGAAAAATCAGAAGTTGAGTCATACGATTCAGAAATCAACGAAATTATTCCAGATGAAGATTTGGACGAAGAAGATGACATCAACGACGAAGACGATGATTTAGACGAAGAGTAGTCATCAGCATTAGTTTTTTACTAAATTAAATAAAGTTGTCAAGTATCATTTGACAAACGCCACAGGATAGTTTATATTATTATTCGGGCACCTCTTTTTTAGAGGTCGTATGAAAGCTCCCTAACTTTTTAGGGAGCTATTTTTGTTTTCCTAAAAGTAAATGTTTATTTACTTTTTTATCAAATATCTTATGGATATTTTGATTTGTTGTTATTCTTAATCTTCAAGCACTTATCGTTTGCTATCATTTTATTTAAAAGGAGTTTTATTTAATGACTAAGTATATTTTTGTTACTGGTGGTGTTGTTTCTTCTATCGGTAAGGGAATCGTGGCTGCAAGTCTTGGTCGTCTTTTGAAAAATCGCGGTCTTAAAGTAACTATCCAAAAATTTGACCCTTATATTAACATTGACCCAGGTACAATGAGCCCTTATCAACACGGTGAAGTTTACGTGACAGACGATGGTGCTGAAACTGACCTTGACCTTGGTCACTATGAACGTTTTATTGACATCAACCTTAACAAATATTCTAACGTAACAACTGGTAAAATTTATAGCGAAGTTCTTCGTAAAGAACGTAAAGGTGAATATCTTGGTGCAACTGTCCAAGTTATCCCACACATCACAGACGCTTTGAAAGAAAAAATCAAACGTGCTGCGACAACAACTGATTCTGATGTTATCATCACAGAAGTTGGTGGTACAGTTGGTGATATTGAAAGTCTTCCATTCCTTGAAGCCCTTCGCCAAATGAAAGCAGATGTTGGTGCTGACAATGTTATGTACATTCACACAACACTTCTTCCATACCTTAAAGTTGCTGGTGAAATGAAAACTAAACCAACACAACATTCTGTTAAAGAATTGCGTGGCCTTGGGATTCAACCTAATATGTTGGTTATCCGTACAGAAAAACCAGCTGGTCAAAACATTAAAAATAAGTTGGCACAATTCTGTGATGTTGCTCCAGAAGCTGTTATTGAATCGCTTGATGTGGATCACATTTATCAAATTCCACTTAACATGCAAGCTCAAAACATGGACCAAATCGTTTGTGACCACTTGAAATTGGATGTGCCAAAAGCTGATATGTCAGAATGGTCTGCAATGGTTGATAAGATTATGAATCTTAAAAAATCAACTAAGATTGCTCTTGTTGGTAAATATGTTGAATTGCCAGACGCTTACCTTTCAGTTGTTGAAGCTCTTAAACACTCAGGTTATGTTAATGATACGGCTATTGACCTTAAATGGATTAATGCCAACGATCTTACAGCTGACAATGTTGAAGAAATGCTTGGTGATGCTGATGGTATCATCGTCCCGGGTGGCTTTGGCCAACGTGGTACAGAAGGTAAAATTGAAGCAATCCGCTATGCGCGTGAAAAAGACGTGCCAATGCTTGGAATCTGTCTTGGTATGCAATTGACTTGTGTGGAATTTGCTCGTAACGTATTGAACTTGGAAGGTGCAAATTCAGCCGAACTTGATCCAGATACTAAATATCCAATTATTGATATTATGCGTGACCAAATTGACATTGAAGATATGGGGGGAACACTCCGTCTTGGGCTTTACCCATGTAAATTAAAACCAGGTTCACGTGCAGCACAAGCTTACAACAACCAAGAAGTTGTTCAGCGTCGTCACCGTCACCGTTACGAATTTAACACTAAATTCCGTGATCAATTTGAAGAAGCAGGTTTTGTTTTCTCAGGTGTATCACCAGATAACCGCTTGATGGAAGTTGTTGAATTGCCAGAGAAAAAATTCTTCGTGGCTGCTCAATATCACCCAGAACTTCAAAGTCGTCCAAACCGTCCAGAAGAGCTTTACACAGCTTTTGTGACAGCAGCGATTGAAAACAGCAAATAATCACTAAAACAGATTAACACTCTTCAAGCTAAAAGCTTTGGAGTGTTTTTTTTGATAATACAATTCTAATGAATTGTACTGACCCCAAAAAGTTGGACAAAAAATATTAGTGAAAGGATTTAGTTCTG
>ERZ1034962.529-NODE-529-length-17013-cov-36.034733_pt1 | contig 17013 bp, 17 predicted proteins | sample MGYA00520696_ERZ1034962 | MGnify/ENA primary metagenome ERZ1034962 (study PRJEB33766, sample SAMN09781770) | gut metagenome | biome: gut microbiome | host: Homo sapiens | place: Madagascar | study: EMG produced TPA metagenomics assembly of the PRJNA485056 data...
GTACGTGTCTAGAGTTTCCATATAGGCGAAAATATACTAATATCAAGGATTAACTAGGATAGAAAAAAGCTATCCTAGTTTTTTGTTTTTTTCTATTTTGAAAATGTAAAGCGACTACTTAATGGTTTAAGTACTAAGAAGAAAAATATCGGTTAATTCGGTGAAAAGTTTAGTAGGCAGGTTCGATTCCTGGTAGTCGCATAGGCGGATGTAGCCATTTCCCGCCATCTAATAGGGTACTCTTTCCCCTAGTGCCTATTCTATCCCGGCCATTTTATAGAATGGGCGGTCACAGTCATTGGATCATGTTTGGGTTCGATTCCCAAAGGCTGTATAAAATATATAAAAATCAGTTTTCCCTTTGGCCGGGAGAACTAGAAAGAGAATAAAATGGCAAAACAATTTGATGAAGAAATCCGTAGACACTCCAAAGAGAATCCTTATACGCTTATTTTAAATTCAATGCTACAAAGCGATGACCTTACTTTCCATCAAAAGGGAATGATGGCAGAATTATGGTCTAAATCTGATGATTGGATTATTTACAAAAGTTGGTTGATGCAACGTTCTGAACTTGGACGAGATGCCTTTAATCGACAATGGAAAGATCTTCAAGCCAAAGGTTATCTTGTGAAAGAGATTGTACGTGATGAACAAGGTCGTTTTTCAAAAGTGATTTGGCATCTTTATCAAACCCCTGTAGAAGTGGTTGCCCCTGAGGTAAAAGAAGTTGCTCAAGAGGATCAAAAAGTCAAAGAAACTGAAACAAAGGTTTCGCAAGAAATTAAGGAAATCGCAGAACAAGAACTTGAAGCAGTATTTACAACCTTGGATGCGATGGAGCACTTAGAGGAAGAAGAGAAAGAAACAATCAGAGAAGAGATTGTGGATGAATTTGGTCAAACCTTGGATAAAACATGGGTTCAAGAAAACTTCCGTGAAGCTTGGGAAGAAACATTAGACAACTTGAAATGCAGAGAATATTTCGTTTCTTACCTTATCAATCATATGAAAAATAAGCTTTCTCTCAAACGTTTGAAAGAAGCTCAAGCCTCTAAAGAAATTACTTCGCCAACTCTTGATTTTTATATTCCAATGGATGGACCCTGGAATGGGCATGACTAAAAGGAATTTAGAAAAAATAACTCTGACATGTGCACAAAGAAAGAAGCTTTTAGAGTTGTATTCTGCGGGTTATCGATATGTGACAGACAACTCAGAAATCTCTTTATTCCCTTTGGCTTTTTGTTCTAAAAACCGAGTTGTTCTAGAAGCAAAGAGAAAAAGAATATTACTATGTTTGGGGTTATCAGGATAAAGGGGGCAAAAGAATGACCAATGAAGAAGTGATTAAAATTTACGAGGAAACAGGCGATTTCATGGCGACCGTAAGAAAAACGGGAATGAAAACTTTTATCGTCCATAAAATCTTACTGTTTAACAAAAAAATGACCCTTGAAGACAAAGTGAAACTTACACAAGGGGCGCAAAAACATGGTGCAGAAGCAGAGCTACTTTTTCAAAAGATGGTTCCTGATGCTGTGCCAGTCAATGAAATTAAAGTAAACAATCCTTATTATGACTTCGTATATAAAGGAATAACAATAGATGTCAAATATTGTGGGGTGACTAAAGAGAGCACAGAAGCCGATAATCATTGGAAATTTGGCACGAGTCGAAAACAAAAAGCGGATTTTTATTTTGTGTTTGCGGAGTTTGAAAAAGGGCAAGTGTTTGACGATTGTTTTATGTTGCTTATCCCCAGTACATTTATCACTCAAAAAAGTACAGTCAATTTCCGCGAAAGGTCTGAAATATTCAAGAATTTTTTGATTTACGAAGAAGAGTTAATTGAAACGCTGGATATGTATGCGGAAGTGATTGGAGAAGAGGGGACTTAATAAGAGGTACAAAAATTGAAGTGTAAATTATGTGAGCGAGAAATCCCAGAAGAGGATATTGTTCCAGAAATGCAACACCAAATTTGTTATGAATGTGAGGTTAATTTAGAATATGGTTGATTCGAAAATAGTCAAATGTGAAAATTGTCATCAAGCCATCGCAATGACGATAGTTGAACATCAGATGTTATGTCGAAAATGTTATCAAAAGCACCGAAATAAAAAATAAGGCAAAAAGAGGCAGTGTTACTGAACTAAGGTCAAATAATTAGATACAAAATGAGTGACATTATTATCAATTTAGATGGCAAACGTATTCAAATTCAGAATGCGGATGTCATTGTGGCGGAAAAATAATACCATGACCTGGAGAGGTCAATAACTATACTTCAGAAAAATTTTCAAAGGATGGATAAGTAAACTTAACACTTATCTGTCTATCAAGCAAATATAGTTTAATGTAAAACCACAAGTCATTGGTGGGACACCTGTACACAAGAGTTTCCTACCTCATGTCCCACTAAGTGTGTTAGAACTTGTGATGCAGGTTCAAGTCCTGCTGTTTGCCTAGGTAGGGTACAGACTACCACAAAATAAAATACTAACACAAGGAGAAACTGCTATGGCAAAACAAGACATGGCTGATCATTTCTTGATGATGATGCAAGGAAATGAGAAGAAAACAAAAACTAAAGAGAATACTCTTGAAGAAAACCTTCCCGTTAATCCTCAAATAGATAACGGCTTGGAATTGGATTTTATTGAGAACACATGGGATAAGCGCCCTTTAGAAGGTCAAGAAGATAGAGCAGAAGCTTCTTCAACTTCTGTTGTTGTCAATGTGAACGGTCAAAGTCATCCTCTTTTAGCGATGAAAAGAGAAGAAAAAGCTCGTCAACGTAATTTTTATCTCACGGATACACAATTCGAAAAATTTCAAAATGCAGCGCTTGCTTTTGGCTATGTTCGCAATGGTAAGAATGGTAAAAAGGAAGTCAATGGTTCCGCATTTTTACAAGCGATCATCGATTTAGAAATTTGGAATACTTATGGTTCAGAGGAGGTGTCTCGTGGTTAAAGTGATTACAATAAATGTAGATAAAGGTGGGGTGGGAAAAACAACGCTTGCGTTTAATGGCGCTTATTATTTAAAGACACAAGGTTATCGTGTACTTTTAATTGATTTAGATCCTTCCACTAATTTAACTTTTAGATTTGAAGAAGCTATTGATGTGGATGTTGAACATACTGTAGAAGCCTTTTTCCAAGGGAAAGTAGCCCCAAAACCTCTTCAAGTTGATGAACAGATAGATCTTATTGCAGGACATGCTGGTTTGCCTCTTTTACAAAGAGAGATAGAGCAAGGGATGCAACGGCGTTACTTGTTGGCTTGGTATTATCAAAATCTTCAAGAACTGGAAGAAAAATATGACTATATCCTTATTGATACACACAATGATCACTCTGTGATTACAAACAATGCTTTAGTGATTGCGGATAAGGTTCTGGCAATTGCCAATGTGGATGCGGATGCTATGGGTAAATTAGCGCTTGAGGAAGCCCATATTGAGTATTTGAAAAAAATGGAAATGGATTTTGCGACAGGAAAATCATTTGTGAATGCTCAAGTGGTTAAGGTGGGTAATAAGGTGAAAAAAGGCAGTGAAGCTCGTGCAGATGATCGCAATTTTGCTTTAGCCTTTGAGCAATTGATGGCAAAAGATTCTAGTTTTCTGGGGTACTTCTATGAAAGTGGTCAAATGGCAAAAGCCAAGACAGAAAATAAAACGATTTTTCATTTGGAAGATGACCCTCGTTACCAACAAAGATGTCATAAGATAAACTATGAACAAACCAAACAACTTTTTGAGAAGATTTTTGCTTAAGAGAGAAAATTTGTGGAGGAAAAAATGAATATACATTCTAAAAATTTTGTTTTAATGCCTAGACACTTAAGACGCTTTAATGGGGATTTGGTCAAACTTTTTGATGGCAGAAAGGGGAAAATCCTTTACCCTTATATCATTGTTTCAGAAGGGAAAACGAAGGTTGCGGTGTTGCTTGAAAAAAAGGAAAACTTTACAAAACTCCATCAAATTATCTCCTCAGATAAAGATAGAAAAATTATTGCACAACGGGATAACAAATTTTCGGAGTTAAAAATACGCTGAAAGAAAAGATGAAAATTAAAAGAAATTTAAAGATAATCTCCATTAAAAATGGAGCTCTGACAACTGAACTTCCAGATGCGTTTGAATATTGGATTTTAGAATCTCTAGTACAGACAAACACTTGGAATGCTTCAGGAAGTGCATTTCAAAATCCAAAAGATTTTATGATATGGTTAGATTTTACATTTGAACATACTTCATATGAATCATACGTCCATAAAAAAATGCTTAAAATGGAAATAATAAATATTTTGGAAAGAGATGAAAATTGGACGGATTATGATTTTAAATTAGAGATTGAGTGCTTGAAACAATAATTGAGGAATATCTTTCTCTTGCTCAAAAGAAGTATATCGAACAGAACTATCCTGTTCTTTGAGGCCTTTGGCATTTTAAAGAACAAAAGAGAAGCAGGTAGCCTTCTGAGAAGAAGTAGAGGTTCGATTCCTCTGTTCTCAATATAGTCGCCCAATGCGTGAAAGAGTAGCACAAGACTAAGCGAAGCGTATGACGATTATTACAATTGAATACTCGGCTTGGCAGACTCTTGACGAGAGTAAAAGGCCAATGTCCGCCCCTCTTATCAGCGTAGCTACTAAAGGGAGTGTGAAATAGTCTGGATCGTGAGGTCTTGTCCTGTTTTGCACATATTTTACACCGTTTGTCTTTGAATAAACGTATAGAAGAGAAACCCTCACAGAGAAGTTAGGAGTGTGAGACCTAACTGGGTAATGTCAGATGTAAAGTATGGGGAGTGAACCACCTGCCTGCGAGGTAAGGGTGAGCTACAATAAAGGTCAGTGATGCTGTAAAGGTACCTTTGAGTTTGGAGTTAACTAAAAACTCTGCGACTAATTTTATTCACGTCTATAGGGCGACCAAATGCCATAATAAACAGGAGAAGATGAAATGAATGGAACAGAACAAATCACTTGTGAATGCTCAACATGTAAACAAAGAGGACTACTAGAAGAAAAATATCCAGAAAAAGAAGTCGGTATGCAATATGCTGCAATGAAATTACAGGAAAATCTTTTCCTTCTCGTGAGTGCAGAAGAAATAGAGTATTTTGATAAAGACTCTCAAAGCCCTTGCTTAAAACCAAGAACACGGAAAAGTAAAATATATACACTTGCGTATGGCATATTTTGGACTCAAAAAGATTGGAATAATGTCTTTGAGGATCTCAAATTATCCAAAGGGACAGAATATTTTTCCTTTGATTATAAGACTAAAGAAATGCAACTTGTAAAAATAGTGGATTACATAGCATCACAACAAGAAAATGAAGAAGTAAAAGTAGCAGTTCTTCTTGAATCTGATAAGGGACTCTCATTCCCAGAAAGTGTTTCAGAACTTTCGACAACTTTAACTCAATATATGCCTCGTTTAGGAAATAAGCTTACGGACTTAATTTTCTCAAGAATTGAATATGGGATTTTCCGACTAGATAAAGGACAAGAGATTTCAGAAAAAGAAAACTGGAAACAGTTGGTTAATATTGGAGAACTTTCTAATATTGAATATAAACGTTTCTTGTTAATGGACTAAAATGTGATGCAAATAAAGCATTAAGATGCTTTAAGATATGCTGCAGAATCAAAGCATAGAACAGAAGTATATCAGCTTGAATACAGATAAATTATATTTACATGGAGGCTAAATTTGAAAGAAAAACAAATTAAATTTAAACTTTCTTTTAAGTGTAATTATTACTTGACGACGAGGAAAAATAATGATATGATGGAGTTATCAAAACAGGAGAAAGGATTTATAGTGGCGGAAGTTACCTGCTAATATAAATATAAGAAAAATATGATTGTTGAAACCAAAGATTTGTTAAGAAAAATTTTAGAGAATATGGATGCGGATATTGAGTATCGTTTGTTTTCAGATCGAGCAGAAGCGGGAATTGACACAAGAGATCTTGCGCCTTTACATGGTTATATTGAAAAAGGGACACTTATGGCAGGATTAAAAGGCAAATCAATTAAGGTAGATGTTCGTGAAGTGTTCGCAGAAATTTGGAATGTTGTGGCCTATTTTGAATTTAATGGGCATCGTGTTTGTGAACGCCAAGCATTTGGAAAACCAATGCTTGCTTTAGATGAAGAATTCTTCAAACAAGGCGAATATGCAAAATTTGTAGAAGAGAGCTTACTTGCCTCAAAAGGCACTCGAGAAATGATTGTAGAAGATTTGTCTGGCAATCTTGCAGGTTCTATTATGAAAGAATTTATGAACTGGAAAGCCAATGGTGGCGAGTAAATCTCTCTTTATTTTGGTATAATAAAGAGAGATTAGAGGAGAGTTTTATGGCAAGGCCAGCAAGAGCATACGAAGAAAAAGTAAAGCCTTATTTAAAGGAAATTCGAAAATGGCGTGATCAAGATGTAAGTATTGTTCAAGTTGCTAAACGTTTAAATGTCACACAGCCCTTTTTAAATACGAAAGTAAAAGAATATCCAGAACTTGAAAAAGCATTGAAGGCTCGTCCTCTAACAGAAGAAGAACGAAGAAAGAAAGCAGAGAATGAAGCGGCATATCGTGCAAGATATCTAAGCTCAACGAAATCTTTTATACGTAGGCATGCGACTTTTGAAGAAAATCAAGATTTCATTGCCCTTATTCTTGAGAAATCAAATAAAACTGAAAGAGAAAAAATAATAAAACAAATATTATCTGTGGAAAAGAGGAGTAAATGATGAATTTCACAAAAAAACAAAAACAATGGATGCTGGGCGGTGTTGTCGCTCTTGTTTTGGCAGGAGGCGGAACAGCTGTTGTGGTGAATCACCATGCACAGGTTCAAGCAGATAAAATTGCACAAGAAGAAAAAGCGGCTTATGCAAAGTGCTTAAAAACAGCACAAGAAGCTACAGAAAAAGCAGAAAGCTTTAAAGCGGAAGCCGATGTGAAAACAGCGCAAGATGCCATTAAGAAACTTAAAGAAAATGATAAACCAGCACTTATTGCACGTGTAGAAAAAGTGCGTCAAAATTGGGATTTGGTCAATAAAGCAGAGAAAAATGTTGCAAGTGCAGAAAAATCCAAAAACGATGCGACAGTCGAAACAGCGCAAACGGCCATCAACCAATTAAAAGCGGAGATGACCCAAGCGAAAAAGACAGCCTTGCAAAAACGTTTGGATAAAGTAAAAGCAGACATTAAAGCTAAAAAAGATAAAGCAGCCGCAGAAAAGAAAAGTCAAGAAGCAGCGGCCCAACAAAAGGCACAAGACTCACAAGCTTCTGCACAAACTGTTGCACAAAATAATGGGACACAGGCGTCTTCTGGTAATGCAGGAGTAGCTCAAGCAGAAACGCCAACTGCGAATGGTGGCGCAGCTTATAGTGGTTATGCACAAGCGCCAAGCTCAGTGCCCGCTCAAAATAACTCTGGCTATGTGGCTTCAGCTCCAAGTGGAGGGAGCGCTCAAGCACCGGCTCAACCGCAACCAAGCACAGGGAATGCGGCTTATAACAGTGGGGCTGGCTTGAATGCAAGTTCTAACGTTTCTATTGAAGAAGGAAACAAATGGATTGAGAATGCTAATGCACATCCAGGAGGATTTGAAAGTGCGAATGGTGGTCGATAATAATATTGAAAAGCAATTCGAAGGGATTGCTTTTTTTGTTTTTAAAATAAATAGTGAGGGAGAAATCATGGAAGAAAAGAAAACACAAGAACTTTTAAAAAAGGTAATCCTTATAGGACAAACTGCTTCAGGAGAAACGCAAAGCTTAGAGGCAGAAGTTAGGGGGGAGTCTTCTTTATTAAGTATTGAAGCAGAATTAAGCATTGAAGCAGAACAAGAATACATCCTCATTAATAAATTGAGTGAAGCGGGCATTGAAATCAAAGCTCGTTTTATTGATGAAGAGATGCCCACAGATAAAGCAAAATTTCTTTTCATGCTTGGGGAAGCTTGTTATGCGGCGACTTTTAAGTTTTATGCCCCTGAGAGTGAAGAAGTAGAAACCTCCGAACAAAGGAAAAAGCTTTTTGAAAACTTTATGGAGGATTTGACAGAAGCTGTAAAAGCTTATCATAAATTAAATTGAAGCATTTGAGTAAGCAATATTCTAGAGGTGTTGCTTTTTTTCTTTGTCCGAAATGACGTTAAACTATGCAAAATATAACGCCAAGGTTATATTTTTTTGTTTCTAAAAATAAAAAAACAGGAGGAAAACATGCAGAAACAAACCAAACGTCACAGGTTAAAAGAAGCCTTGCAGGATCAAAAAGTGACACATTTTCGAATGCGTAAATCAGGCAAGCGCTGGCTCACCCGATGTTCGATTATCGTCGCAATGGCAGGGGGCGCAGGAGTTGTTGTGATGACCCACCCTGAGTTAAGAGCACAGGTGGTTCACGCTTTGAGTTTGCCTTCAGGGAATACTCAAATTGGAAGCATTGGAAAATCCCCCGTGATTCAAACCTCTAACAATAGCTTCTCCACCATGCAACCCTTGTTTGACAGTTTAATCAGTGGAAAACAACCTGACTATATTGTAGGGGATACCCATGATGGGGCAGGCGGCCAAGCGGTAGGTTGGCACGGGAACACCTCTTATGCAGGGACTGCGATTTCCAATGCGGATAGTCTTGTTAATGGAACGCGGGGCTTGTCTTACCAAACCATTCGTCATGGCCTCATGCTTCAAGACGGTTTCCAAGCCGGAGACAAATTTAACTATGTCTCCAAAGGGCAAGAAGTCAATATTAAAAATGTAGGTACAGCATACGATGTCAAAGCTAAAAAGAACATTCCTATTGGAATGGCTATCAGAATTAATGATGCGACTTACTATGACTCCAGAAATTCTCAAACGCCACGCAATGTCTTTAACGATGGTTTCCGCCTTTTAGTGGCCGCAAGAAACAATGGGGGAACCATTACGCTGGGCTATATGGTGTCCATGGATGGGATTGCCAACCCTGGTACAGGACAAGGCTCTGAAGGGGGTGGCTCTGGTGGCGCAGGAGGTGGCGCACAAGGTTCCGCTTCAGGTATTCCAGATTCTATTGGTGTCAGTATCACGCTTTATGATATGAATACCAAACAAAACTTACCTGCCAATACGCTTGTTGCTATGAAAGTTTCAGACGTCGATGCAGGACAAGCAGCACAAATTTTTGATAGTAATCAAATTGGTTACATTGTCTCTAAACCAACCAATCTCGAAATCCGAAACAATATCTTGACGGCCAAAGGCAATCATACGGTGGTTGGGGATTCTGGAACATTGAATGCCAACTCCTATGTGGCGCTCTATAATGGGGCTTCTACCGCGGTTAACTTCAGAGATACCAATGGGAACTTAGGGCAAGGTTCTATTGTTCAAGCCCTATTTGGGAATATGGGGCCAACGTCTCCACGTCAACCATTTGGCTATATCTCTATTGATAAAACAACCGATGCTTTTGGTAAAAATCCATGGAATGGCAATTACAATTTTGATCGCTTAGAGTTCGAAGTCAAGGATAAAGATGGAAAAGTTGTGGACACCATTAAATTGGACAAAGACGGTAAAGGAAAATCAAAAGCAGTTCCAGAAGCGAAGTATACCATTCATGAAAAATCGACAGACTGGTCGATGACAGGTCAAACTGTTCGTCCCGATGAAACCACAACAGTAAAAGCTGGAGAAACTACAACCGTAAAATTAACCAATAAGGTAGTTGTGGGACAACATACACTCCAAAAAACAGATAAAGAAACGGGAACAGAAGCACACGGTAAAGGTGTACTTAAAACAGCCCAGTATGCCTATTTCTATGATGACGATTCGACAGGCTCAAGCCCACATAAAAAAGGGGACCCTGTGAAATGGACCGATAAGCCCGGGCCAAAACTTCTGGCAGGCGAGAAAGTGACGTCTGCGGTCATTGGCGGTGAAAAAGTTGACTTTGGCGATAATGTGGTGATTGATGTTTCGGATGACCAACTTCAAGCGGCACTGGGAAATCTTCCGCAAGGGAAATATGGCGTTCGAGAAGCCAATGCAGGCGAAGGCTATGTGACCGATCCTACAGAGTACAAGTTTGAAATTAAGGAAACAGATCCCAACACACAAACGATCATTACACCAAATACAAACTCACAAGAACAATTGATTAAAGCCAAAATCACAATCGATAAAATGGTAACCTTGCCGAATGGTCAAGGCGGAGCAGGCCATAATGGGATTGAGTTCACGGCTAAACCTTTAGAAGGAACGAAGGGAGACCCTATTAAACTTGTGACAGGGGTGCACCCTGTGACGGGGGATGATGGTTATGCTTCTCAAGTAGTGCCTTATGGAGACTATGAAGTCTCAGAAACCAAAGGGGTAGAAGGCTATGAAAATGTGAAGCCGATCTATATCCATATGGAAACGGACACAGAGAAAGATTTATTGACCATTTCTGCTTCCTACAATAAAGATTTTTCGAATCCTTATACGACTCGCACCTACAGCTTGAAAGACAGCTCTACAAACGCTAATCCAAATGGTGAGGGTACGGTAGGCGAGGTGACCCCAGAAACTCCAACTATCAGCTTGTCTACGCTTCGTTTTAATGACAATCCTATTCCTGAAAAAGTGCCAAGCATTGACATTGAAAAAGCCAATGACAAGCTGCCTAACGCAGGGGAAGGCAATCATAAGGATAAAGACAATAATGGGGGCGAAAATGACCGTGACACGAAAGACACAGCCCTTGGGGTTGCGCCAAATAAGACAACTGCGATTAAATTCCGCTTCACAAACAATGGTACTGAAGCCCTCCATCATTTGAAAGTTTCTGATAAAACGATTGAAGGTAAAATCAATGTGAAAGACATCGTTTGGACATTCAAAGGTGAAAAGCTTTCTGTGAATAAAGAGGGGGAATTGACCACTAAAGATGGCAAACTCCTTGTCTTACAGCCGGATGAGTTTGTGACAGGGGAAGGCACTCTTCCAGCGCTCACAGACGGCAAATTACACGGGGATGAAGTGACCGTAGAAGGTGTCGGAGTGGACTCTGGCAAAGAAGTGGGCGACTCTGACAAGTGGTACGGTAAACCTCAAGAAGAAGTCCCAAGTATTGACATTGAAAAAGCCGATGCCAAACGTCCTGAAGCAGGAGAGGGCAATCATAAGGATAAAGACAACAATGTTGGGGAAAATGACCATGACACGAAAGACACAGCGAAGGTGCTCAAAGAAAAGGAAAAAACAACGCTTTTCATGCCGGTCACTAATAACGGTACAGAAGCCTTGACGCATATAAAAGTCGTGGATAAAACCATTGAAGGCAAAAGTAGTGTCAAAGACCTTACATTCACGTATAAAGGCAAAGCCTTAAAAGTGAATAAGGATGGGGAGTTAACCCTTGATGGGAAACTCTTAGTGCTTCAGCCCAAAGAAAGCATTGAAGTCAAGGGAATTCTTGATCCACTTGCCTCAGGTGAACTTCATGGGGACAAGGTCTCTGTGGAAGCTGTTGGCGTGAACTCCGGCAAAAAAGTGGGCGATGCGGATAACTGGTATGGCAAAGTTAAAGAACCGAAGAAGAATATCTTTAATATCTCTTTACCGAAAACAGGGATGAAAGCACAAACTCTTCTTACAGCAATTGCGGCAATCCTTACAGTTGTTGTTGCGGGACTGGGTACATTCTTCTACCGTAAAAATAAAATGAAATAAGGTTGAGCGCATGAGTAAATGGAAAAACTTTATCTTTTTATCGCTCATGATTTTGCTTTTGCTTATTGCGGGAGGGCTTGTTCTACGTGGCCCTATAATGAGTTACTTCATTCAGCTTAATGCGGCCACTTATCAAAAAACGACAGTTTCAGATGTGAAAGAGAATCAGAAAAAAACTGCCACATTTGATTACAATGCAGTTCAAGCTGTAAGTTTTAAAGATCTATTAAAAAGTCAAATGGAGAGGCAAAATTATCCTGTTATTGGTGATATTTCTATTCCTGAATTACAGATTAATTTACCTATTTTTAAAGGTGTTGCTTCTCATGCATTAATGGCTGGGGCAGGAACATTGAAAGAAAATCAAGTGATGGGACAAGGCAATTATACTCTTGCCAGTCATCATATTTTCGATGCTTTGGGTTATTCGGGAGCGCATCTTCTTTTTAGTCCACTTATGCGAGCTCAAAAAGGTCAAAGTGTTTACATCACAGATTTGGATAAAGTTTATCATTATGTTATTCATGAGATTCAGATTGTTCCTGAAACAAAAGGGGACGTTATTCTTGATGAACCAGGGAAAAAAGAAATCACTTTAATCACGTGTTATGATGCACAGGCGCAGTATCGTTTGATTGTTAAAGGGCAGTTGAAAGATATTCAAGGCTATAACGAGAAAAGTGCACAGCTTTTCAGTCAAGAATATAGACAAAATTTATGGTAAGGAGAATTCATGAAAGTTAAATTCCAAAAACTTCGTGCTTTCTTTTTGAAAAACAAAAACAGTAGCTCCTCTTTGCTCATGTGGGGAGGGCTATTTTTGGTTCTCGGATGTGCTTTGGTACTGGGCTATCTTGGGGGATATGATCGAAAAGAAGAAGTGAGACAACCTGGAAAAGTAACTGAAGTAAAACAATCAAGTTCAACTTCAACGACGTCAAAAAAAGTTGAAACACCTAAGCCAAAGGAGAAAGCAACAAGTGAAGTCCAACCCAAAGTTGAAATTTCAGCCCCTCCTATAAGTCAAGTTCCACAAGTCTCACAAGAGCCACAAACTTACACGGCTCAATATGGAGCATATACAGGCGTTTCAAGTGTTTCTTATGATGAGGCTTATCAAGAAGCCAAACAGGCTTTTGAGAATGCTGAGAAGGCTCGTATTGAGCAAGAAGAACAAGAAAACCTTCAAGTGGCAGAAGAACTGAAAGAAAGTATCTTACAACAAGAGCCTAACGCTGTTGTAAATATTATTCAATAAAAAATATCCCCTCCACGTGGGGGGAACAATGCAACTGGACATTTTCAGTTGTGTTTTTACCTCTACGTGGAGGAGAAAAGGAGTATTAACTATGAGACGTATTGCTTATCTTGTAGGGCATTAAATATATCGGAGCAAATATTTCTGATGATGAAATGGAGATTTCTAAAAACCAAGCTATTAACAGTATTCAAACTCCTTTATTTGATCCAACCAACTTAATGGATGAGGAAAAAATTAACTCAGTGATCCGAAAGAACTTTATAGGAGAATTGGAAGTAATTCCGACTGTGCTTGATAACTTTGTGAACTCCTCTTCCTTAGTTGATATGCTTGATTTTACTCAAACCAGTTTTGATGCTCAAATTAAAACAACGCCCGATAAGAAAATTGACATAGTTAGTAGATATCCCGTTGAAAAACTAGGAAATGTTGTTGACATAAAAATAGGTGGTACGCCTTCTCGTTTAGTAAATAGTTTCTTTGAGGGTGATAATCTTTGGCTTTCTGTAAAAGAGATGAAAGGACAAGTAATAAATGATACAAAAGAAAAAATAACTGACGACGCTATAAAACAATCAAATGTCAAATTAATTCCTAAAGGTACAACCTTGCTTAGTTTTAAGCTTAGTGTTGGTAAAACTGCTATTGCAGGTAAGGACTTGTATACTAATGAAGCTATTGCTGGATTAATACCGAAAACAAACAACCTTTTGAATGAGTACATTTTTGCTTATTTTTCATCAGATATTTTAGATTTACAAGGATTAGGAACCAAAGCTTTTGGGCATAGCCTTAATAGCAAATTTTTAAATAAAAATATACCTATACCAATTCCGCCAATAGAAGTCCAAAAAGAAATCATTGAGCAAACGAGACGGTTAGATGATAAGTACGAAACATCTCGTATGAAAATTGAAGATTACAGAAAACAAATATCTGAAATCTTCCGAAGCCTTGATGTACTAGGGGGGAAGACATATAGACTGTCTTCTAATGATTTTGAAATTATGCTTGGTAAGCGTGTTTTAAATAAAGAATTGACTCAAAACGGTATTCCAGTATATTCAGCGAACGTATTTGAACCTTTCGGACGAATCGACCAAGATATTTTGAAAGATTTTAGTAAGCCGTCTATTTTATGGGGAATTGATGGAGATTGGATGGTGAATACTTTGCCAGCAAACGAGCCATTTTATCCCACTGACCATACAGGAGTGTTACGAGTAAATAATAGTCAAATCAATTATAGATATTTAGCACATTGTCTTGAACAAGAAGGACTACATGAAGGATTTTCGAGAAATTATCGAGCATCAATTGGACAAATTGAAAAATTATCAGTTGTTATTCCATCGATTAAAGATCAAAATAATGCAATAAAAGAAATAGAAGATATAGAAACTAAAATTGTAGAAGAGCAACAGAAAATAGCTATGATTCAAGAAGAAAAAAATAATATTTTGAATGATTTATTGCAATAGTTGGCGATAATCATTCAAAAATTGATTTATTCTTCAAAAGAAAGTGATTACTAAAAATCATACAAAAAAAGACGGTCAATTGGTCGTCTTTTTTTGTATGTAATCAGAAGGAACAAAAGAGGTATTTCACTGGCGGTGCAGTCGCCCTTGGCTCAGAACATACCTCTTTTTCGTTTGTTGGTTCATTGTCCATTAAATTCTTGGTGACTCCGTTTCCCCGTCAGTCGAATTTGCCTTTGTTTGCGCCGTTCCTCTGCAAAGTCGGCACATGGACAGTATTTTAGGTCATTTGGTTCATAGTTCCCTTTGTTTTTTGTTTTTGATATAATTAAAATGCCAGACTCACTTAATCTAAAAATGATCAGATCAAAGTAAAATTCCTTTTTCTTATTGAGTTTGGTGGCGCTCTCTTGTTCAGTTCAAGAGAGTTTTTTATAGGAGTTTGAAATTTGAATGGCATCATGTTAGGATATTACTGAAAACATTGCAAGAGGTACAGGATGGTTACTTTGTATTATGGCACGCATGATATGTCGAGTAAACGAGCGAAGAGATGGTTTGAAGAAACTGGAATTGAAGTGCAGTTGAAAAAAATAAATGAGATGTCTAAAGAAGATCTTTCTCAGATTCTGTCTCTATCCGAAAAGGGATTTTCAGATATTTTAAAGAATGCGAATCGAACCGGTGTGCATTCTGATCAATTACTCAGCGAATGCCGAGAATTGAGTTTTAATGAAGCCTTGGATTTTGTTTTGAGAAACTTGGAAGTGTTACGACTTCCCCTTGCTTTTGATGCTCAAAGATTAATGATTGGATTTAATGAGGACGAGATACGACAATTCCTTCCTCAAAGCTATCGCAGAATGAAATTGAAAAGTGTATTATTGGAGTAAGTTGCATTAGACAATAAAAAGCAAAGTGTGGGTTAAACATCTGCACTTTTTTTGTGTTCACCGAAGAACGGAAATCCGTTTTTCGGTACCCGAAGGACTGAAATTCCGCTCTTCGGATTTTCCACCGGTCGGAAATCCGTCCACTACTAAAATAAAGACTTATAACAAAAATAAAGATATATAAGAAGAGAAGAAAAATTAAAGACGAAGCCAAACCAAAATTTTTGAAACAAAAAATTTTTTGATGAAAAAAGAGCGCCCGCTTATAATAATAGAGTTATTATTTTTAGAAATGAGAATCATCATGTTGTTTAGTGAAGAAAATTATAAAGCAGAAATGAGAGAAAGGTCTATTCAGCACTTTATTAAAAAGATGAAGCAAGTCGACCGTGAGCAAGGCGCTTTATTAGAAAAAGAAGGTTGGTTTTATAAAGAAACGGCAGAGCGGCGTGTCATGTTCACTTTTGGAGAAGTTGTCCTTGTGAGAAGGTGCTATGTTAAAAAAGGAAAACGCCGTTATCCTGTGGATGAATACCTTGGTTTAGAGCCGTATAGCCGCTACTCTAAAGAACTCCTCTATAAAATAGCTGTCACAGCCGTTGATTTAACGTGTAGAAAAGCCGCTGCGCATTTCAAAGAACTTCTTCAGCTGGATATCAGTAAGGATACGGTACATAAAGCACGTAAAATGGCCACTCAGCTTTACAAAGAACGTGAGGAATATCGCTTTTTTGACGAAGAAGAATTTATCAAGAAGAAGGTTAAAGTACTCTACATTGAAGGTGACGGTTTGCTTTTAAGTACACCAGAGGCCAACAATAAGAAAAAGAAAACAGATTTTTCACATTTCCTTATCCATGAAGGCATTGAAAAAGAGTATGGAAAACGGGGAAAATCCATCCATAGGCATGAAATATGGGCGGCCAGCAATAAAGAAGCCAGAGAAAAAGTGATGGATTATTTGTACAATCATTATGAAATCACAAAGGATACACTTCTCATTACCAATTCAGATATGGGACATGGCTATACCTCTTATGTGTTTGAGGAAATTGCCAAAACTTTTTCTTGTCAACATGTTCATTTTTGGGATAAATACCATCTTCATCAAGAAATTTCACGACTGATGAACCCTTTTCCTGAAAGTTTTAAGGAAAGGCTTTTTCAGGCTATCGCACAACATGATAAGAAAGCTGTAAAAGAGGTGTTAAATAAAGCCGCAACGCTTATCCCTGAAGATGCGGAAGCCTTTCGGGAAAGTTTTATGACATTTTCTCGAAAATTATTAAGAAATTTTGCCTATACACGAACGCCAGAAAGCCGTGGTTTGTCTTCAGTTGGTATTGGCATTATGGAAAGTAACCATACGAAACTGTCGTACCGTATGAAAAAACAAGCACGGCATTGGTCTGTGGAGGGTGCACTTACCATGGGACAAATGATTCTTGATAAAGTGGAAGGTAAACTTCATGATCTTTTCTTTGGAGACTGGCGAGAAGAGTATAAAAAATATAAAGATTTAGAAAGCCTCAGTGTTCAACAGTTTCTAAAAAGAAGCAAGCGCTCCTATGGAGTCAAACAGGTGAAACAAGCCAATAAATCAGGACGGGCAAAGTATTTTTGAGGCATG
>ERZ1034962.532-NODE-532-length-16883-cov-4.656287_pt1 | contig 16883 bp, 14 predicted proteins | sample MGYA00520696_ERZ1034962 | MGnify/ENA primary metagenome ERZ1034962 (study PRJEB33766, sample SAMN09781770) | gut metagenome | biome: gut microbiome | host: Homo sapiens | place: Madagascar | study: EMG produced TPA metagenomics assembly of the PRJNA485056 data set...
CTTCGGGTAGGCCGCCTGCAGCGGGTGGGGACCTGCGGCGGGGCGGTTGTCTACGACGACTACGCGCACAACCCGGAGAAGCTGCACGCGATGCTCGCGACGCTGCAGGCGGCCTACCCGAAGGGTGTGGCCGTGGTGTGGCGTCCGCACGGCTACGCGCCGCTCCGGAAGATGCTGGAGGCGCTGGCGGCGATGTTCCGCGCAACGCTCCGCCCGTGCGACGAACTGCTCGTGCTGCCCGTCTACGATGCCGGGGGCACGACGGACCGCTCGCTCAATTCGGATGCGCTCGTGGCGCGGCTGAACGCTTCGCCCGTGCGGTTCGTTGAAGGTCTTGAAGACGCGGAGACCCATCTCCGCACGCACGCGCCGGCGTTCGGCGCATTGGTTGTGGCCGGCGCGCGCGACCCGGGGCTTCCGGTTCTCGCCCGCCGCCTCGCGGGAAAGGAATGAAGACGATGAAACTGAACCTCGTGTTCGCGCTCGCCGCCGTGCTGGCGGCTTCGCCCCTCTTGCCGGTTGCCGCCGCAGAGGAGAAAAAGGATGCCGCCGCCGCCGAGGCCGCGGGCCCCACGCCGGAGCAGCTGAAGGCGCGCAAGGCGAAGAAACCCTCCTACACCAAGCTCGTCGAAGCGCAGGCCGTGGCGGAGAAGTGCGCTCAGCCCCTCCTCGTGGCGCTTTTCCCGGAGGGCCGCCCGGACGTCCAGTTCCTCAAGCAGAAGATCATCAACCGCAAGGAATTCAGCAAGGACTTCGCGAAGGCGAACTGCGTCCTCGCGTTCATGAAGATCAAGCCGGACAACAGGGACGCGAAGAAGATCGAGACGCGCGGACTGAAGGAGCCCGAGCTCAAGTTCCTGGAGAACTTCGCCGTCTCGGAAAAGGCCATCGCGCAGGCGAAGCAGCAGAACAAGGACGAGCCGAAGTTCACGGACATGGCGTGCTACCCGGCCGTGATCTGCGTGGACGCGACGGGACAGAAGGAACTCTTCCGTCTTGCGGCCTACGACAAGGAGGGCGGGTTCGGCGTGTGGCTCTCGCAGGTCGTCGACAGCTTCCGTGCGGCCGGCATCGAGCCGACCATCTCGCCGCTCGTGAACAAGATCATCGAGAACCCCGACGATCCCAAGAAGTGGAAATAGTCCCGATGTCCGCAGTCCCTCCGTCGTTCGACTATCCCCGGTGCCGCCTCGTGCGGGGCTCGCAGGCCTCGCTCGACGCGGCGCTCGCGCGTTTCCACGCCCAGCCCGTGGACGAGGTGCGCCTCGCCGAGCGGAGCGGGTGGCCCGCCCGGCGCACGACGCTCGCCGCCGAGGTGTCCGTGGCGGGGAAGGGGACGTATCGCGGGCGGGAGAGGCGCACGCTCACCTTCGCGCCGTCGGCGAAGCCGGGATGGTGGATCCGGCGCACGGACCTGCCGGAGCAGCTGGACACCGCCGTCGACATCGCGAACCTCTGGGAGTCCGCCGGACGCCTTGTGCTGCGCAGCGGCTCCGCCCACAACTACCTGCGCATGGTGGAGCACATCGTCGCGCTCAAGGGCGGGCTCGGCCTCGACAACGTGGTGCTCAAGACGAACTCGGGCGATCCGCCGCTCTTCGACGACTCCTCCCTGCCGATGGTGGAGGCGGTCCAGAAGGCCGGCCTCGTCGAGACGGACGAGGCGGCGTCCTACGTCACCGTGAAGGAGCCGCTGGCCTTCGGGGGCGCGCGCGGCGACTTCCTCCTCTTCCTGCCGGACGACGGGTCGCGGCGTCTGCGCCTCGACGTGGCGATCAACTGGAACACGGTCATCGGCGACCAGCGCATCGTCTTCGACGTCACGCCCGAGACGTTCCGCTACGGCTCCTACGCCCGCACGAATGCGACGCACCGCCAGTTCCAGATCGTGAAGCTCTTCGGCTGGGCGCGCGCCGACTGGCGCCACCTCGGCTACGACATGAACAACATCCTCATCCACGGGCATCGGAAGTGGTACAACGAACCGCGCTTCCCGCTCGCGGGGACGGACAAGTTCCTGGAGCCGGTGTGGCACCGCGCCACGCTCGACCTGCTCGCGGCCCTCACGCTGACGGGCCCCGACCGCTTCGTCGGCACGGTCGTCTCCTACCGGGCCGGCCACACGCAGGACTGCGACGCCGTCCGCGCCCTCTACCGCAACGACCTGCTCGTGGAGGCGTAGCCCTTCACCTTCGGCGCGCGGCGCATCCCCCGCATTGCGCCGTGCATTTTCCACTTGCGGGATGACGCCAAAAAAACTATAATTCGCATCAAACGAAACGCACGAAAAGGATTTGACATGAAGAAGATTCTGATGGCTTTCTGTGTCGCGCTCGCCTGTTCGGCCGCCCTGGCCCAGGATGCGGGGACCTCCACGGGCAACGCGCCCGCCGCCAAGCCCTCGACGACGGCGGCCTGGCCGGTGTGGTTGGCATTCAACTCGACGAAGGACATCGACGTGATCGGCCTGCGCCTCACGCTGCCCTATGGTGCGTGCGAGAGCGTGACGGGGCTTGACCTCGGCATCTACGGCCGGTGCCGCTACTTCGAGGGCCTGCAGGTGAACATCCTCCGCAACGAGGCCAAGGACGTCATGTCCGGCATCCAGGCGGGCGTCTACAACACCGCCGGGCGCGGCGACCTGACGGGCTTCCAGGTGGGGCTCTTCAACGAGGCCTGCACGCTGCGCGGCGTCCAGGTCGGCCTCATCAACCTCGCCGAGCGCGTGGAGGGCTTCCAGGTGGGCCTCATCAACCGCGCCGACTCGGCGTACGGCTTCCAGGTGGGCGGCGTGAACATCATCCGCGACAGCGAGCTCGCCTTCTGCCCGATCGTGAACATCGGCTTCGACATCTTCCCCAACTACTGATTCGGCAATGCACATCCGTCCGTTTTCAGCCGTGCGGCCGACGCCTGAGAAGGCGTCGGCCGTTGCCGCAGTTCCCTACGACGTCGTCGACACGGCCGAGGCCCGCGCGCTGGCGGCGGGGAACCCGGCGAGCTTCCTCCATGTGTCGCGCCCCGAGATCGACATGCCGGACGGGACGGACTGCGCGTCGGAGGCCGCCTACGCCCAGGCGAAGAAGGCGCTCGACGCCCTCCTCGCCTCGGGGACGCTCGTGCGGGACCCCGACCCGAAGTTCTACGCCTACCGCCAGGTCATGGGCAACCACGCCCAGACGGGCATCGTGGCGACCTTCGACACGAAGGACTACCTCGCGGGCGTGCTGAAGCAGCACGAGAAGACGCGCCGGGACAAGGAGGACGACCGCACGCGCCACATTGAGATTCTGCACGCGCACACCGGCCCCGCGTTCCTCACCTACAAGGACGATCCCGCCCTCGACGCGCTCGTCGCCGAGGCCTGTGCGGGCGCGCCGCTCTACGACTTCGTTGCGCCGGACGGCATCCGCCACACGGTGTGGGAAATCGCCTATGGGCATGAATGCCGGGCGGACGAACTGGTGGAGCTCTTCGCGCGCATTCCCGTCGCCTATATCGCGGACGGCCACCACCGCAGCGCGGCCGCGAGCCGCTATGCCCGGGAGCAGGGCTTCGCGGGCGAGAGCCGCTGGTTCCTCGCCGTGGCCTTCCCCGCCTCGCAGCTGCGGATCCTGCCCTACAACCGCCTCGTCGCGGACCTGAACGGCCTCACGGCCGGGCAGTTCCTCGAACAGGTGAAGGCGCGCTTCACGGTGACGGCGGCCGCCGACGGCGTGCCGGCGGCCGGGCGGCATGCGCGGATGTTCCTCGCGGGGGCGTGGTACGACCTCGCGTGGGAGGTGCCCGCCGGAACGGACGTCGTTTCGGCTCTCGACGTCTCGGTGCTGCAGGACCGTCTGCTCGCGCCCGTGCTGGGCATCGGCGACCCGCGCACGTCGCCGCGCATTTCGTTCATGGGCGGGGTGCGTCCGCTCGCCGAACTCCAGGAGCGGGTTGCGGACGGGCGGGACGCCGTGGCGTTCTCGATGTATCCCGTGACCGTGGGCGAGATGATGGCCATTGCCGACGCGGGGGCGGTGATGCCGCCGAAGTCGACCTGGTTCGAACCGAAGCTGCGGTCGGGGCTTTTCGTCCACGCCGTCTGACGCGATGCATAATCCTCGTGCATACTGGCGGTTTCTGAAGCGGAAGATGGTCAGAGAACCCCTGACGCCCGAGGCGATCGCCGCCGGGTGGGCGCTGGGGATGTTCGTGGGGTGCGCAATCCCGTTCGGCCTCCAGCTCGTCGTCTCCGTGCCGCTCGCGCTCATGATGCGCGTTTCGAAGGTGGGGGCGACGGTGGGGACGCTCGTCACGAACCCGGTGACGATTTTCTTCATCTACCCGGCGCAGACGTGGTTCGTGAACCGCCTGCTGTTCAACGGGTCGCTCTCGTTCGACCGCCTCATGCAGGTGGAGTGGACGTGGGAGGCCGTGCGCAGGCTCGGCGCCGAGGCGATGGCGTCCTTCTTCCTGGGCGGCTTCCTCCTCGCCATCGTCCTCACGCCCCCCACCTATTTCATCGTCAAGCGCGTCGTGACGACGTACCGTCGGACGCGGGAGCAGAAGCGGCATGGAACGGCCCGGTGACGATCGGCTCGCGGCGCTGATGCGCACGGCGGCGCGGCGGCGGCTCGACGCCGTTCTCCTCTTCGGCGAGGCGAACGTGCGCGCGCTCACGGGCGTCGCGTGCGACAATTGCTGCCTGGCGCTCGTGCGCGCCCCGACCGCTTCGTCCTTTTCGACCGTCTTCATCACCGACTTCCGCTACGTGCCGATGGTGCATCGCGTGGCGCCGGGCCTGAAGACGGTGGAGCTGGCGCGCGGCGTCTCCTTCGCCGCCGCCGCGAAGGACGTCTGCGCGAAGGCGCGCGCCGGGCAGCCCGTGCGCCGGATCGGCTACGAGGGGACGCTCGCCACGTGGCGCTATCTGGAGCTGCGGAAGGAATTCCCCCGCGCAACGCCCGTCGACGTGGACGGGGACGTGAAGTCGCTGCGCGCCGTGAAGACGGTGGAGGAGATCACGCGCATCGCGGCGGCGGAGGCGCTGAACGACGAAATCTGGGCGCGGGCGCAGAAGAACATCAGGCCCAACATGACGGAGAAGGACATCCAGCGCGTCATCCGCGCGTGGATGAACGCGCTCGGCGACGGCGAGGCGTTCGAGACGATCGTCTGCGCGGGGGCGAACGCGGCGGAGTGCCACCACGTGCCGGACGGCACGGTCTGGCGGAAGGGCGAACCGCTGCTCGTCGACATGGGCGTGAAGCTCGACGGCGTCTGCAGCGACATGACCCGCTGCCTGAAGCCCTCCCGCTCCCCCGATCCGGAGTACGACCGTGTCTACGACATCGTGCTGGAGGCGAACCGGGCGGCGATCGCGGCGGCGAGGCCGGGGATGACGACGGGCGCGCTCGACAAGGTGGCGCGCGACATCATCCGGAAGGCCGGGTACGCCAAGGCGTTCGGGCATTCGCTGGGGCACGGCGTGGGGTACGAGATCCACGAGCTGCCCATGGCGCGCCCGAAGGACGGGACGGTGCTGGAGCCGGGGATGCTCGTGACGATCGAGCCGGGCATCTACCTGGAAGGGCGCCTCGGCGTGCGCATCGAAGACCTTGTGCTGATCACCACGACGGGGTGCGAGGTGCTCTCGCACAGCCGCAAGTAAGGAGAAGAGAACATGAAGAAAGCGACAATCGAAACCTCGATGGGCTCCATCACGCTGGAGCTGGACGACGCGAAGGCGCCGGTGACGGTGGCGAACTTCCTCGCCTACGCGAAGGACGGCCACTACGACGGCACGATCTTCCACCGCGTGATCGACGGGTTCATGATCCAGGGCGGCGGTTTCACGAAGGCGATGGATCAGAAGCCGACGAAGGCGCCGATCAAGAACGAGGCGGCGAACGGTCTTCGGAACGCGCGCGGCACGGTCGCGATGGCGCGCACGATGGTGGTCGATTCCGCCACGAGCCAGTTCTTCATCAACCTCGTCGACAACGGCTTCCTCGACTACCGCGGACCCGACCCGCGCACGTTCGGCTATGCGGTGTTCGGACGGGTGACGGACGGCATGGACGTGGTGGACAGGATTGCGAAGGTGAAGACCGGCTTCGCGGGTCCCCACCAGAATGTCCCCGAGGAGCCCGTCGTCATCAAGAAGGTCCACGTCGCCGCCGAGGCCCCGAAGTCCGACGCGAAGTAGCGCGATCGATGGCGGACGGCGTGGAGATGGAGACGGTCGACGGCACCGTCAAGTCCGTCGTGTTCCGGAACGACGAGACGGGCTTCACCATTCTCCATGTCACCCCCGCCGAGACGGACGGGGCGTTCCGCCTCGCCGCGCGCGAGATCACCGTCCTGGGAACCTGCGCGGCCGCCTGGGAAGGCGAGGAGCTGCATGCGACGGGGGAGTGGGTCGATGACCCCGTGCGCGGGCGCCAGTTCAAGGCGAAGTCCGTCGAATGCATTCCGCCGAAGTCCGTTGAGGGCGTGCGCCGCTACCTCGCGAGCGGGCTCATCCGCGGCATCGGCCCCGTCCTCGCAAACCGCATCGTCGACCGCTTCGGCGCGGAGACGATCGACGTCCTCGACCACCACTCGGGGCGCCTGCGCGAGATCCCCAAGGTGGGCCCGAAGAAGATCGCCTCCATCGTGCAGGGTTGGCGCGAGGGCAAGGGCACGCGCGAGGTGATGATCTTCACGCAGACGTATGGCATCTCCGCAGGGAAGGCCGCGAAGATCTACCGCACCTACGGACCCGATTCCGTCGCGATCATCAAGCGCGACCCCTACCGCCTCTGCCGCGACATCTGGGGCATCGGCTTCGCGACGGCGGACCGCATTGCGCTCGCCGTCGGCCTCCCGAAGGATTCGCCTCTGCGCGCGCGCGCGGCCATCGTCTTCACGCTGCGGACGGAGGCGGACGAGGCGGGGCACTGCTGGACGTCCGAGCCCGACCTGCTCCTTCACGCGCAGGAACTCGTCGGCATCTCCGTCGAGACGCTCGCCGAGGCGCTGAAGCACGAACTCGACGCGGGGCGCGTCGTCAAGGAGGGCGACCGCCTCTATCTGCGCGACCTCTGGGTCGCCGAGCGGCGCGTCGCCGCGAAGCTGAAGGACCTGCTCGCGTCGCCGCCCGCCTTCGCCCCCATCGACCCCGACCGGGCGGTCGCGTGGTGGGAGAGGAAGACGGGCTTCACGCTCGCGCCCGCGCAGCTGCGCGCCGTGCGCGCGTCGGTGGGCTCGAAGGTCTCCATCGTGACGGGCGGCCCGGGCGTGGGCAAGACGACGATCATCCGCGCGCTCGTCGAGATCTTCCAGGCGCGCACGGGCGTCCACAAAATCACCGTGCAGCTCGGCGCGCCGACGGGCCGCGCCGCGAAGCGCATGGCGGAGTCGACGGGCGCGCCCGCGCAGACCCTGCACCGCCTCCTCAAGTACAATCCGCAGACGAACGCATTCACCTACAACGAGGAGAGGCCGCTCGCGGGGGACGTCTTCATCTTCGACGAGATGTCGATGGTGGACATCCGCCTCATGGCCGACCTCGTCGTCGCCCTGCCGCGCCGGGCGACGCTCATCCTCGTGGGCGATACGGACCAGCTGCCTTCCGTCGGCCCCGGCAACGTCCTGCGCGACCTTATCGCCTCGCAGACGATCCCCACCTCGCAGCTGACCGAGATCTTCCGCCAGGACAGCTCGGGCCTCATCGTCCGAAACGCCCACCACGTCAACGCGGGCGAGCCCTTCGAGACGCGCGCGGGCGCGAGCGACTTCTACTTCGTCGCCCAGGACGATCCGGCGAAGGCGCTGGACCTCGTGCTGGATTTCATGGTCACGCGCATTCCCCGCCACTTCCATCTGGAGCCTCTGCAGGACGTGCAGGTGCTCACGCCGATGCGGCGGAACCTCCTCGGCGCGGAAAACCTCAACGCCGCCATCCAGAAGCGTCTGAACGGTGCGGGACCGGGTGTGGTGCGCGGCGGGATGGAGTTCCGCGCGGGGGACCGCGTGATGCAGCTCAGGAACAACTACGACAAGGACGTCTACAACGGCGACGTGGGGTTTGTCCAGTCCGTTGAGCCGACGGAGCGCACGCTCGTCGTCCTCTTCGACGGCCGCCCCGTCGAGTACCGCGCGGCCGACCTCGACGAACTCACGCTCGCCTACGCGACGACGATCCACAAGTCGCAGGGCAGCGAGTACCCGGCCGTCATCGTCCTTCTCCACCGCCAGCACTACATGATGCTGCAGCGCAACCTCCTCTACACGGCGATCACGCGCGGCAAGAAGCTCGTCCTCGTCATCGGCTCGCCCTGGGCCGTGAAGCAGGCCATCGAGACGAACGTCGTGCGCGCGCGCCGTACCTCCCTCGCCGAACGCATGCGGGGCGACGCCGGGGGGGCGGCGGTGCCGTGACGGCGGGCCCGAAGCCGGAACTCTGGCTTGCGCCCCTGCGCGGCGTGACGATCCGCGCCTTCCGCACGGCGTTCGCCGAAGCGATCCGCGAAGCGGGTTTCGCGGGTGCTTTCGCGCCGTTCATCCCCGCGAACCCCGGTCTGCGCGTCCACGACCGGATGCTCGCCGACCTCGCCCCGTTTCCTCCTCCTGCCGACTTCCCGCTCATCCCGCAGGTCATCACGAAGGACGCGGGCGCGCTGCGGGATCTGCTGAAGGGGCTGAAGGCGCGGGGCTTCGCCCGGGCGGACCTGAACGCGGGGTGTCCGTTCCCGATGATCCGCCGGCGCGGACGCGGCGCGGGCCTCTTCCGCGCGCCCGACGTGCTGGAGCGTCTGCTTGCGGCGGGGTGCGACGAGATGGGACCGGGCCGGTTCTCGCTCAAGACGCGCCTCGGCCTGGAACGGACGGATGAACTCCTCGCGCTCATGCCGCGCATCAACCGCTATCCGCTCGCCGTCCTGACCGTCCACGCCCGCACCGCGCACCAGATGTACACGGGCGTCTGCGATCTGGCGGCCTTCGCGTCCGTCGCCGCCGCCTCGACCAACCCCGTCATGTACAATGGGGACTGGGCGGCGGGCGACGTGCCGCCCGCGCCCCGCGTGATGGTCGGGCGGTCGTTCATCCGCTCGCTCGGCGCGCGGGAGGACGTGGACGGCCTGCTGGGGCGGTACATCGATCTCTCGTGCGCGGAGCTGTGCGGCGACCATCCGGTCCTTGGACGCATGAAGGAACTGATTTCGTATTGGACGGAGATTCCGCGCTGGCGCCGCCTCTGGCCCCTCGTCAAGATCTGCCGCACGGTGGAGGAGCTGAGAGGACTCCTGAAGGGGTGTGCCTGCGGCGCTTAACGCGGAGGAAACGGAGTTTGGGAGACACGGATTGGGCGAAAGCAATACTCGATGAGGATGGCAAGATGAACATCGGACTTCATGGGGTGCCCGTGCCGCTTGCGGTTGTCGGCGGCGGCGCGGCGGGGATGTTCGCCGCGTCCGTCGCGGCCCAGCGCGGCCTCGGCTGCCTCGTCTTCGAACGCAAGATGCGGCTCGGGTCGAAGGTGCTGATGACGGCGAACGGGCGCTGTAACTTCACGAAGGACATCCCGGTGGAGCGGATGCTCGCGGACCTCGGGGAGCCGGTGGCGTCGTTCGCGCGGACCGCGCTGGCGGCGTGTCCGCCCCTTCGGATCGCGGGCGGGTTCCGCACGCTCGGCGTCGCCGTCAAGCGCATGGCGGACGGGCGGCTCTTCCCGGCGAGCGAAAAGGCGGCCGACATCGTGCATGCCTTCGGCGACCTGCTGCGCGACCGGGAGGTGCCGCTTCTGGTGAATGCGCCCGTGACGGGCATCGTGCCGCTGGAACGGGGCTTCCGCGTCGCGACGAGGGGATTCACGGTGGAGGCCGAGAACGTGCTCGTGGCAACGGGCGGCGTGTCGTTCCCGAAGACGGGGAGCGTGGGGGACGGACAGAACTTCGCGCGCGCGCTTGGACACCGCGTCGTGCCGTCGCGCGCGGGGCTCGTGGGGTACGAGATGCGTCCGCCCCGCCTCGCGCGCTACGAGAACGCGGAGGCGCGCGTGCGGGCGCAGGGCGCCGTGCGGTGTGCGTACCGGGGCGAGGTCGAATTCGAGCGGTGGGGCGTGGGCGGTGCGGCGGTCTACAACTGCCAGCGCTGGGCGGCGCGGAACGTCACGGGTCCCTACGAGGTGGAACTTCTCTTCGGCGGGGAACGGCTCGTCCTCAGGAACCCGGTGGCGCGTCCCGTGAAGGAGGCCATCGTCACGCTCGGCGGCGTGGCGCTGGACGACGTCAACCCCGCGACGATGGAGTCGCGGAAGGTGCCGGGGCTCTACTTCGCGGGCGAGGTGCTGGACATCGACGGTCCGACGGGCGGCTACAACCTCACGCTCGCCTTCGCGACGGCGCGCCTCGCCGTGTCCTCCATCGTGAAGTGATTCAGGGGATGTCCCGGCGGCGTCCCTTGGGCGTGCGGGCGTCCCCGATGTCGTCCCTTTGGCGCGGCGCGCCGGGGACGTCGCGCCCTACCATGGGTGCGGACAGGACGTTGGGCGTGGTAGGGGCCGACGTCCCCGGCGGCCCGCGTGCCCGATGCGTCCGCGCGGGCGTCCCCGATGTCGTCCACGGCCACGTCCCCGGCCACCAAATATGCTATAATTTCTGCCCTTATGTCAGACAGCACGCTTACACACGTACGCAACATCGGCATCGTCGCCCACATCGACGCGGGCAAGACCACGACGACCGAGCGCATCCTCTTCTACACCGGCAAGATCCACAAGACCGGCGAGGTCCACGAGGGGGACACCACGACGGACTTCATGGTCCAGGAGAAGGAGCGCGGCATCACCATCCAGTCCGCCGCGATCTCCTGCACATGGAAGGACTGGGCGATCAACATCATCGACACGCCTGGCCATGTGGACTTCACGATGGAGGTGGAGCGCTCGCTGCGCGTCCTCGACGGTGCCGTGTGCGTGTTCTGCGCCGTGGGCGGTGTGCAGCCGCAGAGCGAGACGGTGTGGCGCCAGGCGGACCGCTACCACGTGCCGCGCGTCGCGTTCGTGAACAAGATGGACCGCATGGGGGCGGACTTCGGCCGCGTGGTGGAGGAGATCCGCACGAAGCTGCGCGCGAACGCGGCCCCCGTCGAGCTGCCCATCGGCAAGGAGGAGGGGTTCCAGGGCGTCGTCGACCTGCTGGAGATGAAGGGCATCGTCTACGACGAGGCGAGCGAGGGCAAGACCTTCACCGTGGGCGAGATCCCCGCCGGACTGAAGGACGACGCCGAGCTTGCGCGCGCCGAGCTGTGCGAGAAGATCGCGGACCTCGACGAGGGCGTGATGGAGGCCTACCTCGAAAAGGGCGACCTCACGGCGGACGAGCTGCGCGCGGCGATCCGCCGCCAGGTCGTCGCGGGGGCGTTCGTGCCGGTCCTCTGCGGCACGGCGTTCAAGGACAAGGGCATCCAGCCGCTCCTGGACGCAATCGGGCTCTACCTGCCCGCGCCGACGGACCGTCCGCCGGTCGAGGCGACGGACCTCAAGAGCGGCGAGAAGGTCACGCGCCGGCAGGATCCGGCGGAACCCCTCGCGGCGCTCGTCTTCAAGATCGCGACGGACCCCTACGTGGGCCGCCTCTACTTCGTGCGCGTCTATTCGGGCGTCCTCAAGAAGGGCGCGAACGCCTTCAACCCCCGCACGAAGAAGCGCGAGCGCATCATGAAGATCGTGCGCCTCTTCGCCGACCAGCAGATCGAGGTGGACCATCTCGCCGCCGGCGACATCGGCGCCCTCGTCGGCCTCAAGGAATGCACGACGGGCGACACGCTCTGCGCCGAGATGAAGCCGCTCTACCTGGAACGCATCACCGCGCCCCAGCCCGTGATGTTCCTCGCCATCGAGCCGAAGAGCGGGGCGGACAAGGACAAGCTCGTCGCCTCGATGGAACAGCTCGCGGCAGAGGACCCCACCTGCCAGGTGCGGCAGGACGAGGAGACGGGCCAGACGATCCTCTCCGGCATGGGCGAACTCCACCTCGAAATCCTCGTGGACCGCCTGAAGCGCGAGTTCAAGTGCGCCGCGAATGTCGGCAAGCCGATGGTGAGCTACGTCGAGACGGTCACCGCGCCCGCGCTGAAGGCGTTCACCTTCGACCGCGAGCTGGGCGGCAAGCGCCACGCGGTGACGCTCGCGATCGAGATCCGTCCGCTCGAACGCGGGAAGGGCGTGCAGGTCGACGTGTCGCGTGACTTCCGGAACACGCTTCCAGACCCGAAGCTCGCCGACGTCGTCGTGCAGGGCCTGCGGGACGGCGTGGCGACGGGCGTCCTCGCGCGTTTCCCGATGACCGACCTCGCCGTGTGCGCTGTCCGCTGCACGCTCGTCGACCCCGAGATCTCGGACGAGATCGCCTTCCGCAGCGCGGCCGTGATGGGCTTTCGCGAGGCCGCCGAGGCGGCGGCGCCGGAATTCCTCGAACCGATCATGAAGCTGGAGATCACGACGCCCCCCGAGAGCGTGGGCGAAGTGCTCGGCGACCTGAACGCGCGGCGTGGCACGGTGCTCGACATGGAGCAGCGCGGCGACATGCAGATCGTCCACGCGCGCGTGCCGATGGCGCAGATGTTCGGCTATTCGACGGCGATCCGCTCGCTCACGAAGGGCCGCGCCTCCTATTCGATGGAGCCGAGCGACTTCGCGCTCGTGCCCCGGAACGTCCGCGAGGAGCTGCTGGCGCGATGAAGAATCCGTTTTTCTCCATCGGGGCATTCCCCGATTTCCCGAATCTGACGCCGGCGGCGGCCGACGAGGCGCTGCCGCAGCTTCTGGCCGCCGCGCGCGCGCGGGTGGACGAACTGGAGGCGTCCGCCCCGGCGACGTGGGAAGGCTACGTCGTGGCGCTCGACGATGCGCAGCGTCCCCTCTGGGAGGCGTGGGGCATCGTCTCGCACCTGCAGAGCGTCTGCAACTCCGAGGCGTGGCGGAAGGTCGAGGAAAAATACCAGGGCGACATCGTGGCGTTCTCCCTGCGCGTGGGGCAGTCCCGCCGTTTCTACGACCTTGCGAAGACGCTCCTTGCCCGGCTGCCGCCGGACGCGGCGACCCGCCGCCGCATCCTGGAGAAGACGATCCGGGGGGCGGAGCTTGCGGGCGTGGCGCTTGAGGGCGCACGGCAGGCGCGCTTCAACGAGATCCAGGCCGCGCTCGCGAAACTCGCGAACGACTTCCACAACCATGTGCTGGACGCGACGAAGGGCTTTTCGCTCATGCTCGCGACGCCGGTCGAGGTCGAGGGGCTGCCCGCCCAGCTGAAGGCGATGATGGCGGGCACGAACGACCCGGAGAAGGGCCCCTGGCGGGTGACCGTCGAGGATGCGGTCTACCTGCCGTTCATGAAGCATTCGCGCAACCGGCCCGTGCGCGAGGCGCTGTTCCGCGCGCGCGCCACGCGCGCGTCCTCGGGGGATCTCGACAACACGCCGCTCATCGCGCGCATCCTCGCGCTGCGGAAGGAACTGGCGGCGCTGCTGGGGTTCGGGAACTACGCGGAGCTGTCGCTCGCGTCGAAGACCGCGCCGTCCGTCGCCGCCGTCTACGCGATGATCGACGCGCTTGCCGCCGCGTCGCGCCCCGTCGCCGCGCGGGAGCGGGACGATCTGGCGGCGTTCGCCGCCGCGAACGGATTCGCGGGCGCGCTCGAACCGTGGGACGTCGCGTTCTGGAGCGAGCGCCGACGCGAGAAGCTGTACGCCTACTCCGAGGAGGAGTTGTCGCGCTACTTCAACCTGCCCGTCGTGCTGAAGGGACTCTTCTCGCTCACCGAACGCCTTTTCGGCGTGACGGTGGAGCCAATGGAGTGTCCCGTTCCCGTGTGGCAGGAGGACGTGCGCGTCTTCCGCGTGCGCGACGCGGCGGGCGCCGAGATCGCGCAGTTCTACTTCGACCCCTACTCGCGCCCCGAGACGAAGGGTGGCGGCGCGTGGATGAACGAGTTCCGCGCCCGTGAACGGCGCGCGGACGGCACGCTGCGCACGCCGCTCGCCGTCATCTGCTGCAACCAGGCGCGTCCCGACGCGCAGGGACGCGCCCTCATGCGCTTCTCGGAGGTCGAGACGCTGTTCCACGAGTTCGGCCACGCGCTGCAGCACATGCTCACGACGGTGGACGACGTGGACGCATCGGGCCTCAACCTCATCGACTGGGACGCCGTGGAGGTCGCCTCGCAGTTCATGGAGAACTGGTGCTACGACGCGAAGACGGTCAAGGCGTTCGCCCGCCACGTCGAGACGCACGCACCGATCCCCGACGCGCTCCTCGCGCGCGTGCGCGCTGCGAAGAACGACCGCGCCGCGACGGCCTCCCTGCGCCAGCTCGCGTTCGCGCGGCTCGACATGGCCCTGCACGTCGATCCGCCCGCCGACCCGAACGCGCTCAAGGCGCGGATCTTCGCCGACGATATGCCGGGCGCCACCGTGCCCGAAGACCGTTTCCTCAACGCCTTCACGCACATCTTCGCGGGTGGCTACGCCGCCGGGTACTACGGCTACAAATGGAGTGAGGTGATGAGCGCGGACGTCTTCGGCGCGTTCGAGGAGGCCGGACTGGACGACGAGGAGGCCGTCAGGCGCGTGGGGCGCCGCTACCGCGAGACATTCCTCGCGCTCGGCGGCAGCGTGGACCCGATGGAGGTGTTCCGCCGCTTCCGCGGCCGTGCGCCGTCCCCCGAGGCCCTGCTGCGCCAGACGGGGCTGAAATGACGCTGGGGACGTCCGACGCCCCGCTCGCCCGCGTGGACGTGGCGCGGCAGGTCCTGACCGTGACGTGCGGCGGACGGGTTGTGCGGGCCTACCGCGTCTCGACGGCGGTGGCGGGCGTGAGCGCGGCGGCGGGCAGCGGTGGTACGCCGCCCGGCCGCCACCGCATCGCCCGCCTCTTCGGACACACGGCCGCGCCGGGACAGGTCTTCGTGTCGCGCCGCGCGGTGAAGGGGCAGATCCTTCCCCCGGCGGCGTGGCGCGCGGGCGGCGGGAGGGATTACGTGCTCACGCGCATCCTCTGGCTGGAGGGCCTTGAGCCGGGCGTCAACCGGGGGGAGGGGATCGACAGCCGCGCGCGCTACATCTACATCCACGGCACGAACCAGGAACAGCTGCTCGGCACGCCGGCCTCCCACGGCTGCATCCGCATGTCCAACGCCGACGTCATTTCGTTCTTCGACTACGCGAAGCGCCACCGCGACCTGGTCGTCGAAATCGCCTGAACGTGCTGCAAGGATCGTTGCCTCGGCATTCAAGCATTGTGAGCCGCAAAGAACAAAAAGATCGCAAAGCCCTATGAGAACCCGTCATCTGCTTGCCTATTCCCTGTGTTTCCTCCTTCCTGCGGCGACTGCCTTGGGCGGTGTCCGCCGTGTGACGTTCACCGAGGACGCCTCCGTCTTCCGCAATCCCGGACAGGGCTGGTCCAGCATGGGCGGCGAATCGTCCCTCAGGCGGATGGAGAAACTGGTCAACGTCGGCGCCATCTACGCCCGCCTCACCTGGGCGCAGCTCGAACCCCGGGAAGGCGTCTACGACTGGAAGCCCCTCGACGACCTGCTGGCCTGCGGCGAGCGGCATGGGCTTCCGGTCTCCTTCCGCATCATGTGCGTGAATCGCAGCGGCGGGCCCGAGTACGACACCCCGAAATGGGTCTTCGACAAGGGCGCCCGCCAGGATCCCTTCGAGATCGGCGTCCGCCCCTGGCGGAAGGCCGGGACCTCCCCTCTCGCCGCACAGCCGAAGCACGCCCCGCACTTCGACGACCCCATCTTCCTCGAAGCCCACGAACGGTTCATCAAGGCGCTCGGCGGACGATACGACGGCAACCCGCTGCTGGGAGGGCTCGACCTCGGCAGCTACGGAAATTGGGGCGAATGGCACTGCAGCGGCCTTCCCCCCAACGTCCCGGAGAAACTCTGCCGAGACGCCGAGGGGCGCATCCTCGATCCGCAGCCCAAGCGGGCCTACGTCGCCTCGCGGACCTATCCCCTGGAGATTCGCACACGCTATGCGGACGCCTATCTCAACGCCTTCAGGAAAACCCCGCTCGTCTTCATGTCCGACGACTGGGAGGTGATGAAGCACGCCCTGGGCGAGGGCCCCCTGCCGCGTGTCGGCTTCCGGCGCGATGGCATCGGTTCGCCCTGGCACTTCACGCGCTGGATCGGCACGGCGCCCTACACCGCCCTCCCCGGCATGGGAACCGTCTGGCGCACCAAGCCCGTCTGGTTCGAGTTCTACGCCCGCGCCGGCGACATGCGCAAGAGGGGCTGGGACATCCCCTTTTCCATCGAATGGATGCTTACCAACCACGTGACGGTGGTCAACACATGTCCGTTCGCCCCCGAGACGCTCAAGGATGACGACCCCCCCCCCGGCGCCGCACCCCCCTGTCGGCCGGCGCCCGCCTCGTTCCGGCATCCGCCTCGGTCACGTTCGAGAACGGCGTCCTCTCGGTCTCGCTGGCGGGCGAGAACAAGGGCGTCGCCCCGATCCACCTCCCCTACGAGGCCGTCTACGCCTTCAAGTCCGCCGATGGACAGACCGTGGCGGAACACGTCTCCGCCTCGGACCCGACCACCTGGCTCCCAGGACCGTTTTCGCTCGCCGACGACCTGACGCCGCCCCCCGGCTTTGCCGAAGGTCGGCTCACGCTGGTTCTGCGGCTTCGCCATACGGGTGGAAAGTTCCGCGATTTCCGTTTCGCCGCGCGGGAGCGCGACGAAACGGGCGCGCTCATCCTCGTACGCAATTGATGTCTTGGGCTGTCGCCTCGTGCGGTAGGTCATCAATGACCACTTCCCGGAATCCACATTCCGCCCACGTCCCCTCGCTTTCGTCGGGAGGGGCGCGCTCCCGCGCGACCGGGAGGGGGC
>ERZ1034962.535-NODE-535-length-16874-cov-7.752958_pt1 | contig 16874 bp, 21 predicted proteins | sample MGYA00520696_ERZ1034962 | MGnify/ENA primary metagenome ERZ1034962 (study PRJEB33766, sample SAMN09781770) | gut metagenome | biome: gut microbiome | host: Homo sapiens | place: Madagascar | study: EMG produced TPA metagenomics assembly of the PRJNA485056 data set...
GTCCTTGCCCAGCAGCACCACCGTGCAGCCCGTGCCCACCGCCGTGTTTTCTGCCTGGCCGATTTGGAGGTTGTCAAAGGATGTAATGGGGATTTCTTTCATGGGAGTGTCCTTTCCGCGAATGCCGCTTCACCGTAATATAGACCATTGTACACCACCCGCGCCCCCCGCGCAACAAAAAATCCCGCCAGGCGTCAGGCCAAGGCGGGATGGCAGGGTTAGGGGTTGCTCAAATTTGATGGCGTAGGATTCTTCCTCAGTATTTTCTGATGTTGAATCGTGAATTTTGGAAAGCAACTTTTGCTCATAGTTTGCAAATTTTCTTGGTTTCCATGTAAAAGGAGTCAATAGAGAGTCACAACACTAGCTTTTTCACTAGCAACCCCTTATTTCGTTTGCCTTGTTTGCTAAATCTGCTGCTTATTTTCTTTCAGTAGACCTTGGTACAACTGCGAGCGGTGCTGTTTGATAAATGCAAGGCGGATATTTGCCCAGCGGCCCAAATCGTTATGTGTCATGTTGTACTACCTATCTTTCATCGCGTTCTTGTTTACGAGATTGTTCTTTTGCAGGTCAATACCGTACCGCCGCAAAAGGTTCGTCAAGCCTTTTTGCTCACGCTTCAGCATAAGATTCTAAAAAGACAGCTGCCAACAAATCAACAGGAAAAACATCTGAAGATTTCCTTATTGCACAGCTCCTAAAAGGCATTTTCTCTACCAACCACTAACTGACGGGAGTCAAAACGGAGTCAGTAAAAAGAAAGAGCCTGTACGTTGAACGTATTATCGTTCAATATACAGGCTTCATTTAGGTTTCGCGATTATTCAAACTCGGTAAGTTTTAATCATTACTAAGCAAATTTGTTTAGTGTGTCTATTCTTGAATGTTCGCTTTTCCATGAGATCGCCGTGGTAGATGTGGCTTGCTGATTTTTAGTATCAGGATAGTATCACGCAACCAGTGGGATCTCTGTGAGTATTATAACGTATTTACGTTCAGGAAGCAACTGTCTTTTAAGGATTACTTCTTGCTTGCATCTGCCAGATAGTTTTCTCCCCATTTACACATCGCATCCAAAATAGGAATGATGCTTCTCCCAAAGTCGCTGAGCGAATATTCTACCTTTGGCGGCACAACAGGATAAACTTTCCGAATAACCAAGTTATCATTTTCAAGCTCCCGGAGCTGCTGTGTCAGCATTTTAGGCGTAGCCTTGGGAATCAACTTTCCTATCTCATTAAAGCGCAAGGTATTATCAATCAAATGCCACAGAATAAGTGCTTTATATTTCCCACCAATCAAATCGAGGGTTGCTTCAACCGGGCAGTTAAAGGTACTTGGACATTTCATTTTTCTCTTCCCTACACTATCTTTTTGGGTAGTATATAACAAAAAAGTGCGTTCTTGCTTTTTTGAAAACGACTGATATAATCATAGCATAGGCCGATTGAATTATCAAGACCCTACACAAATTTACACTTCCAGAAAGGACCATCACATTATGGATTTTTTGACACTTGCAAAGAAACGGTATAGTGTACGCGCTTACACAAAGCAGAAGGTTGAGAAGGAAAAGCTGGATGCCATCTTAGAGGCAGCTCACGTTGCACCCACGGGTGGTAATTGCCAGCCTCAACACCTGATTGTAGTGCAGAGTGATGAGGGCCTTCGTAAAATTGGAAAGGCCACAAATATCTATGGTGCGCCGCTGGCAATTATCGTTTGCAGCGATACAAATAAGGTCTGGACACGTCCCTTTGATGGTAAAAAGCTGACCGATATTGATGCAAGCATCATTACCGACCACATGATGATGGAAGCCACCTACTTAGGTTTAGGAAGCGTATGGGTATGCTATTTCAAGCCGGACATCCTGAAGGCTGAATTTAAGATTCCCGACAACCTTGAACCGGTCAACATCCTTGTCCTCGGCTACGCCGACACCTCTCGTGAAAAGGCTCTGTCCGCAGATCGCCATGCAAAAATGAGAAACTCTCTTTCTGCCATGGTATCTTTCGAGAAGCTTTAACTTAAAATTATATCTTTATATCATTCTATTTTCTCTGGCATGTCCAACCATTAAGTTTTTCTTAATAGTTCCAACTGCTAAACTCGAACCATCCGGAAATCCCGGATAGTTGATAGACTACCCAAGTTATTAAGCATTCCTTAACAACTGCTCCGAACTCTTCGGAATTTCCGAAGAGTTGCCCCTATATACGCAGAACCCCCGTCAGCGCACACTGACAGGGGTTCTGCTCGTTTTTGATGGGATTGAGTAGAGCTTACTCAAACTCGGTAAGTTTTGATTTTCACTAAACATATATGTTTAGCTTTTCGCAGCCATTTTCATTACTATTTCCCTAGATTCATGGCGTGTCCCGTTTTTGCTGATTTTTTAGTATCAAAACAGTATCACTTAATTGGATCATGCAAAGTGAGTTCGGCATCCAAATCCAACGGTTCGGTGCGGACAAGGTCAATCAGGTCATGCTGCTGACCGATATTTGTCACATCAATTTTATTTACGCAGTCACCTATCCAAGGCAGTGCCTGCGTTAAATCATCCATAAATCACCCGTTTCCCAATGATTCCAATGCCAGTAAGAATTTCCGCAACGGATAAGCTCATCAGGACACCAGAAACAAAGTCCTGCACGTCTGTTCCTCCGGTGGTCTTGGACATGGCACCGCAGGCAATGCCGAGAACGATAAGAACAAGACCGTAAAGAATGCCCTTCTGACGCTCCAACTCCTGTGTGCGGCGCAATAGGTCGAGGATCTGCGCATCGTCATAAACGCGCACACTGCTATCAGCCGCGTCCTCGCCGTCCATCAACTCCGAAAGTGTCACATGAAGCGCGGTGCAGAGCTTTTGAATGATGCTGTAATCCGGCATACACTTCCCGTTCTCCCACTTGGAGATGGTCTTGTTCGACACACCGAGTTTTTCTGCTAACTGTTCCTGCGTGAGATTCTGCGCCCGCCGCTTCTGTGCAATATAGTTGCCTATGGTTGTCTGATTCATAGTTGAATACCTCCTCGTCTTTTGGGTGTCTCAAGCATACAGTGAAAGATGGAAAGATGACATCCCTCTGTGGTAGAAAACGAGGGGAATCGGTCAATGAAGTGCTTTTGCGGGACAAACTTTCGTGCATTCATAGCAGAGAATGCACTCCGTTCCGTTTTTCCGTTTGCGGGATTCTTTGTTTACCTCCACGTTCATGGGACAGACCCTCAGACACTTCCCACAATGAATGCACTTATCCTCATCGCAGTGGACGCGCAGCAGAGAAAAATAGCTCATGGGCTTGAGAAAAACCGTAACCGGACACAAATACTTGCAGAACGCACGATTATCTTTGAATAGGAAAGCAAACACAAACCCGACAATGTAATAAAGCGCATTCCCGGCAAGGAAAAGCCAGAACATAATTTGCTCCAAATGCGCCACCTTCATCAGAAACAGTCCAGACACTAATGCCAGAGACAGAGCAAACATCACATAGCGAAGGATGCCCAGTTTTTCTTTTCGCGGCTTCTGCGGCTGTTTGTAAGGCAGAAGGTCCAGCACCATAGCTGTCCAACAGGCGTAGCCGCACCAGCCACGTCCAAAAAGCAACGGTCCAAAAATCTTTGCAACCGCGTAGTGGATGGTCGCTGCTTCAAAAACGCCAAGAAACAGGTAGTACCAGAACCCTTCAATCTGCATATTCTCACGGGAAATCACGCCAAGGTATAGCAGCATATAGCTGCCCACTGCCAACTGGACAAAACGGCGGGCATAACGTTTTCCGGCAGTAAAAAGTGCCGTCCCCAATCCAAGGCATCCTCCAATGTAGCTGAAATTCAGCAGATAGAACAGATTATCCTTTGTGAGCCACAGCGTAACCGCTACTGCTTCAAACAGCAGAAACAGCATCATGGATGGCACATATCTGCGAAGTCCGTTATTGCTTTTCATCGTCGCTTGTTTGCTCCCCTGTTTTCTGATTTTTCCGTAGCACACCGACTGCCGGGCCAATGCAAAGCCCCACAGCAACACCCAACATCATGCCAAGACCGATGTCGTCTATGATGATTCCAATGAGTACGCCAAGGCTCAGCCCGATGGCAAGACTGCTGCCGATACCGTTGGATGGAACCGCCTCTTTTTGTGTTTGATTGTCCGGAGCGCTTTTATCTGGTTTCATTGTCAATTTCCTCCGGGATAGGTTTTCCCTGCTGCTGGGCAGCATTCGGCAAACGAAATACCAAAATCGCCTTGGCAGAATTTGTGACCGAAAACGTCATCAACTCCCATCCCTCCTGTGCGCGTTCATTCGCTGTTCTTTCAATAGCTGCCGCCATTTCCTTTGCCTTGGGTGCATAGTCGATCACGATTGTCTTGTAGGTCATGCTGGTCATCTCGATTCACAGAATTTCCTCAACCACACAAAAACTGTTGTATTTTTATATTCGTAACTAAGCGTAGCAGACAAATGAAAAAAGTGCAACCACATTCTCGTAAAGCATCGGTAAAGCATCAGTAAAATACGCAATGAGCCTCTGTCGATACCCGGTTTGGGTGTCGGCAGAGGCTTTTCGATTTCACAACACCTTAGCGCCATTGGCAGTCAATTTGAAAGTCGCATCCAACAGTTCCGCTGCACCACGGCACATCAGCATACGTCCCAGAAATATCTCAAAATACTCATACATGGAACAGATTCCCGTGTCCAGTTGAAGGTTCAAAGAAATCACGCGCTTTTCGGCGTTGATTTTCAAAGTCTGGTCCGTGACCGCGTAGTTGACCCGATCATGAATATCAAAGGCTGCTTTCGGTTTTTGACGCACACGGCTGCGCCGCACATCGGTTTTGTCCGCAATGATAAGCGCGGCAGATATGGCATCCACTGCGCCGCCCGTGGATTCATCGTGGTTCGCTATCGCGGAAACGATCGTGATACGGTCTTGCACGGAAAGGTCACTACCGCGTAAAATCTCATTGGCAAGCAGGCTGCCATACTCGGCATGATGGGTACGGTTGACGGCATTGCCGATGTCGTGCATATACCCTGCTATTTTTGCCAATTCAATATCGTGCGCATCATAATTGAATTTTTTCAAAATATGCCCCGCCGTCTCCGCAACATGGGTACAATGTGCCTTTGAGTGGTCCGTGAATCCAAGCAATCCCAGATTCTTGTTGCCCTTATCCAACAGGGCATTGACTTCTTCGTTTGCACGTATTTCTTTGTATGTCATAGCACTTCCATTCCAATCATTTGATGGTGATTCTGCGGGGGGATGCAAAATTCGGACTGTGATAGCGTAGCACCTGCGAAAAATCGTTTTTTTCTGCCAGTGCCCTGCATTGCGTTTCATTCAGATGCACCGGATAGCGCCAAAATTCCATCTTTTTCTCGGCCAGCAGTGCAGAGCTGAAACTTTCCGCATCCGGCGTGCCGGTCATTATGCCCATTGCGCCTTGTTCTAACAGTTCTTTCGCACGCTCCCCCACTGCGCCGCGCAGCTGTGGGTCGCTCAAAAATACCACGCCTTCGTTTTCCGCTGCGTCCGGCCGCACACTGCGGAGTATTCGCTGCGGCAACGGTTTATACCACTTTCCGTCAACAAGCGCTATCTCTGTCTGCTTGCAAAAATGAGCGTCTCCATACAACGGAACATAGGGTAGTCTGTGCTGTATCTGCAAAAGAAGATCAAGACCGCGTCCATATTTCGGAACAGGCAAAAAGACGATGGGTGCCTTTTCCAACAGATTTTCTACTGCCGCGGCTGCTGCGGTCACGCTGTCATTCCACAGGGCAGAGTCATGCCCATACGCGCAGTCCAGTACGGCAAGGTCAGCCACTTGATGGCGCAGAACGTCACAGGGATAAACCGCACTTTGCTCAGTATAATCGCCCGAAAAAAGAATCGCCTTACCATCCCAATCCAATTTCAGCCACACACTGCCCTCGCAGTGCCCGGAAAGTCCCCACGTTATGCCATTGCATTTTTTATTGCGAGGGGCTACCTGCTCCAACGCCACTGCATTTTGTACAATAAACGGCAGTTGCTGCAAGGTGGGTGTCGTGGCAATTATGGGTCCTGTATAGCCCTGCCGAAGCAGCCACGGCAGCGCGCCGGTATGGTCGGCATGACTATGCGTCAGAAATACCGCTTTTAGTTTGCGAATTTGATTTTCTGTCAAGCGCGGCTGCGGGTCATCACTACCCGCCATCAGACCACAGTCCACAAGAATCGCGTCTCCCTCATTTTGCAGGAAAAAGCAGTTGCGGCCGTGTTCTCCAACGCCTCCGGCAATATACAGTTCCATAGCTTATTCCCTTTTGCTGCTGCGGTCTATGGCTGCGTTTAGTGCCAGCAGTGCCGTTGTAGTAAACAGCACACACAGCACCGCCATAGCCATCCCTACCGAAACACTGCCCTGCTCAAACTCGCGCATGATATACGTAGACACCACCAGCGTGTTGGGCGGCGCGATCAGGCTGGCCGTGACTAGCTCACGGAAAGCAATTATAAAAGTCATCATCCAGCCGGTTGCAATACCGGGGCTGATAAGTGGCAGTGTAATATGCCGTAAGATATACAGCGGTTTGCCGCCAAATACACGCCCCGCAGCAATCAGGCTGTCGCTGATCTGGGTAAACGAGGATGTGACATATTGCACGGTGTACGGCAAGAAAAGCACAACATAGGCCAGCACCATAATGCCCATCGTATTATACAGCGGCAGGACATGATAAATTTGATTCCAGAACAGCATAATGCCGATGACCAGCACGATACCCGGCAGCATTTCCGGCAAAAGGCCGATGGCCTCCACGACTTTGCGCAGATGCGAACGTGAACCGCGCACGGCTAGCACCAGCAGCGTACCCAATACCGCGCATATTGTAGCAGACGTAACTGCCAAGAAGATGCTGTTTTTCAGTGCGCTGATGCCTTTTGTGTTCTCGGTAAACAGTTCAGCATAGTGCGCCAGCGTAAAGTTGCCCGGTGTCAGGCCGTACCCGCGCAGGTTGATCAGTGATGTCGAAATAACTGAAAAGTATGGGATGCCCACGGCTACCGCCAGCACCAGCACAATGTATCCCCACGCGGCGGCTGTCGCAGAGCGGCTCAGCTTCTGTTCCACGCGGCGGCTGCCCTTGCCGCTGACAAGATTGTAGCTTTTACGCGTAGTGATGTAGTTCTGCAAGAACCACATACACAGACAGATGCCCACCAGTACGCTGGACAACGCTGCCGAGCCACCGAAGTCGATGGGCGCAACGGTGGCATGGCGATGGATTTCCGTAGTAAACACTTCAAAACCGATCCGTTTTCCCAGCGTAGCCGGGGTTCCATATTCCGAAAGTGTTTTGACAAATACCAGCAATGCACCGATGGCATAATTTCCGCTGAGCAGCGGCAGAAAAACCTTGCGAAGCCGCGCACCGAAGCCCGCGCCAAACACGGCCCCGGCTTCTTCCAGACTGGACGGAATGTTGAGCATGGCATTTTTGAGGATCGTCAGCATAAACGGGAAAACGTGCAGGCTCATCACCAGAACCAGACCTCCCAGTGTAAAGAACACGTTTTCCGAACCCGCTGCGACGGGGATAAGCTGCTGCAAAAGTCCCTTTTTCTGCATGAACAATATCCAGCCCATAGAGGCAATGTAGGGCGGCGTCATAAAGGGAATCATAAAGATAATGTCAAAGACACGATACGCAGCAAATTTTGTGCGGGAGAACAAGTAGGCCAATGGTGCTGCAATAGCCGTGGACAGCAGCACAACCAACACGCCCAGCAATAAAGAATTGGCAATCATCCGTGCATTTTCACTTTGGGAAAGCGTCTGCCATGTACGATAAAGGTCAAGGCGGCCATCATAGATGACCGCCTTGGCAAAAATCGAAACCACCGGGCAGACGATCAGGAATACCAGCAGCAAGGCCTGCACAACCAGCAGAATTTCCCTGCGGGAGCGGATCGTCTTTTTCATGTACTTTTACCCGTTATTGGCGCTGCACAGTTCATTGACCTTTGCCGCATCATCGCTGGCCTCGGCCATCATCTTTTCCCAATCCGGCGTAATTTGGGGGATGTCTTCCAGATTGCTGCGGTTGTCGCATTTTACATCACTGCGGCCCGGCAGCAGATAGGCCTTGGCAACAAGCTCCTGTGCCTCATCGCTGAACAGATAATTCACGAACGCCTTGGCGTTGTCCATATTCGGGGCGGTCTTGAGGATCATCGCCGGGCGCGGGTTGACAACCGTACCGCCGGCCGGATAGTAGATGTCGATAGGCTCGCCCTTCGCCTTGGAGGAATAGGCATTGTAGTCTACACCGGCAACCAGTGCGCCGACCTCACCGGTAGTGACAGCCTCCAGAGCCGCTTTGTTGGCGCCGGGGACTTTCATGCCGTTGGCAGCCATTGCTTCAAAATCTGTCCAGCTGTTATTCGTAACATAACCAGCCACAAAGTCCTTGCAGGCGCCGGACTTTTCCGGGTCGGGAATGGCAAGCTGATCCTTGTATTCGGCATTGCCCAGCTCGCTCCAGTCGGCATCCATCGTGGGGAAAACCGTCGTGTTGTAGATGACACCGACAGCCGACGCACTGTAACCGAACAGTTCATTATCTGCATCAATCCAGCCGTCAACGATTTTATCTGCGTTGGCGGGGGTGTAGCTTTCCAGCTGTCCGTCAGCCTTTATGGAGAGACCGTCCGACCAGCTTGCCAGAATGACAACATCGGCTACCGGGTTTGCCTGCTCTGCTTCCAGTCGGGCAAGAATCTCACCCGTTGTTCCCTGGAACTGTTCTACTTCAATGCCGGTCTTAGCGGTAAAGCCCTCTGCCAGTTTATCCGCCAGTCCTGCGGGGGAAGGCATATAGACAGTTACTTTTCCGCTGCCAGTCGTCTCGGCTACAGATTCTGCAGGTGCAGCCTCAGAAGTGGCAACAGACTCCGTTGTGGTGCTTTCAGAAGAAGGCGCTTCGCTGGACGCTGCGCCGGTGCTGCCGCAAGCGGCAAGACTGACACAAAGTGCTGCGGCGGTAAGGGATGTCATCATTTTCTTACAATTCATAACTTTTCCTCGTTTCTTTCTCACAAATCATCTATATAATGCCGCACCTGCGGCGGAAAGCAAATTCATACGGTAACAATCGCCGCTTTGGGCAGATACAGCGAAAGGACCGAGCCTATAGCATTTTTTTGGTGGCTAATGTACGACCATTCTTTGCCCTTATATTCCAGCTGTTGCTGATAACTGCTGCCCAAAAACTGCACTGATTTAACAGTCGTATCAAATCGAACCGTATCATCCTGCGGCAAGGTATCTGCCTGTTCCGGGCGGAACATATGATGCTCATCGATCCAGTTGGAAGAACCGATGAATTTTGCCACAAACTCGGTAGCCGGTGCGGCATAGACATCCTCCGGCGCGCCATACTGTTCTACTTTTCCAGCATGGCAGACGGCGATTGCATCACTCATACTCATAGCCTCGATCTGGTCATGCGTGACGAAAATGCCTGTGATTCCGAGATTGGTAATCAGATTTCGCAACTCTATGCGCATTTCTTCCCGAAGCAGTGCATCCAGCGCAGAAAGCGGTTCATCGAACAGGATGCAGGATGGCTGAATGACAATGGCACGTGCAAAGGCCACGCGCTGCTGTTGTCCACCGGAAAGCTGGTGCGGGAACCTGTCGGCGAAGTCATCCAGACGAACCGCGTGCAGGGCATCACGAACCTTTTTATCCAAGCCGTCGGTACGATTGGCCGCGCGCAGACCAAACGCAACATTTTCGTATACATTCATGTGTGGCCAAAGCGCAAAGTCCTGAAAGACAAAACCCAAACCACGCTGTTCCGGGGGAATGTTGAGCTTCTTCTGCGCAGAGAACACGCAGCGCTCTCCAAACCAAATCTCGCCGCTGTCCGGCGTTTCCAATCCCGCAATCATGCGCAGCAGCGTAGTCTTTCCGCAGCCGGAGGGTCCCAGCAGCGTGGTAAGGCTGCCACTTTGTATCGTCAGGTCAGTGGGTTGTATCACGGTTTTTGCACCAAATGATTTTGTAATATTTTTTAAGACAATTTTCATCTCCGGCTCCTGTGTTGTAATCACTTTTATTAAAATACTCTCTTACCTGCGCAAAAACAACATAAGTGCCGTAAAGCCTCTGTAAAGTTTATGTTTGTGGTGAAAAGCTTGTATTCTTATTTTGACAAATAAAAAAGCCTTCACCGCACTTTTTATGTAACGTGAAGGCTTACATATAGCTCTATAAATAGTAGAACTTACATATCGGTCTCAGATTTTTTCTGCAAATAGAACATTTCTTTCTGCGTCTCAATCTCTGCGCGCAGTTCTTCTTCCGTGGGCAGATACAGCTTATATTTGCTGGCGAAAAGCTGCTCGTTGCCGTGGAGAACGGAATACTTTGCAATATCCTCGTCCGTGTCGGAGCAAAGGACAATACCGATGGTCGGGTTATCGCCCTCGCCGCGCTTCAGTTCGTCATACATTCGGATATACATATCCATCTGACCCACGTCCTGATGGGTGATTTTGCTGGTTTTCAGATCGACCAGTACAAAGCATTTGAGGATATAGTTGTAGAACACGAGGTCGATGTAGTAGTCCTCTTTTTCTGTATGAATGTGCTGCTGGCGGGCTACAAAGGCATAGCCCTTGCCAAGCTCCATGAGGAATTTCTGAATGTTCGTGATGATGCAGCTTTCCAGTTTACTCTCGGTAAAATCCGTGCTGCCGGAAAGCCCCAAAAATTCCGTAATCATCGGGTTCTTGATGAACTCCAGCTTGTCCGCTTGATAACCGGCGGTCAGCTTTTCCATTTCCTGCTTGACCGGCTCTTGGTTCTGGGATTTCAGCAAACGGTAGTAGTATTGGGAGGAAATATTGCGCTGCAACGTGCGGACGCTCCATGTTTGATCTGCCGCTTCTTTCGTGTACCAATCGCGGGCTATTTTGTCCTCAACCTGTAATAATACACGATAGTGCGTCCAAGACAGTAGCACACCAGATTGTGGACTCAGTGAGTCCACAATCTCAGGATACAATTTATAGAAGCGAAAATACTTATACAGACTGCTGTAATCAAATCCTTTACCATACGCAGCAGTCAATTCCTTTGCCAGTTTTCTGATAACCGCCGTACCGTATTCAGAGCGCCCCTCGCCCTTTAGTTCTTCCTGTGCAATGCGATACCCCAACAGCCAGTTGCGCTGCACCAGCGCCAGATTTACGGCTCTGTATGCAGCCTTTTGGGATACCTCAATAATCTGTTTTGCGTCATTGAGCAAATCATTTGTAGGGGTGTATCCGTCCAGCAAATTCAGTTCTTGTTTCATAGCATCCTCCACATAAGAACGTCTGATTTTATAATACCTTATTCAAATCCAAACTGCAACAAAATTATTCGTAGACGAATTCAACAGTTACAATTTCTTCGGCACGGCTGCGGATATTATTCATGCGGCACACCCATTCAAGCTGGTCTTGTCGTTTTAGTTCCTCAGTGATGCCCTCTGTCTGGCGCATCTGCTCCTCGATTAAAATCAGCGTGTCTTGCACTTGGCGGTCAAACTCTGCCAAGTAGCTGTGAAGCCTGTTTTCTTTCAGTAGGTTTTGATACAGTTGCTGGCGGTATTGCTTGATAAATGCAAGGCGCATATTTGCCCAGCGGCCTAAATCGTTGTAAGTCATATTGTACTCCTTATCTTTCGTCATGTTCCTGTTGGCGGATTCTTTCTTTTGCAGGGTCTATGCCGTGCCGCCGTAATAGATTCACCAAACCTTTTTGCTCACGTTTCAGCATTAGATTTTCACGGCGCACTTCCCTACTCTCGGATTTTACCTCATTCAATTCTTGGGTGTGCCAAAATTCAATATTGCTAAGTTCACTTACCAACTTAGAAATTTTTTGCTTCAGTTCGCCAACAACGCCCTCCAACTGCTTGATTTTGTCATTTGCAGCGTCCAGCAGTCCTTGCAGACGGTCATCTTGGCGGCGGTAGACAACATACTGTTTGGCAGCGCTCAACAGATTTTCAAAGTCGCTTCGCGGAAGCGTTACTTTGTCGCTTAGTAGTGCTTTTTTCACGCTGACATTCTCAATTTTGTCAAGGTCAACCGTCTGTTGCTGCACGGATTGCAGCGTCTGCTCGATTTCGTCTACCTGTGTTTGCTTTTCCGCAATGGTGGTGTCCAGCGCTTGAACCTCTTTCGCTCGTTCCTGCTTTTTGTAGTCCAAAACTGACAAATGCTCATTGTGCGTTCCAAGCTGCTCCCACTGTATCTCATGCCGTTCCATCACTATGGCAAGCTGCTTCTTTTCGGATTCCACCCACTGCGTCCACTCGGTGGCTCTTCTGGTGCCACCTGTGAACCCTTGTGCTGCAAGTGCTTGTTTGAGTGATACCCGTGTGTCAAGACCGCGTTTACTGCCTTTTGTGAACGGTACAAAGTCGATGTGAATATGTGGGGTTGCTTCGTCCATGTGCAGGTGCGCTGAAAATACGCGGAGGTTTGGGTTTCTAGCTTGAAAGTCTTGGTAATATTCGTCCAGCACCTGTCGTGCTAATTGGGCATATTCCCCTGTGGCATTCATATCGTCCTTATTCCCAACTTGTAAAATCAGTTCATGGAAAGGCTTTTCTTGATTTCCTGCACGGATTTTCTCATAGTAGTTGGCTATTTTTCTGTCCTCACGGGTTTGCTTTTCGTTGTAGAGTTTGAGAGCGTCATCAAACAATTCGTGGTACACATCTTGTATCCGTTCATTGCAGTAGTCTATGTTCAGATGGCTTCGGCTGGCATCTACGTTTTTGGCACTGAATTTTCGGCTATTGTGATTGACAGAGCCTTTTCCTAGTTCACCGCTGATTGTTCTTTTCAAATCAATTCCTTATCTCCGGCGCAAGCCGGCCCGGTTCTGTTACTCTTGCCAAGAGTAACGCAAAAGCACTTTTGACACCCCGTATCAAAAGCGCCTTTGCGCCCTGCGGGGCTACCTGTTGGAAAAGAATACTTGCTACCGCTTCCGTGTCGGTCGTGACGATGGTGACGGTATTTTTGCTATCGGGCTTGCGCCCCAAAATACCGTCACGACCGTCACATATCGTCACGCCTTTGGCTGTTCCAACGTCAGGCAGACTATGCGCCCCTCGTGTGTACGTTTGCTTTCATAGCGGATTCCATAGTCGTTGTAAAGGCGATCAGCGCTCACATTCAGCTTTCGAGTCAGGACATTTGCCTGAATTTTCACGTCCGGCAGCAGAGCCAACAACTCCGTTGGTGTTCCGCACCATGCGGAACCACCTGAAAGGAAAATCTTTGAAACCTCTTCCAGCACTGGGTCAGGCGGTTGTTTCCAAAGCTGTGTTTCTCCACCTTGGAAATTCCACACGCACCGTTCCCGGTCAAACTCCAGCGTCAGTTCCTGATCCGGCTGGTCGCGTCCGACAACATCGAGTGTGGCAATGTTGTCCGTCCGCCGCTTTTTCTGCATGATAAACGCGCCGTCCGCTGCACCCAGCAAACCATTCGTGCCGGAAATCATATCGAAGCTATTCCCTGCTTCCATCTTCCGCGTATGGTGTACCACCAACAAGCAGACACCATGATTATCACTGAATTTCTTCAGCCTTGTCACAATCTCATAATCGCTGGCATAACTGTAACACTCGCCGCTTACCTCTCGGATTTTCTGCAAGGTGTCAATAATAATCAGCCTGACATCAGGGTGAACCTTGACAAATTCTTCAAGCTGTTCGTCCAGACCGCCACCAACGGATTTTGCCTGTGTTGCAAAATGTAGGTTGTCGGTTTCTTCTACACCGAACATTCGGGAGAGTCGCCGCTGCAATCGCGCATAATCGTCCTCCAATGCCAAGTATAATACCGTTCCTTGGTGGACTTCGTATTCCCACAAGGGCAGCCCTGTGGCCACCGTATACGCAAGCTGCGCCATAAAAAACGACTTTCCGATTTTGGGAGCGCCCACGAACAGGTAGGTTCCGCTGTACAGCAAATTGTCTACGATAGGTCTGCGCGGCGGGTAAACTGTATCATACAGTTCTGTCATGGATATGGTTTGCAGATTGCAATTGTTGCTAGAGTCTGTTATACTATTGGTGCTATTTTTTAGTAACGGCTGCACCGCATCTGCGCCAACAGATGCACTCGGTGTGGTCGTTTTCTTTATTTCGGTCATTCGCTGCCCTCTTTCATGCCGTTCAGTGTGGTTGCGATCATCTGCAATGTTTCCAACATATCCGGCGTGACTTCCTGTGCCATTGTAAGGCGCTGCAACTCTGCATAAATATCCGCCATCTGCTTTTTCAGGGCTTTGTAAACCCTCGGATTGCCGTCCACTCGGATTTCTCGGTCTGTCAGCCGACTAACGATATAGTCCTGCTTCGTCAGCCCGGAAAGGCGTACTTTCATTTCCAGTTGGTTGCTTTCCTCCGGCGATACGCGGAAAGCTACAGTCTTGCTGCGCCAGCGCCCTTGTCGGTCTAAAGTTTTTTCCATTACCGTTCCTCTCTTTCCATGTTCAATTTAGCCGCCATTTCCTGCTGCTTTGATGGGAATAGATGCGCGTACTTGTAGGTAATATCAATGCTTTCATGCCCCACTCGGTCCGCGATGGCTACCGCAGAGAATCCCATCTCGATCAGCAGCGACACATGAGAATGCCGTAAATCGTGGATTCTGATGCGCTTGACCCCGGCTTCTTTCGCGCCCCTGTCCATTTCGTGATGCAAATAATACTTCGTCACTTCAAAAATTCGGTCAGTAGGTTTTACCTTATAGAGGGATTTCAGATAGTCTCGGATTTCTTCTGTCAGAAAATCCGGCATCTGAACCACACGAACACTTTTCGGCGTCTTGGGGTCTGTAATCACATCTTTGCCATTTAAACGCTGATAGGATTTTGTGATAGAGAGCAGCCCTTTGTCCAAATCGAAATCGGCAGGTGTCAGCGCCAGCAGTTCTCCCTCACGGATACCGCACCAGTAGAGGATTTCAAACGCATAGTAAGATAACGGCTTGTCCATCATCACTTCTGCAAATTTGAGGTATTCCTCTTTCGTCCAGAACAACATCTCTTGGTGCTTGGAAGAACCCATATTGCCCGCAGTCGTTGCTGCATTTTTGTTCAACCCATAGAATCGTACCGCGTGGTTCAGAATCGCACTGAATTGACTGTGCAGCGTTTTCAAGTACGTTGGAGAATACGGTTCTCCGTTTTTGCCGCGGTAGTTCAGCAATTCATTCTGCCACGCGATGACATCCTGCGGTTTAATATCGCAAAGTCGTTTTTCTTTAAAGTACGGCAGTATCTTAGTGCGAATGATATGCTCTTTAGTAGACCATGTATTCTCACGCAGACGGTTCTGCTTGTCAAGAATATAGATTTCTACAAAGGCTTCAAACGTCATGGTCAAGTCAGCAGCCTGCTGAAGAAGAAATGTGCGTTCCCACGCCAAGGCTTCTTTTTTTGTGGGAAAGCCGCGCTTTAATTTCTTTTTCTTAATGCCTTTCCAATCCTGATAGTAAAAGGCTGCGTACCATGTACCCTTTTGGGTATCCTTATACGCAGGCATCGGCTTTCTCCTTTTCAGCACCGTAAATCTTTTCGTAATAGTACTGGCGGCTTACACGGCCACCCACAGTGGTATAGCCTTTGGCTTTCAGTTCCTCGTTCCACTGGTTGATCATCTTATAAGCCAATGCCTTAGAAACATCCAATTCTGCGGCAAGTTCGTCCGCTCTGATAAAAATACTTTTATCCATTTTATATTCCTCATTCAAATTTTTATTTCAACTGGTCGAAAGGTAACAGTTTCATACCTATGTCGTCCCCACATAGTCCTTTCCTATTTGAAGCTGTCCTATTACCAGTTAAGTCTCTTTCGTTCATGCATTAAGCCTATATGTTTAGTCTTTTTCTACATTATACTAAACATATACTGTTAAGTCAATTATCCAAGTTCGATTTTCTTAAGCTTTTTTGTTAAATTTTTGTTGCGATATTAATAGTTTAATGGTATAATACTCATGCAGTCGTTTATTCATTGTTGCACTCATACACTCACAGTACGAAGGAGTTATTAGCATTGTCAATTGGTGAACGAATCAAAAAGGCGCGTGTCTTTCGCGGTATGACTCAAAAGGAACTGGGTATCGCTGTTGGATTTAACGAAAAGAATGCAGATGTACGTATCGCTCAATATGAAAGCAATTCGCGAAGACCCAAGGATAACCTACTTTACAAAATGGCTGATGTATTAGATGTGGGCTTTTTTGCACTCTATGAGCCCCGCCAATATAATGCAGAAAGTATAATGTATTCTCTTTTCGACCAAGGAAATGACCCGCTGCGAGTCCAATTAGAAGAGGTGCTTACCACCGATGGTCTACAACGTCCTCAAAAGCGTATAGCTATCATCTACAATTACGATCATTTGGATGAGTACCTCCGGGAGTGGAAACTTCGCAGGGAGCAGGTATTAAATCACACCATTACAGTAAAAGAATATACCGAGTGGGTGGTCAATTGGCCTGACACATCCGATGTCTTTGTAGAGGAACCAAACTACCGGGATTGGAAGAAAACTAAAGAATAAAAAAGAACGCCCGCTGAAAAACATACCGTTTTTCAGCGGGCGTTCTGTGTCGCTTATGGTGAATAATTTTCAGTTAGTATCAAAGCAGTATCAAGCACGCATTAGCATTTCAAAATTCATCGTTACTGCAATGATTATTCACAATTTCAAATTATTCAAACTCAATCGTTGCCGGCGGTTTTGTGGTGTAGTCGAACATGACGCGGTTGA